>Ga0222424_100045_pt1 | contig 293465 bp, 260 predicted proteins | sample 2B2ome_FD_182468 | JGI IMG/M metagenome (GOLD analysis project Ga0222424, IMG submission 182468) | Enriched microbial communities from leaf-cutter ant dump, University of Wisconsin, Madison, United States - 2B200A (version 2) | ecosystem: Environmental > Terrestrial > Nest > Insects nest > Nest...
CTGGACTTGCCGGTCGAGCCGCCCGTCTCCACCTCCGGCGTGCGGATCGGCATCAGCAAGGCGGCAGACCGGCCGTGGCGCTTTGCCGTGCGGGGGTCTGCCTATCTCAGCAAGCCGATCTGAACGTCTCCGGTCCCGCGTGGAACATTCGGGGGGCCTGCCGAGTTCGAGCATCCGTTCCCCTCATATCCATGGAGATATCAATGGCTACCGAGAAGACACTGGATGACCTGTTCCTCGATACCCTCAAGGACATCTACTATGCGGAAAAGCAGATCCTGAAGGCGCTGCCCAAGATGGCGCGGGCCGCGCAGTCGGAAGAGGGCAAGCAGGGCTTCCTGCTCCACCGCGACGAGACGCAGGGGCAGATCGAACGTCTGGAGGAGGTCTTCGAACTCCTCGGCAAGGCGCCCCGCGGCAAGACCTGCGAAGCGATCCAGGGCATCATCGCCGAGGCCGAGGAGATCATGGAGAGCTTCAAGGGCACCCCGGCTCTTGATGCGGGCCTCATCTCCTCCGCGCAGGCGGTCGAGCATTACGAGATCGCGCGCTACGGCACGCTGATCGCCTGGGCAAAGCAGATCGGCCTCGACAAGGCGGTTCCGCTCCTGCAGGCCAATCTGCAGGAAGAGGCCGCGACCGACAAGAAGCTGACGAAGCTTGCCGAATCCTCGGCCAACGCGAAGGCCAGGAAGGCAGCCTGACCTTCCGCCCGGAGGCGGCCGAAGCATGGCCGCCTCCGCCCCGCGCGGCGGGGTGGCGAGATTTTCGTCCGCCCCGGTTTTTTCCTGGAACAATTGGCCGGCAAGGCCGGTTGTCCGGCTACAGGAAATCCCCGCCCACAAGACGGCTCCTCTGCCGTCCAGAAGAAAAAGTCGGTGGGTTTGACGCATCAGCTCAGAAGGGACGCTCTCATGGCCGATTTTGAAGAACTCGTTCGCAGCGAAGCCTATCGCATCTGGGAAAGGGAAGGCTGCCCCGACGGCCAGCACGACCGCCATTGGCAGATGGCAGCCGAGCGGGTGAAGGCGGCGACGCCCCAGCGGGTCGAAGCTCCCGTCGTTCCTCTTCCGCTGAAGCGCGTGGCGCTGTCGGCGCGTCGCGGCAAGCCGCGGCCGTCGGTGGCGGCCGAACTGCGCGCTTCCGCCTGATCCCTCCCGTGGGCCGGCGCCCGGCATCGTCGCCGGGCGCTTGTGCGTTTCTCGTCCTCGTGCGGAGTGTCACCTGACGGGCTATGAACGTTCTGTCGACTGTTTCCGAGGTTTTTCCTCTCATCAAGACCGGTGGATTGGCGGATGTCGCGGGGGCCCTTCCCAAGGCCTTACGGTCTCACGGCATTCTCGTTTCGACGCTCGTGCCGGGCTACCGCGCGGTGCTGGAGCATCTGCCCCGGCGAATGCCGGTGGCGCGGCTCGACGGCCTGCTCGGCCATGATGCCGTCCTGTCGCGGGCCGAGGCCGACGGGTTCGACCTGCTCGTGCTCGAAATCCCCGAGCTCTATGATCGGCCGGGCGGCCCCTATCTCGACGGCGAAGGGCGGGACCATCCGGACAACTGGCTGCGCTTTGCCGCTTTTTCGCTGGCCGGGGCAAGGCTCGCGCTCGGGGAAGTGCCGGCGGTACGGGCGGATATCGTGCATGTCCACGACTGGCAGACGGCGCTGGTGCCGGTCTATCTGCGCTATGCGTTCCGCAGTTCGCTTCCGGTGGTCTGCACCGTCCACAACCTCGCCTTTCAGGGGCAGTTCTCCTTCGATATCGCCGGCCGGCTCGGCCTTCCCGACGTCGCCATCGGCATCGAATGCCTCGAATATTACGGCGGCGTCGGCTTCCTGAAGGGCGGGTTGCTCACGTCCGACGTCGTGACCACGGTCAGCCCCACCTATGCGCGGGAAATCCTGTCGCCGGAGCTCGGCATGGGGCTCGACGGCGTGCTGCAGACGCGGCGCTCGGCGCTTTACGGCATCGTCAACGGCATCGATTCCGATATCTGGAACCCGGCATCCGATCCGCTCGTCCCCCGCCGCTACGACGCCCGCTCGCTGCCGCGCCGGCAGGCGAACCGCGCGGCGGTGCTGTCCCATTTCGGTCTTGAGGATGCCGGCGGGCCGCTCTTTGCCGCGCTGACGCGCCTTGCGTGGCAGAAGGGCGCGGACATGATCCCGGACGCGGCCGAGGAGGTCGTGCAGCATGGCGGCCAGTTCGTCGTCTGCGGCCAGGGCGATGCGGCGATAGAGGAAGCGCTCAGGGATTGCGCCCGGCGTCACCCGGAGCGGGTCGCCGTGCATATCGGCTACAGCGAGGAGATCGCCCATCTCATCGTCTCGGGCTGCGACGTGCTGGTGCAGCCGTCCCGCTTCGAGCCCTGCGGCCTCACCCAGCTCTATGCCATGCGCTACGGTGCCATTCCGCTGGTTGGGCGGACGGGCGGGCTCTCTGAAACCATCATCGACGCCAACGAGGCGGCGATGGCGCGGGCTGTCGCCACGGGGTTCCAGTTCCACCCGATCGAACCGCACAGTTTCCGCGAGGCGGTGCGCCGCACCTGCGAGGCGTTCGAGGATCGCGAGGCCTGGACCAGCCTGCAGCGGCAAGCCATGAAGGCGGATTTCTCCTGGGATCGCAGCGCCTTCCAGTATGCCCAGCTTTTCGAGGCGCTGCGGGCGGCGTGGCAGGTGACGGCCGGCGTGCTGCCGGCCGAGCCTGAGCAAATTCTTTCCGGATGGACGGGGCCATGACGCGGCAGAACAGGCTTTTGGCGGCACTCGGCCCGAAGGAGCGTGATGCCCTCCTGTCCCTGATGACGGATGTGGCCCTGCCGCAGGGGCTGGAACTCTCCCAGCCCCTGTCGCCGATCAACCATTGCTACTTCCCGAGCGCGGGGATCATCTCGACGGTGGTGGTGTCACCGACGGGCAAGCAGGCGGAAATCGGCATCATCGGCCATGAAGGCATGTCGCCCTCCTCGGCCATCCTCGGGACGGACCGCAATCCGTTCCGCACGGTCATGCAGGTCGACGGGCGCGGCTGGCGCATCCGGCGGGAGGATTTTCAAAGGCAGATGGAGGAGCGTCCTGCCTTCCGGGCCGTCATGCTGCGCTGGGCGCAGGCCTTTTCCTGCCAAGTCGCCTTCACGGCGCTTTCGCAGGCCGTCGATCATATCGACGAGCGCCTTGCCCGCTGGATCCTGATGTGCCATGACCGGGTGGACGGCGACCGGCTGGCCCTGACGCACGAATTCCTGGCGGTGATGCTGGCCGTCCGGCGGGCGAGCGTCACAAATGCCCTGCATGTGCTGGAAGGCAACGGCTTCATCTATTCCCAGCGCGGCACCATCGTCATCCGCAACCGCGCGGCCCTCGAAGCATTCGCGACGAATTCCTACGGCGAAAGCGAGCGGGAATATGCCCGCCTCTTTCCCCCGTGACGTGAGGGGAACAACCGGCCGGCTTGCGGATTGAAGGGGAGCAGTCATCCGCTGGGAATACGGTCATGCTGAAGAAGGCGAGCACGCCGGCGCCGGCTTTTCAGGAACACGCGCAAGGCGATATCGGGGAGATGCGCGCTGCGGCGGCGGAATGCCGGCGCTGCGATCTCTACCGCGAGGCGACGCAGGTCGTTTTCGGCGAGGGTGCGAAGCTGGCGCGGGTGCTGCTCGTCGGCGAGCAGCCGGGCGACCGGGAGGACCAGCTCGGTCATCCCTTCGTCGGCCCGGCCGGGCGCTTCCTCGACGGCTGTCTCGAGGAGGCCGGCATCGACCGCTCCGCCTGCTATCTCACCAATGCCGTCAAGCATTTCAAGTTCAGGCGCTTCGGCAAGAGGCGCATCCATGAAAGGCCGAATACCGGCGAGGTCCGGCAATGCGCCTGGTGGCTGGGCGGCGAGATCGAGCGGCTGAAGCCGGCACTCCTCGTCGCGCTGGGCGCGACGGCCACCTTCGCCCTTCTTGGCAAGCGCCACGCCGTCACCGCAGATCGCGGCCGCATCGTCGAAACGGAAAGCGGCGTGCCCACGCTGATCACCGTCCACCCTTCCGCGCTTCTGCGCAGCCGCGGCCGGCCCGATGCCGAGCAGGAGCGCAGCCGCTTCGTGGCGGAGCTGCGCAAGATCAGGCCATTTCTCGAAAACTGAGCGTCAGCCCGGCGTATCGTCCGTAGCCGTCTCGGCGGAATCCTCCACCTCGGTCTCCGGCCGGTCCCGTCCCGCCGCCACCTCGTTGTGCCATCGGCCGTTTTCGTCCTCATAGGAGATGAAGCGGTCCTCGTCGCTTCGTTCGTGCCGCTCGGCCGCAAGGCGGGCGGCCGCGAGCGCTTCGGCATGGTTGGGGAATGTCTCGGAAAAGACGTTGTCCAGCCGGTAGGCCCAGCCGTCCTCGTGCGGCACGACATGATAGATGATCGGCATAATGCGCTCCCTGCTCGTCTCGATGCGGAAGAAACCGGCCCGTGCGGCAAATGGTTCCGGCATGGGCGGAACAATGGGCGGGCGGATCGGTTCGAGCCTCCTCAGGTACAACAAGTGACGGAGACGACGATGAACGGCCGCAAGCAAGCCCCCCGCGAGGACGACTTTCGCGATTACGAACAGCGCGACATCCGCGACGGCTGGCCCTATCCGGACAATGACGGCGACCTGAACGACGGGAAGAACGCGCCCTATGGCGCGCCGGGGACCAATTTCGACGCGCGCGACAACACGGGCGTGGAGGTGGAGGCCGATCCCGACCTGCGGGACGTCGACGGCGCGCCCATGCCGTTTTCCGACGGCAACGAGGAGGCGATCACTGACGATGACCTTGAAGCGCGCATCACGCAGACGCTCGAGGACGACGAGCAGGTCGATCTCGACATGCTGGAAATCACCATCCGGGACGGTGTCGCCGAACTGGACGGGGCGGTCGACAGCGATGACGACCGGCGCCATCTCATCGATCTGCTGCGGCGGGTGAAGGGGTTGCGGGACGTGCGGGCGGAGGGCTTGCTGGCGCGCGGCGTCGACAGCCATGTCCCGCGCGATGTCGACGAATAGAGGAGACTGCCATGGCCATCATCCCCAACGAGCCCAATCCCGGTCCGACGCCGGTGCCGGATCTTCCGCCCATCGACAAGCCGACGCCGCCGATAAAGGAGCCGGAGCCCGACCGCCTGCCGGACGAGGAGCCCAATCCCAATCCGGACGAGAATGACGATCCTCCAAAGCACATGTAGGGGTCAGACGTCGGCGCTGGAAAAGCTCGCATTGCCGAGGCCCGTGCCGATCGTCACGGCGGCCCAGTTGTCGACATCCGCCATGCGGGGCAGTTCCGAAAGCCCCTGCACGACCGCGTCGTTGTGCATGATGATGAAGGTCGGTTCGCCGGCGATCTCGGGGATTGCCTTGCGCAACGCGTCCGGCAGATTGAAATGCGTGCTTTCCCAGTTGCCGCCGGGAAGGTTCTGTCCGCCGCGGGCGATGGCGCCGTCCGGCGCGATAATACCGGGGCAGCCGATGCCGATCACCGGGGCGAGCGCGAGCTTGGCCTTTTCCGCCTTGCCGATCAGCGTCCCGATCATGTCGACGAGATATTCGATGGTGGCGGTGCGGCGGGGCTCGTCGTCGGCGTGGCGCCAGAGCTCCGATTTCCAGACCTTCGCCTTGGAGAAATCCGGCTTGTCGTCGAGGTTGAGCTTGACCACGCCGGCGCGGATGTTCGTGCCGCCGATATCGACAGCGAGGATCGCGTCATGGCCCTTCAGCATCCAGGAGGGGATGAGATGCACCGCGCCGATGAGGCCGGCTTCGTCGGGATGATGGGAGATGGGCACCAGCTCAAGCTTCAGGCCTTCGGCATTGAGGAGAAGCTGCGTGCGGGAAATCGCCATCAGGCCCGACTTGCTGTCGCTGAATCCGCCGCCGACGGTGATCTTCGTCGTCCCCTGCCAATCCTTCTCCTTCATGTAACGGGCAAGGATGGCGGCGAGATCCTTGGCGAAATCCTCTATCGCGGCGAGCACCAGCGCGGCGGCGTCCGAGGCTGCGTCCTTGAGGAGGGCGTCGATGTCCTTCTTCGACAGGCCCTCCGTGGCAACGTCGCCGAGGGGGTCCTCGCCGCCTTCGCGCACGCGCCGACGCCAGCCGTCGATGGCGTCGCGGAAGGCTGATTTGTTGGCCTGGTCGCCGATGAAGCCGTTGCGGTCGCGCAGCTCCAGATTGTAGCTCCTGACGCGCACGGCGGGCAGGTCCGTCGCTCCATGGGCGATGGCGGGATGGTACTCCTCGGCCTTCGCGCTCTGCTTTCCCATATCGCCTCCCACCGGTTCCAGAACTGCGAAGCCAGAATGCGGCGGGATAAAACTTGTTCCCCGCCGCCCCCTTGCCGCCCGGCAAATGCGATCTACTTGCAGGACCCATGAGCGAACAGGAAAAATTGCAGCCGACCGATGCGGCGACCCGCCACCTCGTCCGCCGCCTGATCGACGAGCCGGACCGTTGGGCGCTCTTCCTCGATATCGACGGAACGTTGCTGGACCTTGCGACGACCCCGGACGCCATTCAGGTTCCCCTGTCCCTGCCGGGCGACCTTGCCGCGGTCTCGGGCCGCCTCGGCGGTGCGCTGGCGCTGGTGACGGGCCGCAGCCTCTCTTATGCCGACGGCCTCTTCGCGCCGCATCGCTTTCCCATAGCCGGCCTGCACGGCGCGGAGTTCCGGGCGGCCGACGGGGCGACCTCGGCGGTCGCACAGACCTCCGGCTTCGACGCGCTCAAGCGCCGGCTGGTCGAGGAAACCGCATGGATGGAGGGCGTGCTGATCGAGGACAAGGGGGCGGCCGTCGCGGCGCATTACCGGCTGGCGCCGGCCTACGACACCGCGCTGGAAAAGATCATGCGCGATTTCGCGGAGGCGGCGGGGCCGGCTTGGGTGCTGCAGCCCGGCAAGATGGTCTTCGAGATCCGCCCGTCGCGGGCCGACAAGGGGGAGGCGGTCGCCTCCTATCTGGAGCAGCCGCCCTTTCTCGACCGGCTGCCGATCACCGTCGGCGACGACCTGACGGACGAATCGATGTTCGCGCTTGCCAACGCGCGGGGCGGCCAGTCGATCCGGGTGGGCTCGCTCTCGACGGCGACCTGCGCCCTTGCCAAATCCTCCTCGCCCTCGGCCATCCGCTCGGCGCTCGCCACAATTGCGGCGGCGGGCGCCCGGAAGGAGGCCGCGGCCTCCTGAGTCCGGGAACCGGATCGGTTCTCGCGCCTTTCCCCTCCATGAAGGGAGACGACGATGCAGCACAAACTCCTGGCAAGCGATGCGGGGGAGCGCACCTTCATCCTCGTTCTCGAGGAAGGCGACGAGGCCTTTTCCTGCCTGACCGGGTTCGCGAAGCGGGAGGGTGTGACGGCGGCCTCGATCACCGCCATCGGCGCCTTCCGCGCCGCGACCATCGCCTTCTTCGAATACGAGACGAAGAATTACAGGAAGATACCCGTTGAGGTGCAGTCGGAGGTGCTGAGCCTGATCGGCGACGTCGCGCTCGACGACGACGGCAAGGCGAGCCTTCACTTGCATGTCGTGCTCGGCCTTTCCGACGGCAGCACGAGGGGCGGACATTTCCTCGAAGGCCATGTGCGCCCGACGCTGGAGGTGGTGCTGCGCGAAACGCCGGCCAGGCTGCGCCGCCGGCACCGCAGCGATCTCGGCATCGCACTGATCGACCTCGGCTAGCGCGTGGCACCCTCTCGCCAGAGCGAGAGAAGCGGGCCGGCGATGCCGTAGACGGGGTCGCTTGCCGGGATCGGCAAGGCGGCGATGATCTTCAGTTCGCCGGGCGTCGCGGCTTGCGTTTCAATATCCGCGTGCTGGCCCGGTGGATAGCCGCCGACCACCAGGAAATCGTCGCTCGCGGACATCCGCCTGTGGCCGGTGCCGGCGGGCAGCACAAGGCAGTCGCCGGAGCGGACATCGAGGGTGGCGCCCTCCGGCCCGCCGATCAGGAGCTCCGCCTTGCCGCCTGCGATGCCGAGAACTTCATGCGCGCCGACATGGTAGTGCTGGTAGGAGAAGACGCCGTTGCGCCAGAGCCCCTTCCATCCCGCGTCATGGAACATCTCCTCGAAGGCGCGGGCCGGGTCGTCCTCCTTGCCGCCGAAGAGGTCGCGATAGACCAGCACCAGCAGGAAGGGATGGTTGGGCACCCATTCGCTCGGGGGAAAGAACAGCGTTTCCGGTTGCTTCATGTCGCCTCACTTGCCGCCTTTCGGCGCCTTGCCGAAATCCTTGCGCAATTCATCCTTGGCCTTTTCCAGCGTATGGCGCCGCTGCGCCGAGAGCTGGTCGCCGGCCCGGTTGATATAGAATGTGAGCATGGACATGGCCGAACGGAAAGGGCTCGACTTGCGCCGGTCGCTCCGTTCGGCGGACTGCTTCAGGGAATCGGCGATCCTGCTGGCGCTGCGCTGCTTGAAGACGCCCTCTTTCAGGTCGAGCGCGTCGCTGTTTTCGGTCACATCCTGCGACCATTTCTTCTTCCTGTTCTTTGTCATCTTCCTTCTCCTTCACCGTGCGAGTCGAACCGCGTCGCCGGCCGAATGTTCCGGGAACCCAGGGCGATATGGCGCATTAGAGGAGACGATGCGCGTTTGCGGAGGTTCGAACCCATGGACAACAAGGACAGGCTGATCCTGGCGCTGGCGGCGCTGCTGCGCGCCGAGCGGGAGACCCGCGGCGCCCTGATGGAGGCGCTGGAGGAGGATTCCATCTCGCGCGAGGCGCTTCTCGCCATCCTGTCCGATCCCATTCCCATCGTCACGCAGCAGGACATCGAATTCGCCGAGCGCTTCGCCATGTCGCGTCACCTGCCGATCGGGGGGAAGGGCTGATGGCACCGCGCTCGTTCTGGAAGGGCTATCTCAAGCTCTCGCTCGTCACCTGCCCGGTGGCGATGTCGCCGGCGATTTCGGCGGAGGACAAGGTCTGCTTCCGCACGCTGAACGTGAAGACCGGCAATCCCGTCGTTAGCCGCTATGTCGATGCCGTCACCGGCAAGGCGGTGAACGAGGACGACGAGGTGAAGGGCTATCCGCGCGGGGAGGACGACTATGTGATGCTGGAGGACGAGGAGATCGACGCGGTGGCGCTGGAAAGCACGCGCACCATCGATATCGAGAGCTTCGTGCCGCGCGAGAGCATCGAATGGATCTGGTACGATTCCCCGCATTACCTCGTGCCGAACGACACGGTGGGCGAAGAGGCGTTCTCCGTCATCCGCGAGGCCATGGCCGCGACCGGCACGGTCGGCATTTCACGCCTCGTGCTCTATCGCCGCGAGCGGGCGGTGATGCTGGAGCCGCGCGGCAAGGGCATCGTACTCTGGACGCTGCGCTATGGCGACGAGGTGCGCGACGAGAAGGATTATTTCGCGGGGCTGAAGGACGCCAAGCCGGAATCCAAGGCCCTCTCGCTGGTGAAGACACTTATCAAGGAGCGAACAAAGGACTGGGACCCGAAGATGGCGGACGATCCGGTGCAGGAGCGGCTGCTCGACATCATCGCGGCCAAGAAGAAGGGCCGCAAGCGTCCCGCGAAGGCCAAGGCACCGCCGCCGACCTCGGGCAATGTCGTCAACATAATGGATGCGCTGCGCAAGAGCATCAAGGCGGAAGGCAAGGGCAGGTAGCTCAGCCCCCCGCCTTCGCCTTCAGCGGCTCGGCCGCCTTCCTGAAATCCTCCCACGGGTCGGAGCGAAGCGCCGCAAGACGTGTCGGCGTGTTGTCGACGGTGAAATATGCCGGGCCGATATCGGGGCTGAGCTCGCTCCATGCCAGCGGCATGGAGACCGCCGCGCCCGGGCGGGCGCGCGTGGAATAAGGCGCCACGGCGGTCATGCCGCGCTGGTTGCGCAGGTAATCGATGAGGATCTTGCCGCGACGTTTCGACTTGGTGATGGTGGAGACGTATCTGTCGGGGCTGTCCCTCGCCATGGCGTCGGCGATGCCCTTGCAGAAGGCCTTGACGGTAGGCCAGCGCGCGGAGGGCTGGAGCGGGGCGCAGACATGCAGGCCCTTGCCGCCGGAGGTCTTGACGAAGGCCGCAAGGCCCGCTGCTTCGAGGCGCTTGCGAGTCTCCTCCGCCGCGTCGATGACCGCTTGCCATGCCACACCCTCGCCGGGGTCGAGGTCCATGATGATGCGGTCCGGCCGCTCCCAGTCGGCCAGCGTCGAGCCCCAGGGGTGGATTTCCAGCGTGCCCGCCTGCACCAGCCCCATCAGGCCGTCGATATCCTCGATGGCGACATAGGGCTCGTCGTCCTTCTCCGCCGGGTCCTGCACCTCGACGACATGGGCGTTGATGCCCTTCCAGGCATGCTTCTGGAAGAAAGTCTGTCCGTCGATGCCGCCCGGCGCGCGCAAGAGGGCGAGCGGCCGGCCGACGATATGCGGCGCGATATAGCGCCAGACGTCCGTGTAATAATCCGCAAGCCCTTCCTTGGTGACGCCCTCGGCGGGCCAGTAGACCCGGTCGGGATGGGTGAGGCGCACGGTGCGGCGTGGCGGCTTTTCGGCCTTGGGGGCGGCCGCGGCTTTTTCGGTGGCTTTCGACTTCGGCACTTCGGCAACGACCTCCGTGGCTGGCTTGTCTTCCCTCAGGCCCCGGAAGGCAGCATGGCGCAGATGCCCGTCGGCCGTCCAGGCCCGGAATTCCACTTCCGCCACCAGTTCCGGCCGCACATAGCGTGCCTGCCGGGCTTCCTCCGCCGTCAGCTTGCGGGAAAAGGGGCTTTCGTCCGTCCGCATGCGGTTCAGCCGCCGGAAGAGATCGGCGGCGACGCTCGCGCTGAAGCCGGTGCCGACGCGGCCGACGGGATCCAGTTTGCCGTTTCGGTAGACGCCGAGCACCAGCGAGCCGATCGCCTGGCGCGAGACGGTGGAGGGGACATAGCCGCCGATGACGAATTCCTGCCGCGCCGAGCATTTCGACTTGATCCAGCTCTTGCTGCGGCCTTCCCGGTACGGCGCGTCGCGCAGTTTCGAGACGACACCCTCGAGGCTGAGGCGGCAGGCATGGTTCAGCACCAGCGCGCCGTTCTCGTCGAAATGCTGGCTGTAGCGCAGGATGCCCCCGGTTCCCGGCACGAGCTTTTCGAGGAGGGATTTCCGCTCTTCCAGCGGCATGCGCGTCAGGTCGTAGCCGTCGAGATGGAGAAGGTCGAAGAGGTAGAAGACGAACCGGTCGTCGCGCCCCTCGCTGAGATCGGCCTGAAGCGCGGAGAAGTCCGATGCGCCGGCGCCGTTCTCCACGACGAGCTCGCCGTCGATCAGCGCCGTGCCGACGGGCAGGTCCTTGAGCGCCGAGACGATGTCCTTGCCGAATTTCTTCGTCCAGTCGAGCCCGCTGCGGGTGAAGAGCCTGACGCGGCCGGCCTCGATGCGGGCCTGAAGCCGGTAGCCGTCGAACTTGATCTCGTGCAGCCAGCGCTCGCCGACCGGCGGGGAATCGGCCAGCGTCGCCAGCGTCGGCGGCAGGAAGCCGGGCAGTTTCGCCTTGCGGGCGCCCTTGAGGCCGGCGGGGTCGGGAGGCGTTGCCTCCTCGGCCGCCGGCTCCGTCTTCTTTACCCTGGTGGTTTTCCGGGCGGCGGATTTGCGGATGCGTCCGGTCTTCGAGGACCAGCCGGGTTCCTCGCCGGCGACATCGGCGATATCTCGCCCGGTCTTCACCGATTCCGGCCGCTCTTCGAGGAGGTCGTCCTCGCCCTCGGGCACGGCGAATTCGTCGTCGCCTTTGATCAGCAGCCAGTTCTCGCGCTTTTCGCCCGGCCTGCCGTGCATGCGCACGAGATGCCACCGGCCGTGCAGCTTCTCGCCGTCGAGCTCGAATTCCATATGGCCCTTGGCATAGGCCTTGCGGGCATCGCCGAGCGGCGTCCAGGTGCCGCGATCCCAGACGATCACCGTGCCGCCGCCATATTCGCCCTTGGGGATCGTACCCTCGAAGTCGCCGTATTCCAGCGGGTGGTCCTCCACATGCACGGCGAGGCGCTTCTCGCTCGGCACGAGGCTGGGGCCGCGCGTCACCGCCCAGCTTTTCAGGACGCCATCCATTTCGAGGCGGAAGTCGTAATGCAGCCGCGTGGCGTCGTGCTTCTGGATGACGAAGCTGTGGCCGCTCCTGCGGCCCTTCCTGCCCTTCGGCTCGGCGGTGGACGTGAAGTCGCGTTTCTGCCGGTAGACGTCCAGCGTCGCCATGGGTCACCCTGCCTTTCGCCGGGTCGCTGCCGGCTTGCGTGTCGATGCGGCCTTTTTCGCGCTGGCGCGTTTTGCCTTGCCGGGCTTGCCCGTCTCGCCGGCGCTCTGGCGCAGCGCTTCCATGAGGTCGATGACCTTGCCCTCGGCCTTCGGCCTGACGGGCCTGATCTTGCGGCCTTCGATCTTCGCCTTCACCACCTCGGCCAGCGCGGCATCGTAGCGGTCGTCGAACGTCTTCGGGTCGAAACGGCCGCTCTTGGTGCGGATGATGTGCTCGGCGAGATCCAGCATCTCGCCCTTCAGCTTGATGTCGGGAATGTCCGCGAAGGCCTCGTCGGACGGGCGCACTTCGTAGTCGAAGTTGAGCGTGGTGGCGACAAGCCCCTCGCCATGCGGGCGGATGATGAGGGTGCGCATGCGGCGGAAGAGCACGGTGGCGGCGAGCGCCGCCACGTCCTTCGCCTTCATGCCGTCGCGGATCAGCGCGAAGGCCTCCGCGCCGTGGCGGTCGGACGGCGCGAGATAATAGGGCTTGTCGAAATAGAGGTCGTCGATATCGGTGCAGGCGATGAAAGCCTCGATATCCATCGTCTTGTCGCTCTGCGGCACCGCCGAGGCGACCTCCTCGGCGTCGAGCACGATAAAGTCGTTCTCGCCGGCCTCATAGCCTTTCGCCTGGTCCTCGCGCTCCACCACTTTGCCGGTCTGGCTGTCGACGAATTCCCGATGTAACCGGTTGCCGGTGCGGCGGTTGAGCATGTGGAAGGAGATGCGCTCGCTCGTCGAGGCGGCGGTGTAGAGTGCGACCGGGCAGACCAGCTCGCCTACCTTCAGGAAACCTTTCCAGTTCGCTCTCGGCGCCACTTCCGCACTCCCGCTTCAAAGCGGGTGCAATGCGGACGGGCCGCGATTGTTCCGCATGGCGGGTGAGCCTTAAACGGATACGGCGCCCTTCCGTCGGGAAGAGGGCCGCATCGCATGGTCGGGCTGGTGCCTTGGCTTACCAGGCGGGGATCAGGGCGCCCTTGAACTCGTCGTTGATGAAGGCCTTGATGCTGTCGTCGTGATAGGCTTCGACAAGGGTCTTGACCCAAGGGGCGTCCTTGTCGGCGCGGCGCACGACGATCACGTTGGCATAGGGCGACTCGCTGCCTTCGATGGCGATGGCGTCGGTCTTCGGGTGAAGGCCCGCTTCCATCGCGTAGTTCGTGTTGATGACGGCGGCGTCGACGTCATCCAGCGAGCGGGGAAGCTGCGCGGCGTCGAGTTCGGAGAACTGGATGTTCTTCGGGTTCTCGATGACGTCGGCGGGGCCGGCCTTCAGGCCCGCTTCCGGCTTGACCTTGATGAGGCCTTCCTTGACGAGGATGAGCAGCGCGCGGCCGCCGTTGGTCGGGTCGTTCGGGATGGCGACGGTCGCGCCTTCGGCAAGCTCGCCGAGGTTCTTCACCTTCTTGGAATAGACGCCCATCGGCGTGGTGATGGTCTTGCCGACGCTGACGAGATCAAAGCCGCGGTCGGCGATCTGGTTATCGAGATAGGGCTGATGCTGGAAGGAATTGGCGTTGAGGTCGCCATCGGCCAGCGCCTGGTTCGGCACGACATAGTCGGAGAATTCCAGGATCTCGATGTTGAGGCCCTTCTTGGCGGCGACGTCCTTGACCTTCTCCATGATCTGCGCGTGCTCGCCGGGCGTGACGCCGATCTTGATGTCTTCGGCGAGCGCCGGAACGCTGATGAGGGCGGCGAGGGCTGCCGAGACGAGGAACTTCATCATGTGTATCTCCTTGAGGTTACATGGATTTGAGAGGAAAGGCGTCAGCTCTTGCGGTTGCGCTTGTCGAAGCGCCGGGCGAGCGCGTCGCCCGCGCTCTGGACGAGCTGCACGAGGACGATGAGCACGACCACCACGGCCAGCATCACCTCGGGCATGAAGCGCTGATAGCCGTAGCGGATGCCGAGGTCGCCGAGACCGCCGCCGCCGACCGCGCCGACCATGGCCGAATAGCCGATCAGGCTGACGATGGTCATGGTGAAGGCGAGCAGGATCGCCGGGCGGGCCTCGGCGAGAAGCACCTTGAAGACGATCTGCATGGGCGTCGCGCCCATGGCGCGGGCCGCCTCGATCAGCCCCTTGTCGATTTCCCGGATCGCGGCTTCCACGAGGCGCGCGAAGAAGGGAACGGTCGCGATGGTCAGCGGCACGATGGCCGCCGTGGTGCCGATCGACGTGCCGGTCAGGAGGCGGGTGAAGGGAATGATCGCGACGACGAGGATGATGAAGGGCGTCGAGCGCGCCGCGTTGACGATCAGCCCGATGGCATAGTTCAGCGCCGGCGCGGGGAAGAGCTCGTTCCGGCCGGAGGTGGCAAGGAACACGCCGATCGGCAGGCCGATCAACGAGCCGACGAGGCCGGAAACGGCAACCATGTGCAGGGTCTGCAGCAGGGATTTCCAGAGCAGGTCGAAAAGCATGTCAGGCGACATAGCCGAGCACCTCCGTGGAAAGGCCGGTTGCGGCATAGAAGCGGTCGGCGCGCTCGATGACCTCGGGCGTCGCCGGATAGGCGACGACCAGCGTGCCGAAGGGCTCGCCCGCGATCTCCTCGATGGAGCCGGCGAGGATGTTGACGTTGCCGCCGATCTCGGTGACGAGCCGCGCCGTCAGCGGCTGGAAGGCCGTCGCGCCGAAGAAGGTGAGGCGCACGAGGACGCGGTCGCCCGCCGAGGGCGCGGCCTTCACACCGGAGCGCAGCCATTCCGGCAGGCTGGTGCCGAGCGTGGAGGAAAGGAGGATCTTTGTCGTCTCGTGCCTGGGCGCCGTGAAGATGTCGAAGGTCGGCCCCTGCTCGACGATGCGGCCTTTGTCGATGACCGCGACATGCGAGGCGATGGTCTTGACCACCTCCATCTCGTGCGTGATCAGCAGCACGGTCAGGCCGAGATCGGCGTTGATCTGCTTGAGAAGGGCAAGGATCGACTGGGTGGTCTCCGGGTCGAGCGCCGAGGTCGCCTCGTCGGAGAGCAGCAGCTTGGGCGCGGTGGCAAGGGCGCGGGCAATGCCGACGCGCTGCTTCTGTCCGCCGGAAAGTTCGGAGGGATAACGCTCCGCCTTGTCGCCGAGGCCGACGAGATCGAGGAGCGGGCCGACCTTCGCGCGGATCGCGGCGCGGTCCAGCCCGGCGATCTCGAGCGGCAGGGCGACATTGTCGAAGGCGGTGCGCGAGGACAGGAGATTGAAGTGCTGGAAGATCATGCCGACTTCGCGGCGCAGGCCCCGAAGGCCGGCATCGTTCAGCCCGCCGACATCCGTGCCGTCGACGACGACCCTGCCGGATGTCGCCTTTTCCAGCCCGTTGACGAGGCGGATGAGCGTCGATTTTCCCGCGCCCGAGCGGCCGATGATGCCGGTGATCGCGCCGCGCCCGACCGTTATGTCGACGCCGTCGAGGGCGAGGAAGGCGTCTGCGGCGCCGCCGTAGCGCTTAGTCACGCCTTCGAAGGTAACCATGGGCGCAAGATCCGCTCGCTCATGCGAGGCGGCGCTGCCCGCGGCGGTTGGAAGTGTCATGTTCAGTTCACGCTTTCAATCAGATCCTGGAGGAGATAGCATCGCTGCGGCGTCCATGCGAGATGCAAGGCCATCCTGTTGGGGCGACCCGCTGTCACATCCTGTCGCTCTCGGTCTCACGAAAAGCTTTAACGTGTCTTGCGGCCCGGTGAAAGTGTCCCCGCAGGCGGGGCACGGGGCCTCTTTAGCCGGCCCGAGGCCGCTGTTCAATTCTCCTTTGGCAGAGAGGCGGGCCCTGCCCTCATTCCTGCCGGCGCACCAGCTTGCCTTCTTCCGCCTTGTAGAAGAACTGGCTTGCGACGAGCCATCCCTTGAGCGGGCGCAGCGGCGGTATGCAGGTGAGCAGCATGAAGGGGCCGGTCACCAGGAGCTGCGTCAGCAGCGAGGCGCCGAAGGCGACCTCCAGCCACACGGCGAGCGCGACGCTCGGCACGCAGGCGAAGCAGATGACGAAGAAGGCCGGCCCGTCCGCCGGATCGGCGAAGGAATAGTCGAGGCCGCAGGCCTCGCATTTCGGCGCGAGGGTCAGGAACCCCTTGAAGAGATGACCCTGGCCGCAACGCGGGCAGCGGCCGCGGATTCCCGTCTGCATGGGCGGCAGCGGGGGATAGGTGTCATTCATGGTTTGCATCCTTTCCACGGCATTCAATCCAATCATTAATGCTGTCATATGGATGCTTGAATGCAGTCAATCTGTCGAGCAGACATACTGACGCAGGCGCACGGCCGAAGAATGCGCCGCGAGTGGTCTCGAAGGCGGGAGGAGGATTGGTTCAGAAGAACGAGCCGGCCATTTCGGGCGGGCCTTCGAGGGCGTGGGCCATGAACTCGAGGGCGGAGCGGAGCTGCGGGCGGGCGATGGGGCCGCCGAGGCAGACGCGCACGGCCTCCGGCGGCGTGCCGTCGACCGTGAAGGCGTCGCTCGCGACGACGCCGAGGCCGCTGTCGCGCATATAGGCGCTGAAGGTGGAGCGGGTCCAGCCATGCGGTAGGGGCAGCCAGATGTTGAAGCTCAGCGGGTCGGTGACATAGCTGCCCGCGGGCAGCAGGCTTGCAGCGAGCGCCTGGCGCTCCGCCGTTTCGATGCGGAGGGCCGCGAGGATCGCCTCGGCCGTGCCGTCCTCGGTCCAGCGCGTCGCGAGCGCGGCGGTGAGCGGCGAGGCCATGACGGTGCCGGCCCGCATCGCGCCGGCGAAGGACCAAAGCGCGCGGCTGTCGTCCGGCGCGGCGACATAGGCAAGGCGCAGCCCCGCGCCGATGCATTTCGAAAGGCCGCCGATATGCCAGGTGAGGTCCGGCGCATGGGCGGCGAGGGGCGCCGGGCCGTCGGTGGGAATGAAGCCGTAAGCGTCGTCCTCGACGATCGGCACCCGGTATTTTTGCGCCACGGCGGCGATTTCCGCGCGGCGTGCGGCGGGCATGGTGAATGTGAGGGGATTGTGCAGCGTCGGATTGAGATAGAGCGCCTTTGGCCTGTCGCGCTCGCAGGCCGCCGCGAAAGCGTCCGGCAGGATGCCGTCGCCGTCCATCGGCAGGCCGGCAAGGTGCAGGCGGAGCTGGGCGGCGATGGAGCGGATGCCGGGATAGGTGATGTTTTCCGAGAGCACCGTGTCCCCGGCGGCAGCGAGCGTGCCGAGGATCGCAAGCAGCGTCGGATGCGCGCCCGGCGTGACGAAGATGCGCTCCTGCGGCGGCGTGAGGCCGCGGCGCGCGAGCCACAGCGCGGCGGCCTCCTTGTCCACGGCCGCGCCGCCGAAGCCCTGATAGCGCAGGAGCGGGACGAGATCGGCCGCAAGCGCGCCGAGCCCGCCACGCATGCGGGCGAGAAGGGCCGGACCGTCGGGCTCGGGCGGCATGTTCATCGACGGATCGACGATGGCGGCGCGGCGCGGATCGGCGGGCGTGTCGGCAGTCGGGACGCCGGCCGGGGTCGCGCCATTGCCGGTCACGAAGGTGCCGCGGCCGACCTGCGATTGCACGAGCCCGCGCTTCTGGGCCTCCAGATAGCCGCGCGCCACCGTGGTGACGTCGATGGCGAGGCGCTTGGCCAGCGCCCGGTGCGTCGGCAGCTTGTCGCCGGCCGCCAGAAGGCCGCTACGCAGGTCCGCCGCGATCAGGTCGGCGATCGCCATGTAGAGGGGGCTGTCACTCTGGCCGAGATCGGGATGCCAGTTCTTCATGCCGGGGATTCCATGCGCTGCGGATATTGACTGTATATTGCCTGTATTTCCGCCTGTCATCCACCGGTTCCGGACAAAGCGTCGCAAGGAAGCCTTGCCGTTGCCGCCCGCCATTGCAATAGTGGCGCCGTCGAACAGGGAGCAGAGGGCGGACGCTTGCCGTTGGAGGTCAGGGAAACAAGGGCGACGGCGCTCGGGGAGGCGGAAGCCTACCTCTCTGCCTCCTATTGCGACCACCGGCTGGCGCCGCAGGACCGGACGGGCGCAGTCGATTTCCGTCATCGCTGCGTGCAGTTCGCCGGCTCGGGCTTCAATTTCCTGCAATATGGCCACGAGGTCACGATCAGCTCCCGTTTCGAGGATTTCTACATGCTCGAAATGCCGGTCTCCGGCGGCGTGGACATCGCGTTCGGAACAGAGACCATCCGCTCGGAAGCGGGCAAGGCGCTCATCCTGTCGCCGGGGCCGAAGTTTCAGTCGCGCTGGCGGCGGGGCACGCGCCAGTGGATGCTGCAGATCGACCGCAGGCTGGTCGAGGAGCGCCTGGCTGCGATATCGCGCCGGCGCGGCAGCGGCAATCCGGTCTTCAATCCCGTCATCGACCTTTCCAGCCGGCACGGGCGGCAGCTCGCCTCGGTCCTCAGCGCCTTTTCCGAAATGCTTTCGGACGACGCCTTTTCGGATGCGCCGCAGGCCGTCGACGCGGCGCTCGGTTCCGTCGTCGACCAGCTCCTCGGCAATGTCGCCTTCACCAGCGCCGCATCGCTGGTCCCCGAGCGGCTTCATGCCTCGCCCCGCCATGTGAAGCAGGCGATGGATGCGCTGCGATCCCGCTATGCCGAGCGCCTGCTGATGCCGGCGATCGCGGGCGAGATCGGCGTTTCCGAGCGGGCGCTCTACGAGGGGTTCCGGACCTATTACCAGCGCACGCCGCATGAGATCCTGACGCGCATCCGCATGGAGGCGGCGCGCCGGCTGATCCGCGAAGAGGGCCTTTGTGCGGCCGAGGCGGCGCGACGCGTCGGCGTCCATCACCTCGGCCGCTTTTCCGCCACCTACAGGCAGGCCTTCGGCGTGCTTCCCTCGGCGGATATCCGCCGCGATCACTGACGGCGCCGGCCCCGACCGGGACTATCCACATCCTGCAGAATTCTCGCGCGATCGCTCCGCCTTGCGATCATTCCCCATGACAGCTTCATGACGGGACCCTAATGTCCGCCCGGACGACGCGTGAGGGCGGCGGGCGGGAGAATCAAATGCTGATCGGCTTCGATGTCGGTTCGACCTCGATCAAGGCGGCGCTGTTCGACATGAACGGCACGGTGCTCGACCATTGGAGCCGCGGCTATCCGACCGAGCGGCCCGCATCCGGCATGGTCGAGCAGGACCCGCAGCACTGGCTCGACGGCATCCGCGATGCGATCGACGCCCTGCTCGTCGGTCGCAATCCGGCCGATATCCGCGCGGTCGGTCTTTGCAGCCAGGTCAATACGGATGTCTTCGTCGACAGGGACGGCACGCCGCTGGCGCCCGCGATCTGCTGGCAGGATATCCGGGCCGGCGCGGAAGCGGCCGCACTGGATGCCACGATCACATCAGCGGAGAAACGAAGTTGGTGGGGCGCCGAAATGCCGATCGGTGCGAGCCACGTGCTGGCGAAGATGCTGTGGTTCGCCAAACACCGTCCCGATCTCTGGGAGCGCACGCATCAGGTTCTCTCGACGCGTGATTTCTGTCTCCTGCATCTGACGGGCGAAGCCTCGTCCGATCCCATTTCCGCCTTCGGTCATGTCGGGCAGGACCTTCGCTATATCGACGCGCTGATCGCCCGGGTGCCCGGCGCGGCCGGCAAGCTGCCGCCGCTCCGGCATTTTACCGAGATCGCCGGCGAGATGGCGCTCGGCTCCTCCGGTCGCAAGGTGCCGGTGGTGACGGGCACGATGGATGCCTGGGGCAATCTCTTCGGCTGCGGCGTGTGCCGGCCGGGGCAGGGCATGTATGTCAGCGGCACCTCCGAAATCCTCGCGCTGGCCGGATCGCGGCGCATCGGCGCGCCCGGCATCGTCACCTTCGCCACCATCGACGGATTGGTGGTCAATGCCGGGCCGACGCAGAGCGGAGCGGATTCGCTGCGCTGGTGGGCGGCGACGGCGGGCGTGGAGCCGGGCGACGTGCCGCGGCTCGCCGGCCTTGCCAGCCGCGACGACCGGCCGATCCTCTTCCTGCCGCATCTCGAGGGCGAGCGCGCGCCGCTCTGGGATTCCGAGATCCGGGGCGCTTTCATCGGCCTCGACAGCCGGGCCGGCGGGCCGGATTTCGCGCTCGCCGTGCTGGAAGGCGTGGCGCTGGCGGCGCGCCATGCCATGGGCTCGCTCGTCGATGCGGCGGGCTTCCGGCCGGACCACATGCTCTATGGCGGCGGCGGCGGGCGCTCGGACCTCTGGAGCCAGATCCGTGCCGATTGCCTCGGCATTCCGCTGCACCGCTTCGCCTTCGTCGATGTCGGCTGCCTCGGTGCGGCGATCCTCGCGGCCGTCGGCATCGGCGCCTTCGGCTCGATTGCCGAGGCGGTGCCGGCGATGACCAGCGTCGAGCGGGTCTTCGAGCCCGACCCGCGGCGCGCGGCGCGCTACGACGCCATGTTCCATGCCTATCGCAACGCCATCGACGCGCTTCGCCCCATCGGGCTGATCCGCACCCAATGAAGAAACGATCTTTCCGGAGAGGAGACCCACAATGAAGAAATTCGCATTCGCAGCGGCCATCGCGGCGCTCATGGCATCGGCCCCGGCGGCCTTCGCCACCGACGTCACCATCCTGACGCCCTATATCAGCTCGGTGCCGACCAACGAGATGGCGCAGAGCTTCAAGGCCGAGGGCGAGAAGCGCGGCTGGAACGTCACCATCATCGACACCCGGAGCGATTTCGGCCAGCTCGCCTCGCGCATGGAAGACACGATCAACGCCAAGGCCTCGGCCATCGTGCTGGTCTCGACGGATCCGGCGCAGGTCGAGGACCAGGTGGCGCTCGCCGCGAATGCCGGCATCCCGGTGATCTCGCTCGACGGCTCGAAGAACGCGCATGTCGCGGTCAATGTCACCTCCAACAATTTCGACCTCGGGACCCAGCTTTCCGACGCGCTCTTCAAGGCGCTCGGCGGCAAGGGCAATATCGTAAAATTCTTCCATTCGGCGCATCCGGGCGTGCACCAGCGCGAGCTGGCGCTCGACGAGGCGCTGAAGAAGAACCCCGACGTGAAGGTCATCGCCGATCATTTCGTGAAGGTGCCGGGGCCGGTGGATGACGGCCGTATCGCGATGGAGAACATCCTTCGCCAGCATGGCGACGAGATCAACGGCGTGTGGGCGGCCTGGGACGATCCGGGCGTCGGCGCGGAGCTCGCGACGGAATCGGAAAAGCCGGATGCCAAATTCATCATCATGGGCATCGACGGCAGCGAGCAGGCGATCGAGATGATCAAGTCCTGCACGCGCTACAAGGCGACCTTCCGCCAGGACTTCCCGAAGATGGCCGCCGTCGGCGCCGAGCAGCTCGGGAAGATCCTCGGCGGCGGCAAGGCGGACAAGGACGAGCTCTTCGTTCCGGCCGTCATGATCACGCCCGAGACGCTCGGCGTGACCTGCCCGTAAAGAGGGATAACCGGCCATGCTGCTTGAGATCAGGGGCCTCGAAAAACGCTTCGGCGGCGCGCGGGCGCTGGCCGGGGCGAGCCTTTCCGTGGCCGCCGGCTCGGTGCATGGCCTCATCGGCGAGAACGGCGCAGGCAAGTCGACGCTGATCAAGACGCTCTCTGGCCTCGTGCGACCGGATGCCGGCGAAATCCGCGTCGACGGCGAGGCGATCGCGATCAGCAGCGTGCGGGAGGCGGAGGCGCTCGGCTTCCGCTTCATCCACCAGGAACTCAGCCTCGTGCCGCAGTTCGACGCCGTCGAGAACGCCTTCGTCGGCCGGTCCTATCCGAAGAGAGGCCCCTTCATCGACCGCGTCGCCATGCGGCGCGCGGTGGCGGCGACGGCGGCGGCGATCGCGCCGGACCTGCCGCTCGACGTGCCGGCCGGGCGACTGACGACGGGGCAGAAGCAGCTCGTCGAGATCATCCGCGCGCTGATGAACGAGCCGGCGCGGCTGGTCGTGATGGACGAGCCGACGGCCTCGCTTTCCGAAGGCGAGGCGCGGCGGCTGCATGAGGCGGTGCGGACGCTGGCGGCGCGCGGTGTCGCCGTCATCTACATTTCCCACCGGCTCGACGAGGTGGCCGAGATCTGCGACGCCTTCACGGTGCTGCGCAACGGCACGACGGCCGGCACCGGCGTGATGCTGGGCACGACGCGGGCCGATCTGGTGCGCATGATGTCCGGCCATGAGGAGATCGTTGGCGGTCGTCCCGCTGTGCCTGCCGTCGGCAAACCGGTGCTGGAGGTTCGCGACCTGCCGTTCGGGCAGCGTGGCAACACGCTGTCGCTGACGGTCGGCGAAGGCGAGATCCTCGGCCTCTACGGGCTGGTCGGCGCGGGCCGCTCGTCCTTCATGAAGATGATCTGGGGCGCGCGCCGGACGGAAGGCGGAACGGTCCTTCTCGACGGCCGTGTCCTGAAGCCAGGCGATATCCACGCGCGCATCCGCTGCGGCGGGGCCTATGTGCCGGAGGATCGCCGGCACGAGGGGCTGGTGACGGCCCGCTCCATCGCGGAGAACGTGGCGATCAGCGACCTTTCGCGGGTGCGCGCCCATCCGGCGCTGCCGGTCACCAGCCGCAGCCGGCTGGCGGCGCGGGCGGAGGATATCCGCACGCAGCTTTCGGTGAAGATGGGCTCGCCCTTCGCCCTGCCGCTGACGCTTTCCGGCGGCAACCAGCAGAAGCTGCTGTTCGGCCGCTGGTTCGGCGGGCGCATTCGTCTCCTTATCCTCGACGAGCCGACGCGCGGGGTGGATGTCGGCGCCAAGGCGGAAATCCATGCCATCGTCCGGCGCATCGCCGGGGAGGGCGCGGCCGTGCTGATGACGACCAGCGACATGGATGAATTGCTGGCGCTTTCGCACCGCGTCGCCGTCTTCGCCAATGGCGAGATTACGGCGCGGCTGGAGGGCGAGGCCATCACGCCGCCGCGCATCATCGACGCCGCATTCCATCACGAGACCAGAAGAGAACCCGCCGCATGACCGGCCTTGTCAGACAATACGGAACGCTCATCGCGCTCATCGCCATCGTCGCCGTCTTCTCCATCGCATCGCCGGGCGCGTTCGGCTCCATGTCGAACCTTGTCAACATCACCCAGCAGATGACGCTGCTCGCCATTGTCGCCATCGGTGCGACGGTGGTGATGGCCGTCGGCGAGTTCGACCTCTCGACCGCCTCCATCGTCTCCTTCGGCGGCATCTTCGTCGTCTATCTCTTCAAGCTCGGCGTGCCCGCGCCGCTCGCCTGCCTCCTCGTGCTGGCGGTCGCGGCGCTCTTCGGCGCGGTGTCGGGCTTCGTGGTCTCGCGCTTCCAGGTGCTCTCCTTCATCGCAACGCTCGCGACCGGCACGATCATCGGCGGCATCACCTTCTGGGTCTCCGACGGCGCGACGCTGCTCGGGGATATCCCGGCCGGCTTCCGCGACATGGCGCGCGGGCATCTTCTGGGCCTGCCGACGCTGACCTGGTGGCTGATCGCCATCGCCCTTGTCGTCTGGGTGCTGCTCGACAAGCTGGAATTCGGCCGCCGGCTCTATGCCATCGGCGGAAACCGCGAGGCGGCGCGGCTGGCGGGCGTCCGGATCGTCTCCAACACGACGGCAGCCTTCGTCGTCTCGGCGGTTCTGTCGGCGCTGGTCGGCATCCTGCTGACCGCCCGCATCGGCAGCGCGAGCCCGACGGGCGGGGGCGGCTATCTGCTGACCGCCTATGCCGCCGTCTTTCTGGGCATGACGGCCTTCCGCGAGGGCGAGGCGAACCTGCCGGGCACGGTTGTCGGCGCGGCGATCATCGCCGTCATCGGCAATGGTCTTACCATCCTCGGCGTCTCGACCTTCCTTCAGGATATCATCACCGGCACGATCATCCTTTCCGCCGTGCTGGTGCGCCGCATCGGCCGGGGGACGGCATGACGGCGGCGGGCGCGGCAAGAAGGCGGCCGGGGCGCTATGGCCGGTTCGGCGGACAGTTCGTGGCGCCGGTGCTGCTGCCGGTGCTCGACCGCCTCGAAGCCGCATTCGATCAGGCCTGGGCGGACCCCATCTTCCGCCGCACCTTCGAGGATCTGCTGGAGCGTTTCGTCGGCCGGCCGACGCCGGTCTTCGAGACGGTGACGCTCGCCTCGGCCAATGGCGGGGCGCGCATCATCCTCAAGCGCGACGACCTGACCTTCAATGGCGGCAACTACGCCAATTCCGCCCTTGGCCAGTGCCTCCTCGCCGTGCGCATGGGGCTCGGCTCGGTGGTCACGGATACCGGCTCCGGCCAGAACGGGGTCGCGGCGGCGGCGGTCGCCGCCCGGCTCGGGCTTTCCTGTACCATCTACATGGGCAGCAGCGATGCGGCGCGGCACGCCGCGACCATCCGGAAGATGCGCGCCTTCGGGGCCGATCTCAGGATCGTGGAGGATGCCGACCGGACCTTGAGTGCCGCGACCTCCGCCGCCATCCGCCACTGGATGGGCAACAGCGCGACGACGGCCTATCTCGCCGGCGCGCCGATCGGCGCCCATCCCTATCCGGCCATGGTGAGCGCCTTCCAGGCGGTGATCGGCCGCGAGACGCGGCTGCAGCTTATCGAGGCCGGCGTCCTGCCGCGCGCCATCGTCTCGGCGGTCGGCGGCGGTTCCTCGACCATCGGCATCTTCTCCGCCTTCGTCGGCGATCCGCAGATCCGGCTCGTCGCGGTCGAGGCCGGCGGCCGGTCCGGCGGGGACGCGCCGCATTCCGCCCGGCTCGGCAAGGGGCGGCGCGGCATCTTCCACGGCGCCGAGACGCTGGTGCTGGCGGATGAACACGGGCAGATCCTGCCGGCCGCCTCGATCGCGCCGGGGCTCGCCTATCCCGGCTCGGCGCCGGAGATCGCCGATCTCGTCGAGCGCGGCCGCGTGGAAACCGTCGCCGTCACCGACGAGGAGGCCCGCCAGGCCGTGCTGCGGCTGGCGAAGAGCGAGGGGATCCTCGTCTCGCTGGAGGCCGGCCATGCGGTGGCCGCCGCCGAGCGCATCGCCCGGCTCTACGACCACAACGACGCCGTCGTCGTCATGGTGGCTTCCGCCGGCGACAAGGACCTCGACGTCATCTGGCCGGAAGGCTAACATGGCGCGTTCCCGCAACCGCATCGACCGCATGTTCCAGCGCCTCAAGGCGGAGGGCCGCAGGGCCTTCGTCACCTTCACCGTCGCCTGCGATCCGGATTTCACCGGAAGCCTCGCGCGGCTACGGCTGCTTGTCGAAAACGGTATCGATCTCCTGGAGATCGGCCATCCCTATTCCGATCCCATTCTCGACGGCGCGACGATCCAGACCGCCAACCGGCGGGCGCTCGCGGCGGGCGGCAATCTCTCCCGCACGCTGGACCTCTGCGCCGCCTTCCGGGAGGAGGACGATACGACGCCCATCGTGCTGATGGGCTATGCCAATCCGCTTCTCGCCATGGGGTATGAGGCCTTTGCCGCGCGCGCCGCGGCGGCGGGCGTCGACGGCCTCATCGCCGCCGACCTGCCGCTTCGCGAGGCCGAGCCGCTGCTGAAGGCGCTCGGCAGGCATGGACTGGTGATGATCCCGCTTGCCGCCCCGTCGCTGCGGGCGGAGGATTTCGTCTCTGCCAGCAAGGGCATCGGCGGCTTTCTCTATTGCATTCCCGTTGTCGGGCCGACGGGCGGACCCTCCGCCTCCATCGAGGCGATCTCGGATGCGGTGGCGCGCTGCCGGACCGTTAGCCGTCTGCCCGTCCTCGTCGGCTTCGGCGTCAAGACGCCCGACATGGCGGCCGCCGTTGCGGATGTCGCGGACGGCGTGATCGTCGCGACCGCCCTGATCGACCAATTCGAGGCGATGCGTGGGCAAGGGGATGCCGAGGCCTTTCGCCGGTCGGCTGCCGGGCTGGTCGCCGGCTACCGGCAGGCGATAGACGGCCGGAAGACGTAGCCAGAGGTCTGGCCTATTCGACGACCGCGGCTATCTCGCTCTCGGCGCGGCCGCGCAGGGGGCGTTCCGGCATGAGGTGGTAGACGACCAGCGACAGTGCCATGGCAAGGGCGCAGGCGATGAAGATATAGGCGAAGGGCATGGCGGAGGCCGCGCCGCCCGCCGCCGCCTGCAGGCCCTCGCCGCCGAGCGGCAGGCCGTTGCCGAGCGCGATGGCGCCCAGCGCCGCGACGCCGAGGGCACCGCCGAGCGAGCGCAGGAAGGTGAGGAGGCCGGTGGCGACGCCGAGATGCGCCTGGTCGACCGCGTTCTGCACGGAAACCGTGGTGACGGGGAACGTCATGCCGGTGCCGAAGCCGATGCCGATGGTCAGCAGTTCCAGCACGATGAGTGACGACCGGCCGGCGACGGCCGCAAGGACGGCAAGGCAGATCAGGCTGAGCACGCCGCCGACAAGGGCGATCCGCTTGTAATGGGTGAAGCGCGGGATCGCTCGGCCGCTCGTCGTGGCGCCGAAGACGGTGCCGAGCAGCAGGCCGAGCATTGCCATGCCTGAGCCGCCGGCCGTCAGCCCGTGGGCCGACTGCACATAGACGGGAAGATAGACCGAGAGGCCGACATTGGCGGCCTGCACGAGGAAGATGGCGATCGTGCCCCAGCGCACCACGGGATTGGCGAGGACTTCCAGCGAGATCAGCGGCTCGGCGGCGTGGCGCAGGCGCAGCGCGAAGAGCGCCCAGAGGACGGCCGAGCCGGCGAGCAGCCCGAGGATTTCAGGCGAAAGCCAGGGATAGCTGCTGCCGCCCCAGTTGAGCGCGAGAAGCAGCAGGGAGGTCGCCGCGACGAGGAGCGTCGCGCCCGCCGCGTCGATGCTGTGCGTGCGCGCCACCCGCGGCAGCTTCTTCAGCGGGTTGTTGATGATCGCCAGCGCCAGGATGCCGAGCGGAATGTTGATCCAGAAGATCAGCGACCAGTGCAGATGTTCGGCGAAGGTGCCGCCCAGGAGCGGGCCGACGATGCTGGCGACCGCCCAGGTGCCAGAGATCCAGGCGGCGTAGCGGGCGCGCTCGCGCGGCGGCACGAGGTCGCCGATCACCGTCTGCGAGAGCGCGAAGAGGCCGCCGCCGCCAAGGCCCTGTACGGCGCGGCCGACGATCAGGGTCAGCATGTTGGGCGCGAGCGCGCTCACCAGCGAGCCGATGAGGAAGATGACGATGGCGGCGAAGATCGTGGTGCGGCGGCCGTGCACGTCCGAGATCTTGCCGTAGAGGGGCGCCATGGCCGTCGCGGTCAGGAGATAGCCCGTCACCACCCAGGGGAGATAGTCCGCATGGCCGAGCGCGTGGCCGATGGTCGGCATGGCAGGCGCGATGATCGTCTGGTCGAGCGCGGCGAGGAGCATGGAGAGAAGGACGCCGCCGATGATGACGTTCTTTTCCTGCTCCGAAAGGGCGGGAGCCGTTGCCGACGTTCCGTGCGGGTGACGTGCCTCGTTCATGGTGCTGTCCGGTCTGGGCTGGGCGTATGCAGCCGCCGGTTCGAGAAAAGGGGCCGCCGCCGCGCGGGGAAAACACCGTAAAACATCTTCCGCAGCGGAATGTCCACCCATTTGCGCCCGCCCGGCCGGCGGCGCGGGCGAATGCACGTAAACGTGATCGGCGGCGACAGGGCGCGTCAGGCGATGTCCGGCAGGTCCGTGGCCGGCTCGCCCTCGCGCACGACGACGCGGCCGCGGCGGATGACGGTGCGCTTGTGCGGCGTCAGGGCCACGGCCTGGGCAAGGGTGCTGGCGGGCACCAGAACGAGGTCGCCATGATCGCCTTCGGCAAAGCCGTAACCGGAAAGGCCGATGCCCTCCGCGCCGCCGAAGGTGCAGATGCGCATGGTCTCCGCAAGGTCGGCGTCGTTGGTCATGCCGTTGCGCTGGGCGAGGTATTTCGCCCGCTCCAGCATGTCGCCATTGCCCCAAGGCTCCCAGGTGCCCTGGATGCCGTCCGAGCCGGAGGCGACGACGAGGCCGCTCTGCCGCATCAGCCGGAGCGGCAGGGCAGGGGCCGAGGGGCTGCCGACCGTCATCACTGCGATGCGCTCGGCCGCCAGCGCCTCGATCAGGGCCTTCTGCCGCGCGGCGTCCAGCATGCCGAGGCAGTAGCCGTGGCTGACCATGACCTTGCCCTGCATGGAAAGGGCGCGCGTGCGCTCGATGATGAGCTCCAGGCAGAAGGCGCCGAGTTCGCCGAGTTCGTGCAGATGGATGTCGATGGGTTTTCCATGGCGCTCGGCGAGCGAGAAGATCGCATCGAGATGGCGCACCGGATCGCGCTCGATGGTGGCGGGGTCGATGCCGCCGACGATATCGGCGCCGGCCTTCATCGCTTCGTCCATCAGCTCGAAGGTGCCCTCGCGCGGCAGCATGCCGCTCTGCGGGAAGGCGACGATCTGCACATCCACGAGATCGCGCAGCGCCTCGCGGGTTTCCAGCACGCCCTCGATATTGGCGATGCCGATTTCCGTGTCGACGTCGACATGGCTGCGGATGTGAAGGACACCGAGCTTCAGCGTCTGGAAGATCTGCCGGGCAGACTGCCTTCGCGCGTCGATGCCGAGTTCGCGCTTGGCGTTGCGGTCGGCGAGGATGCGGTCGTTGCGGGTCGGGCCGACGCGGTTTTCGAACCAGTCCATGCCGATCAGCGTCTTGTCGAGATGGGTGTGCGCCTCGACGAGGCCGGGCAGGGCGATGAAGCCCGCGGCATCGATCTCCCGGGCGGGGCGGCCGCCGCTCGCGGCGCTGAATCGCCCGTCGCGGATGAGGAGGTCCACCGGCGCGGCGCCCATCGGGCGGGCGTTGCGGATGAGGATGTCTTCGGTCATGTCCGGTTTCCTTTCTTCACGCCATGCCGGCGCGTCGCATGGCGAGCCGGAAAGCCTTTTCCCCCCGGTCGAGGATGGCGTCCTCGTCCTGACCGACCAGTTTGCGCCCGCGCATCAGGATGCGCCCGCCGACGATGGTCGTGTCCACGTCCGCGCCGTTGGCGAAGCGCGCGAGGCGCTGCACCGGATCGACCGGCGGCCAGAGATGCGGCTGGCGCATGTTGACGAGCAGGATGTCGGCGCGCTTGCCCACTTCCAGCGAGCCGATCTCGCTTTCCATGGAGAGGGCGCGGGCGCCCTCGATGGTCGCCATTTCGAGAAGCTCGGACGGCGGCAGCACGGCATCGTCGCGGAAATGGCGGGCGTGGTAGCGGTGCGCCTGGAACATGTTGCGGAACATGTCGAAGGAACGGTCGGGCGCGGCGGCGTCGGTACCGAGCGAGACGGTGACGCCTTCCGCCCGCAGTTCCGGCGCAGGGCAGCGGCCTGAGACCGACATCAGCGCGCTCGGATTGTGCGCGACTTTGGCGCCGGTGCGCTTCAGAACGGCCCTGTCCGCTTCGGTGAGGTCGACGCAATGGGCAAGCAGCGAGCGGCCGTCGAAGAGGGCCATCTTCTCGTGGGCGGCGGAAATCGAACCGTCGCGGTGGCCGTCCTGGACGAGCAGGACGCCTTTTTCCCGCGCGAGCCGCTTCGCTTTTTTCGAAAGGTCGATTGCCGCGCCGTCCTCCAGCTCCGCCGCATTGAAGACGGGGAGAGACACCGCCAGTTGTATGCGGTCGCTGCGGCCAGCCCAGGCGTCGATCAGCCCGGCGCTGACATCGAGCTGCACATCCGGGGAGACGGCGACATCGTCATGGGCTTCTGCGCGCCAGGTGCGGTATACGCTTGCGGCGGACGGCCTGTTGGGGCCGACGGCGAGCACTTCGCGCACGCCCATGGCAAGGATCGCGACCAGATGGGCTTCGGCGGCCTCGGGGGCCTCCGTGCGCATGATGTCCGGGCCGCCGCCGAAGAGCAGCGCGGCGGTGGTGGTGCCGCATTTGATGCGCTCGGCCGCCGACAAGGCCGCCTCCGCCGCCCAGAATTCCGGGTCCGTGGCTTCCGCATAGATGCGGCCGGTGGTCGTCATCCAGTCGTCGGAATCGCCGCCGAGGCCCTTGGTCAGCATGTGGCCGGCATGGGCGTGGGTGTCGATCAGGCCGGGCATGATGACCATGCCGGCAGCGTCGATGCGCTCCGCACCCGCCACGCCGTCCGCCGCGCCCGCGCCGACCGCGGTTATGCGCCCATCCTCCACCAGCACGTGGCCGCGCTCGAATAGGCGTCGATCGGCATCCATGGTGATGACCACACCGTTCTCGATCAGCAGAGCCTTCGTCATCGAATTTTCCTCCCGCAGTGATTGCATGCAAATTGCGCCATGTCATGTGCGCAATGCCTAATCTTTGTATCTTGATATTGCGCGCATGTTATGTACAGTCATATCGAAAATAATCGTATGCAAATTTTTGGGAACAAGCATACAAACTTGGGAGATCCTGGTGAAGACCTATCTGAAGACCCTTTTGGCGGGGCTTGCCGTACTGGCGCCGCTTTCCACGTCCGCCCTTGCCGAAACGCTGCGCTGGTCGGCCTCGGGCGATGTCATCTCCTACGATCCGAACGCGCAGGTCGACAGCTTCACGCAGAGCGTCCAGCACATGGTCTTCGACCCGCTGGTCCGCCGCAACAAGGAGCTGAAGCTCGAGCCGGCACTCGCCACGTCCTGGGAGATCGTCGAGCCGACCCGCTGGCGCTTCAAGCTGCGCCAGGGCGTGAAGTTCCATGAAGGCCAGCCCTTCAATGCTGACGACGTGGTGGCTACCATCGAGCGCCAGATCGATCCCGGCGCGCGCAACCGCGAGAACCTCTCCGCCGTCACCGGCGTCGAGAAGGTGGACGATTACACGGTCGACCTCATCCTGCGCGGTCCCTATCCGCTGCTGCTCAACGACCTTGCCGCCATCTACATCATGAGCAAGCCGTGGATGGCCGAGCACGACGCGCTGAAGCCGGGCAACACGGCGACCGGCGTCGTCACCTATGCCAGCGCCCACGCCAACGGCACCGGCCCCTTCAAGCTGAAGAGCTACGAGCCGGATTCCCGCTCGGTCTTCGAGGTCAACAAGGACTGGTGGGACAAGCCCGAGCATAACCTGACGGAAGTGGAATTCCGCCCGATCGCCTCCGACGCGACGCGCGTCGCCGCGCTGCTTTCCGGGGAGGTCGACATGATCGCGCCGGTTCCGCTGCAGGACATCGACCGCATCGCCTCCACCGACGGGTTGAAGGTCGTGGAAAATCCCTCGCTGCGCACCATCATGCTGGCGCTGAACTTCAAGAAGGAACTGCATGCCGATCCGGGCGTGCCGAATCCCATGCTGAACGAGAAGGTGCGCCAGGCGCTCTGGCACGCCATCGACCTCAACACGATCCAGAAGCGGCTGATGCGCGGCAAGTCGCGCGTCGCCGGCATGCTCGTCGCCCCGGCCGTCACCGGCCATGACGACGCCATCGACGTGCCGCTGGAATACGATGTCGACAAGGCGAAGGCACTGATGGCCGAGGCGGGTTATCCGGACGGCTTCAAGACGGGTCTTTCCTGCTCCAACGACCGCTACATCGCCGACGAGCAGATCTGCCTTGCGATCTCCTCCATGTGGGCGAAGATCGGCGTGAAGGTCGACCTCAACGTCGAAAGCAAGACGACCTATTTCCCGCGCATGGACAACGGCGAACTCGACGTCTACCTGCTCGGCTGGGCCTCGCTGCCGGCGATGGACGGCTACAGCGTTCTCCAGGCGCTGCTCGCCACCAATGACGGCACCTATGGCGGCTCCAATCCGAACGGCCTTTCGGACCCGCGCATCGACGCGCTCGCCCGCTCGGCCGCGGTGGAGCTCGACGAGGCCAAGCGCATCGACATGCTGAAGCAAGCCTTCCGCATCACCCATGACGAGGCCCTGTTCATTCCGTTGCACCAGCAGCCGGTCGCCTGGGCCATGAGCGACAAGGTGGAAATCCCGCAGTTCCCGGACGAATACGTTCGCCCGTGGTTCGCGCAGATCAAAAAGTAACGGGTTCTCCCAAGGCTGGTCCCGGCAGGCGAAAGCAGGCCGGGACCGATCGGCATCCGGGCTCCATTTTCCGCAGGCGAGAAGCCGGGAGGAAGCGGGAGCGCAACGGCCCGGTTTCCGCCCCCAGGGCATGATCGCTCCCTGAAGGACCATTCCGATGCTCAGACTTCTTTCCGTGAGGCTTCTGCAGGCCATCCTCGTGATGCTCGCTGTGACGGCCGTCGCCTTCGTCATGTTCCGCTTCGTCGGCGATCCCGTCGCCTCCATGGTGCGCGAAGGCGCGACCCAGGCGGAAAAGGACGCCTTGCGCATGGCGCTCGGCCTCGACAAGCCCATCGTCACGCAGTTCCTCGATTTCGTCGGCCAGGTGATGACCGGCAATCTCGGCACGAGCTTCCGCTACCAGCAGCCGGTCGTGGGACTCCTGATGAGCCGCCTTCCGGCGACGCTGGAACTCGTCATCGTCGCCACGCTGCTGGCGCTGTGCATCGGCATTCCGCTCGGCGTGCTCTGCGCGCTGAAGCCGCATTCCTTCCTCTCGCGCTTCACCCAGTCGGCAACGCTCGTCGGCATCTCCATGCCCACCTTCGTCACCGGCCTGCTGCTGATCCTCGTCTTCGCGGTCAGCCTGCGCTGGCTGCCTTCGTCCGGCCGCGGCGATCTCGTCGATCTCGGCTTCTGGCAGACGGGTTTCCTCACCCTTTCGGGCCTGAAGTCGCTGATCCTGCCGTCGATCACGCTGGCGCTCTTCCAGCTCACGCTGATCATGCGGCTGGTGCGCTCGGAGATGATCGACGTGCTCTCGTCGGACTATATCCGCTTCGCCTTCGCCCGCGGCCTGCCGCGCGCCTATATCTACGGCCGCCTTGCGCTGCGCAACGCGCTGATGCCGGTCGTCACCGTCACGGGCCTGCAGATCGGCCAGCTCATCGCCTTCGCCATCGTCACCGAGACGGTGTTCCAGTGGCCGGGCATGGGCCTGCTCTTCACCAATGCCGTCGGCTATCCCGACATGCCGGTGCTGGCCGCCTATCTGCTCTTCGTCGGCTTCCTCTTCGTCATGATCAACATGATCGTCGACATTCTCTACACCTTCATCGATCCGCGCCTGAGGACACGATAATGGCCACGCAATCCCTGATGCGCCGGCTTCCGCCGGTTTCCGTGATGATCGCCGGCCTCGTGCTCGCCGTCATGCTCGTGCTCGTCCTCTTCGCGCCGATGATCGCGCCGATGGACCCGCGCGACGTCTCCTCCTACTCGCTCATCGACATGGAGATCCCGCCGGCCTTCATGGACGGCGGCGATCCGCGCTTCCTGCTCGGCACGGACAATCAGGGCCGCGACCTCGTCTCGGTCATCCTGTTCGGCCTGCGCATTTCCGTGGTCATCGGCATCGGCGCCGTGCTGTTTTCCGCCGCGCTCGGCGTGATCCTCGGCCTTGTCGCCGGCTTCTTCGGCGGCATCGTCGACGGCATCGTCATGCGCATCGCCGACGTGCTCGTCAGCTTTCCGACCATCCTCGTCGCGCTCCTCATCAGCGGCATCGCCCGCGCCCAGCTCAGCGCGGACACCATGCTGGCCTGGGCGCCGCTGGTGCTGATCTTCTCCATCGCCGTCAACGAATGGGTGCAATATGCCCGTACGGTCCGCGCCTCGACCATGGTGGAGGTGGCGCGCGACTATGTGCGTGCCGCCAAGGTGATCGGCCTGCCTTCCGGCCGCATCATGGGCCGGCATATCCTGCCGAACGTCATGAGCTCGGTCATGGTCATCGCCACGATCAACCTCGCCGGCGCGATCCTGACGGAGGCGACGCTGTCCTTCCTCGGCGCGGGCATGCCGCCGACCTATCCCTCGCTCGGCACACTCATCCGCATCGGCAACCAGTTCCTGTTCTCCGGCCTCTGGTGGATCGCCGTCATGCCGGCGATCGTGCTCGTCATTCTCGTGCTCGCCGTCAATGTGATCGGCGACTATCTGCGCGACCGCTTCAATCCGAAACTGATGGCCCGCTGAGATGACCGAAACAAAGCCCCCCGTTCTCGACATCCGCAAGCTGCGCGTCGAATATCCGCTGGCCACCGGCGATACGCTGGTCGCCGTCAAGGACATCGACCTCCTCATCCGCCCCGGCGAGATCCATGCCCTCGTCGGCGAATCCGGCGCCGGCAAGACCACGGTCGGCAATGCGCTGATGGGCCTGTTGCAGGCCCCCGGCAAGATTGCCTCCGGCTCCATCGAGATCGCCGGCAAGCCGATCGACTTGCGCACCGGCCGCACCGAGGGCATCGTGCCCGGCCGCGACGTCGGCGCGATCTTCCAGGACCCGATGACGAGCCTCAATCCGCTCTTCACCGTCGAAAGCCAGCTCTGCGAGGGCATGCTCGCCCATCTGAAGCTTTCCCGCCCGGCGGCGAGGGCGCGTGCTCTGGAATTGATGAAGGCCGTCGGCATTCCCGAGCCGGAGCGCCGGCTCGGCTCCTATCCGCACCAGCTTTCCGGCGGCCAGCGCCAGCGCGTCGTCATCGCGACGGCGCTCGCCTGCAACCCGCAGCTCATCGTCGCCGACGAGCCGACCACGGCGCTCGACGTGTCGGTGCAGGCGCAGATTCTGAAATTGATCCGCGACCTTGCCGACGAGCGCGGCGTCGGCGTGCTGCTCGTCACGCACAATATGGGCGTCGTCGCCGAGATCGCCGACCGCGTCACCATCATGCAGAACGGCGCGGTGGTGGAGAGCGGTACGGCGCGCGAGGTGCTGACCAATCCGCAGGCGCCCTATGCCCGCACGCTGATCGCCGCCGTGCCGCCCATCGAACACCGCCTCGAGCGCCTGCCGGTGCCGAGCGAGGAAACGCAGGTGACGCTCGACGCCCGCGCCAGCGTGCGCGGCAAGAGCACGAAGAGCGAAACGGGCAGCAGGGACGACGTCGTCCTTTCCGTTCGTGATCTCGCCGTCGAATATGGCGGGCGCTCGCTGATCCCCGGCCGCAAGGCGTCCGTCTTCAAGGCGGTTAAGGGCGTTTCCTTCGATGTCCGCCGCGGCGAGATCTTCGGCCTCGTCGGGGAATCCGGCTGCGGCAAGACCACCGTCGCCAACACAATCGCCGGCCTCGTCAGCCAGAGTTCCGGCAGCATCGATTTCCAGGGCACGGCGCTCGGCGCCAGGCGCGAGAAATCCGTCCGGCAATCCTTGCAGATGGTGTTCCAGGACCCGTATTCGGCGCTCAATCCGCGCCTGCGCATCAATTCCGCCATCGCCGAGCCGATCCTGTTCTACAAGCTCGCTTCCAACGCGGAAGAGGCGCGGCAGGATGCAAAGACGCTGCTGGAGGCGGTGGGCCTGCCCGCCGATGCGGGCGGGCGTTTCTCGCATGCCTTCTCCGGTGGTCAGCGCCAGCGTATCGCCATTGCCCGCGCACTCGGCCCGCGCCCGTCGCTGCTGATCTGCGATGAGCCGACCTCGGCGCTCGACGTCTCGGTGCAGGCGCAGCTTCTCAATCTTCTCAAGGACCTGCGTGACCTTGCCGGCCTCTCCATGCTGTTCATCAGCCACGACCTCGCGGTGATCCGCCAGATGTGCGACCGCATCGCGGTGATGAAGGCGGGCGAGATCGTCGAACTGGCCGATACGGAGACGCTGTTCACCGCGCCGCGGCACGACTACACCAGGGAGCTGCTGCGGCTCGCGCCCTCGCTCGATCGTATCCTTTCGCGCCAGACGGCCGCGGAGTGACTGAAGGGAGACTCTCCATGGCCGATATCCTCATCAAGAACGGCACCGTCATCGCCATCGACCCGGAACGCCGGATCATCGCCGACGGGGCGGTGGCCATCACCGGGGACCGCATCGTCGCCGTCGGCCCAACGGCGGAGGTGGAGGCGGCGCATCCGGCCGGCGAGGTCATCGATGCGCGCGGCATGGCGATCATGCCGGGCTTCGTCGATGCGCACGCCCATGCCGGCCATGGCCTGATCAAGACGCTCGGCGGCGGCAAGAGCGATCCGTGGTATCAGGCGTGCCGCGGGGCCTATACGGTCGGTTCTACGCCGGAATTCTGGTTCGCCGAGGCGCAGCTCGCCGCGCTGGAGCGCCTGCGCTTCGGCGTCACGACGGGCGTCTCGCTGCTCGGCGGCGGCGATTCCATCATGCGCACGGACGAGCCGGTCTATGGCGATGCGCATATGGAAGGCGTGCTCGGCATCGGCACGCGCTCGGTGGTGGCCGTCGGCACGACGCGCCCGCCGCATCCGCTGACCTATGCCCGCTGGGAGGGCGAGACGCGGACGGATTATCCGGTTTCCTTCGACCGGCAGTTCGCCACCTGCAAGACCCTCGTCGACCGCTGGCATGGCAGCCATGACGGCCGCCTGCACCTTGCCCTGCTGACGCCGACGCTGCATCGCGGCTACCGGGAGGCGGCCGGCGCGGAAGAGGCCGTCGCGCAGTCGCGCGCGGTCAAGCAGTATGCGGAGGAGAGGGGGCTCGTCTTCACGCAGGACGGGCACACCACCGGCAGCGTCCGCATCGCGAACGAGATCGGCATTCTCGGCCCGCGCACGCTGCTGTCGCATGCGACGGGGCTGGACGAGGAGGAGATCGCGATCTGCGCCGAGACCGGCACGACCATCGTGCACAATCCGAGCGCCGTCGCCGCCATCCTCGCGCGCTGCCCGGTGACGGAGCTTCTGGATGCCGGCGTCACCGTCGTCATCGGCTCGGATGCGACCGCGCCGGACCGTTCGGCCGATATGTTCCGCCATATGCAGCAATGCATGCATTACCACCGCACCCATTTCCACGATCCGAGCTGGCTGCCGCCGGGAAAGGCGCTGGAAATGTGCACCATCGACGCCGCCCGCGTGCTCGGTCTCGAAAGTGAGATCGGTTCGCTGGAGCCGGGCAAGAAGGCGGACGTCATCCTCGTCGACCTGCGCCGCCCGCATCTCTATCCCGCCCATATGCCGGAATACCGCGTCACCTATTTCGCCAATGGCAACGACGTGCACACCGTCCTCGTCGGCGGCAAGGTGCTGCTGCGCGACCGCAAGCCGGTCCATGTCGACCAGGACGCCGTGCTGGACGCCGCCCAGCGCGAGGCCGACCTGATGATCGACCGCCTCGGCCTGCGTTATGCACTGGAGACGCCCCGGATGTTCTGGGGGCACAGCCGCGACCTCGACCTTATCGAATAGTTTGAAATCCGATTGCCAGACTGGATAGATCCATGACCCTTTCCGACCTCGTCCTCGGCCGCCGCCCGGAAGGCCGCACCGCGCTTTCCGCCCGCTGGATCCTTGCCCATGAAAACGGCCGCCACCGGCTTCTGACCGATGGCGAGATCGTCATCGAGGGGCAGGAGGTCGTCTATGTCGGCCCGCGCTTTCCCGGCGAGGTGGCGCGGCGCATCGCGCTTGGCAATATGCTGGTCTCTCCCGGCTTCGTCGATCTCGACGCCCTGTCGGACATCGATACCACGGTCCTGACCATCGACTACGGTCCCGGCTGGGCGACGGGTCGCGTCTGGCCGCGCAGCTATGTCGAGCGCGGCCCCTACGAGATGTACACGCCGGAGCAGCTCGTCTTCCAGAAGCGCTTCGCCTTCGCGCAACTGCTCCTGAGCGGCGTCACCTCGGCGCTGCCCATCGCCTCGCTGTTCTATCGCGAATGGGCGGAGACGGTCGCCGAGTTCGAGGGTGCGGCAGATGCGGCAGGCGATCTCGGCCTGCGCGTCTGGCTCGGCCCGGCCTATCGTTCGGGCGGCATGGTCTGCGAGGCACCCGGCGTGCTGGAGCCGGTCTTCGACGAGGCGCGCGGCCTCAAGGGGCTGGAGGACGCCATCGCCTTTGCCGGCCGCATCGCCGGCCGCCACGAGGGGCTGGTGCAGGGCATGCTCGCGCCGGACCGGGTGGAGACCTCGACGCTGGCGCTTCTCCAGCGCACCATGGCGGCCTCCGCGGAGATGAACCTGCCGGTGCGCCTGCACATGGCGCAGGGCAAGATGGAGCGCCAGACGGTCGCCCGCCTGCACGGCACCACCGCGCCGCAATGGATGGCGCGCCACGGCCTTCTCAACGAGCGGCTGATCGCGCCGCATGCGGTGCAGGGCGAGCCGGAGGACCTCGACCTCTATGCGAAGCATGGCGTGACCATCGCCCATTGCCCGCTGGTCTATGCGCGCGGCGGCGAATATCTCAATTCCTTCCGCCGCTGTCGCGATCTCGGCATCCGCATCGGCATGGGCACCGACACGACGCCGCCCGACATGGTGCTGAACATGGCCGTCGCGCTGATGACCGGCCGCATCGCGGCGGGCGAGGCGGGTCTTTCGACGGCGGAGGTCTTCGACGCGGCGACACTCGGCGGGGCCGATGCACTCGGCCGCTCGGATATCGGCCGCCTGCAGCCGGGCTCCAAGGCCGACATCGCCATCTTCGACCTCTCCGACCCGCGTTTCGCGCCGACGGTCGACCCGGTGCAATCGTTGATCTTCGGCGCGACCGGCCGGGTGACGCGCGCCGTCTTCGTCGACGGGCGGCTCTCCATGCGCGACGGCGAGGTGGCCGGCATCGACATCAAGGCGGCGCGGAGACAGGCGCAGGCGCAGTTCGACGGGCTGGTCGCCAAATATCCCGAGCGCAGCTGGGGCCATCCTTCCGTCGAGACGATGTTCCCGCCGACCTATCCGCACTGGAAGGCCGACTAAGGACGGATAGCGGGGCGATTGCCGGACGGGCCCTCCTGTGCGACCATGCGCGCGGGAGGATGTCTGGATGGTGTCGACGCTGTCGCACATACGGGAGATCGAACGCGTCGGCATGGGCGCGGTCAGCCCGCGCGATGCGCCCGTCATCCAGTCCTGGCTGCGCTGCCTCAACGACTACAAGCTCGACCCGGCCGTTGCGCAGGAAGCCTATATCGTTCCCGAACTGAAGCTGCGCGAGCATCGCGAGCAGGCCGAGGAGCTGATCCGCATCGGCCGTTCGGGCCTGGAAGCGCTGTTCAACCAGGTGGCCGGGCAGAACTACGTGCTGCTGCTTTCCGATGCGCGCGGCGTCACCGTCGATTTCATGGGCGATCCAACCTTCGACAACCAGTTGCGCAAGGCGGGGCTCTATCTCGGCTCGGAATGGTCGGAGAACCGGGCGGGCACCTGTGCGGTCGGGGCCTGCATCGTCTCCGGCGAGCCTGTCATCATCCATCAGGACGACCATTTCGACACCAGCCATATCGGCCTCACCTGCACCGCCGCGCCGGTCTTCGACACGCTGGGCAGCCTGACGGCCGTGCTCGACATCTCGCAGCTCCGCTCGCCGACGGTGAAGACCAGCCAGCAGCTCGCGCTGCATCTCGTCGCCTCCACCGCCCGGCGCATCGAGCTTGCCAATCTCATGGCCCGCACCCGCAATGACTGGGTGCTGCGGCTTGCCCGCTCGCCGGAATTCCTCGATGTCGATCCCGATGCCGCCATCGCGCTCGACGGCAGCGGCCGCATCACCGGCCTCACCCATGGCGGCTTCGGTGCGCTCGCCCGTTCGATGAATCTTGCCGGCCTTTCCACCCGCGATTTCCTCGGTCAGCCGATCTCGCAGGTCTTCGACATCGACGTCGACGACCTGCCGCGCTTCATGCGCGGCCGGTCGAACGGCGAGCGGCTGCTCCAGGCGCGCAACGGGCTGGTGCTGTTCGCGAGCGCCGTCGCGCCGGCGGTCAATCTTCGTTCGGCCGTGCCGGCGCAGCCGCGCCTGCCGCGGGCGCTCCGGGACCTCAGCAACGGCGATGCCGCGATGGAGCGGGTGCAGGCGCGCGCGGCAAAGCTCGCGGCGCGCGATATTCCCATCCTCATCCAGGGCGAGACGGGCAGCGGCAAGGAGTTCCTGGCGCGGGCGATCCATGACGGTTGCGGCGGCAGCGGCGCTTTCGTCGCCGTCAATTGCGCGGCGATCCCCGAGCACCTCATCGAATCCGAGCTCTTCGGCTATGCGCCGGGCGCCTTCACTGGGGCCAGTCAGAAGGGCAAGCGCGGCCTGATCGAGGAGGCGAGCGGCGGCACGCTCTTCCTCGACGAGATCGGCGACATGCCGCTTGCCCTGCAAAGCCGGCTCCTGCGCGTGCTCTCGGAAAACGAGGTGCAGCCGGTCGGGGCGCTCAAGGCGCGCGCGGTGCGCCTCAGGGTTCTCTCCGCCTCGCACCGCGACCTTGCCGAACTGGTGCGCGAGGGCCGTTTCCGGCAGGACCTCTATTATCGCCTCAACGCGGCGACGCTCACCCTGCCGGCGCTCCGGGAGCGGCAGGATCTCGGCTGGCTCGTCGACCAGCTCCTCGCCCGCATCGAGAAGGAGAACGGCGCGTCCTACCGGCTCGACAGGGGGGCGCGGGCCGTGCTGCTCGCTCATGACTGGCCGGGCAACCTGAGGGAACTTTCCAATGCGTTGCGCGTGGCGGCGGCGCTGTCGGAGGGCGGCGTCATCGGCACCGATAGCCTGCCGGATCACCTTTTCGCCGAACCGGCCGCGGCCCGGCCCGGCGACGAGGACGCCCTGCGCCAGGCCCTCACGGACTGCGGCAACAATGTTTCCGCGCTCGCCCGCAAGCTCGGCGTCAACCGCTCCACCATCCACCGCCGCCTCAAGCGCCTTAACTGACGCAACGGCTGCAACACCTGTCGCACGCCACCTGTTGCATCCCGCCCCGCGGCCCGGCTTCCTTTGATGGAAGCCATTGATAGGGATTGGAAATTCTTCCGTCGGCCGTTCTGGCACGGCGCTTGCTGATCCTCCTGCGCAAGAACGACAGGGAGGAACTCAATGAAAGCTCTGCGCTTCCACGCCGCCAGGGACCTGCGTATCGAGGAGGTCGATGCGCCACCGTCGCCGGGCCCGGGCGAGGTGCTGGTCGAGAACCGCTTCTGCGGCATCTGCAGCACGGACCTGCATGAATACGCCTATGGCCCGATCTTCGTGCCGAAGGAACCGCATCCATTTACCGGCGCGCACGGCCCGCAGATCCTCGGCCACGAATTCGGCGGGGTCGTCAAGGCCGTCGGCGAAGGGGTCGGCCATGTAAAGCCGGGCGACCGCGTCTCGATCCAGCCGCTGATCATGCCCCGCCATGGCGACTACTATGCCGACCGCGGCCTGTTCCACCTCAGCGGCAACCTAGCGCTCGCCGGTCTGTCCTGGCATTCCGGCGGCATGGCAGAGGCAGCCCTTGTCAACGACTATAACGTCCAGCCCATTCCCGATGCGCTGAGCGACGAGGAAGCCGCCCTGATCGAGCCGACGGCGGTTGCCGTCTACGCCTGCGATCGCGGTGGCGTGACGGCCGGCAACAGCGTGCTCGTCACCGGAGCAGGACCGATCGGCATTCTCGTCGCCATGGCGGCGCGGGCCGCCGGGGCCTCGCAGATATTCCTGTCCGATCTCAACGATACCCGGCTCACTCTGGCGCGGGAGGCGCTGGGCGAGGTGCGCACCATAAACCCGAGGACGGAAAAGGTCGGCGACGTCATCCGCGCCGAGACGGAGGGCGGTGTCGGCTGCGATGTCGCCATCGAATGCGTCGGCAACGAACATGCGTTGAAGAATTGCGCGGACGCCGTGCGCAAGCAGGGCGTCGTGGTGCAGACCGGGCTTCATCCCGGTGAGAACCCACTGAACTGGTTCGACGTCACCTTCAAGGACATCGATATCCGCGGCTCCTGGGCCTACCCGACCCATTACTGGCCGCGCGTCGCCCGGCTGATCGCCAGCGGCCAGATTCCGGCGAGCCGCATCGTCACGAAACGTGTCTCGCTCGGCGAGGCCGTCACCGAAGGGTTCGACCAGTTGCTCGACCCTGCCGGCAAGCACCTGAAGATCCTGATCGACCTGACGCGATAGGCCGGTCCGTTCTGCGGGACGGTTGAGGAGCCGTCCCGTTTTCCCGTTGAGCAGGAGGAGAAACGATGCTCGAGAAAACCCCCACCACCCGCGTCCAGACGCTTCTCGACACGCTCGGCGCGGCCCTTGCCGCCGGCCGGATCGACGATGCTGTCAACCTTTTCGCCGAGGAATGCTACTGGCGCGACCTCGTCGCCTTCACCTGGAACATCAAGACCGTCGAAGGCCGCGACCAGGTGCGCGACATGCTGCAATCGCAGCTTTCCACCGCCAAACCGTCCAACTGGCGCGTCGCTTCCGGCGAGGAGGCGACGGAGAACGACGGCGTTCTGGAGAGCTGGATCACCTTCGAGACGGCGACCGGGCGCGGCTACGGCCTCGTCCGCTTCAAGGACGGCCTCATCTGGACGCTGCTGACGGCGCTTTCCGAGCTGAAGGGCCATGAGGAGAAATCCGGCTTCACCCGCCCGCTCGGTGCGAAGCACGGCCAGAATCCCGGCGCAAAGACCTGGAAGGAGGAGCGCGAGGAGGAGGAGCGCACGCTCGGCTACGAGAAGCAGCCTTATGTCGTCATCATCGGCGGCGGGCAGGGCGGCATCGCGCTCGGCGCGCGGCTGCGCCAGCTCGGCGTGCCCACCATCATCCTCGAAAAGAACGACCGGCCGGGCGATAGCTGGCGCAAGCGCTACAAGTCGCTCTGCCTGCACGATCCCGTCTGGTACGACCACCTGCCCTATATCGACTTTCCGAAGAACTGGCCGGTCTTCGCGCCGAAGGACAAGATCGGCGACTGGCTGGAATTCTATACGAAGGTCATGGAGCTGAACTACTGGACCCGCTCCACCGCAAAGTCCGCCAAATGGGACGAGGCGGCGCAGGAATGGACCGTCGTCGTCGACCGCGACGGCGAGGAGGTCGTGCTGCGGCCGAAGCAGCTCGTCTTTGCGACCGGCATGTCCGGCAAGGCGAACATCCCCGACTTCAAGGGGCGCGAGCGCTTTGCCGGCGACCAGCACCATTCCTCGCAGCATCCTGGACCGGACGGATACAAGGGCAAAAAGGTCGTCGTCATCGGCTCGAACAATTCGGCCCATGATATCTGCGCGGCGCTTTACGAGGCCGGCGTCGACGTCACCATGATCCAGCGCTCCACGACCCATATTGTCAAGTCGGACACGCTGATGGATATCGGCCTCGGCGCGCTCTATTCCGAAGAGGCGCTGGCAAAGGGCGTGACGACGCAGAAGGCGGACCTCATCTTCGCCTCGCTTCCCTACCGGATCATGCACGAGTTCCAGATCCCGCTCTACGACAAGATGCGCGAGCGCGACGCCGACTTCTACGCGGCGCTGGAAAAGGCCGGCTTCCAGCTTGACTGGGGGGCGGATGGCTCGGGGCTCTTCATGAAGTACCTGCGGCGCGGCTCCGGCTACTATATCGATATCGGCGCTTCCCAGCTCATCATCGACGGCAAGGTGAAGCTTGCCGCCGGGCAGGTCGAGGAGATCACGGAGAATGCCGTGAAGCTTTCCGACGGCAGGGAGATCCCGGCCGACGTCATCGTCTATGCGACGGGCTATGGCTCGATGAACGGCTGGGTCGCCGACCTCATCGACCAGGAGACGGCCGACCGGGTCGGCAAGGTCTGGGGCCTAGGCTCCGACACGCCGAAGGACCCTGGCCCCTGGGAAGGCGAGCAGCGCAACATGTGGAAGCCGACGCAGCAGGCGGCGCTCTGGTTCCACGGCGGCAACCTCCACCAGTCGCGCCACTATTCCCAATATCTGGCGCTCCAGCTCAAGGCGCGCCTGGAAAACCTCCCCACGCCGGTCTATGGCCTCCAACCGGTTCACCACCGGAAATAGGCCGGCACCTCGAGCGGGCAGCGCAAGTCGCTGCCCGCCTTTTATTGCGGCCAGATCTCCAGGGCCTCGGCGAAGCGGGCGAGCCGGCTCTTGGTCTGGTGGCTGCCGCTGTGAGCGGCGCGCTTCATTCTTGCCAGAAGCGGCAAGCGGGTCTATCGACGGGCGATCCCAGCCTTTCAGGAACCCTGCCATGTTCGACATCCGCAAGATCGAAGCCGCCGACAAGCCTGGCTTCTACCGCGAGCTTCTCGCCCAGGCGGAAGGCCTGCTGCACGGCGAGCGCGATGCGATCGCCAATGCGGCGAACCTCTCGGCGCTGATCTACGATGCCGTCGCCGACCTCAACTGGGCCGGCTTCTATTTCCTGAAGACGCCCGGCGAACTCGTGCTGGGGCCGTTCCAGGGCAAGGTCGCCTGCGTGCGCATTCCTGTCGGCAAAGGCGTCTGCGGCACGGCGGTCGCCGAGGCGCGCAGCCAGCTCGTGCCGGACGTGCATGCCTTTCCCGGCCATATCGCCTGCGATGCCGCCTCGCGCTCCGAGGTGGTGGTGCCGCTGGTCAGCGCGGGCGCCGTGCTCGGCGTTCTCGATCTCGACAGCCCTTCGCCCGGCCGTTTCACGGCGGAGGACCAGGCGGGCTTCGAGGCGCTTGCCGCGCTCTATGTGGCGGGCAGCGATTTTTGAGGTAGTGAGCGATGCAGCATGTGCATGGCTGCACTGCACAATAAATGTTTTCCATCTGATCAAAAAACGACCATAGTGCACACAGCTGATGCACATGGCGGTTTTCCTCCCAGTGCCGCTGTATCAGCTGTTCCCCTCTGGAGGTTTTTGACCTTCACACCTCATGGGCCGCGAATTTCGCCGGCCCATTTTTTTTTGCCTGAACGGCAGGGCAGGGGCCTGCCGTTCAACCCTCCTCTTCCGGCGGGCGGCGGTGCTCCTCGCGGCGTAACCGGCCGCTTTCCTGCAGAATGGCGGCAAGGCGAGTAGAGAGCGATGGGTCCCCTGTCGCGCCGCCGGCCTTGCGCAGGGCGGAGGCGGCGTCCTCGGCGGCGGCAAGGGCCGCTGCTGCAGCGAGGAAGGCGTTGATCCGGTGCTGACCGGCAAGGCCGATCTGCGCCGCATCGACCGCGCGCCCCGCTTCGCCGGCCATCGCTTCGGCGGCGGCAAGGCGAGCGGAGAGATGGCCGGTCTCGAGGGGGTCGCCGGCGTCGTCATCCAGCAGGTGCTGCATCGCCTTGCGGGCGGCGCCGATCCGCCGCGCGGCTTCCAGCAGCAGATCGAGGGAGCGGGGGACGCCGTGCATGGTCGTTTCCCCGGCGGAATGCAGCAAGGCGTCACCGTCGATCGCCACATCCTTGAAGAGCACATGCTCGGCGGGCTGGACGCCGCCTTTCGCCGGCTCGCAGCTGTTGGCGACATAGTGGAGACCGTCGATGCGGGTCGAAAGCAGGAGGCCGGCGGGCCGCCCGCCATCGAGATGGGCCGGCACCAGCAGCCAGTCGGCGTGCCTGGCGCAGGGGGTACAGAGAGCCTCGCCGCCGAGCCGCCAGGCAAGGCCGCTCGCGACGAGGGGAAGGGCGTCTATACTCTCGCCGCTCCGGCGGGCCGCTGCCCGCGCCAGCCGGCCGCCGGCAAGGACGGCGGCAAAGACCGTGCCCCGCTGGCTTTCGCTGCCATGGCTGCGGACCTCCTCGACGGCGGTGAAATGAGCGGCGAGAACGTCCGCGAGCGCCGCGGACCAGCTGGCGGCGACAGTGCAGACCTCGGCCAGAACGGTGTTCGAGACGTCTATTCCGCCGTGTTCCGTCGGAACGGAGATGCCGAAGAGGCCCGAGCGGGAGAGAAGATCGAGGCGGGCCTCGGCCGTTCCCGCGCTCCCCTCGGCGGGGATGCCGAAGACCTCGGCGAGCGTGCCGGCAACGGTGATCGCTTCGTCCTCGGTTGCGATGACGGCGGCCGTTCGGGCCGGGCGATCGAGTGCCGATGAAAACGTACCCATGTCGTCTGCTCCTTGCGGAATGCGGTTCCAGGGCGCACAGGCATTGCCGGGATAGAAAGATCATATTCTATAAAGAATGTATAGATTGGTCTGGCCCATCTGGGCGACGTCGCCGGATCGTTCCGCGGCACGGGCCGTGTCACGGGCCATGTCGAGGCTGATGGAACGGGCATGCGCTTCCTTTGATCGTCCACACACGGCTCCGCCATTTTAATCAAGGAACGTGTTCCTGAGAAGGAAGTTCACCTGCCTCGCTTCCGGGCCGGAAATGGCACAGATTATTATCTATAAAAAAGGTAGAAAATTATCGACGACTGCGCTATCGTGTCTTCTGCTTCTTGCTTCACGGTGCAGGGGAGGGACAGGACATGTTCTTCGAAAGGGTCGCAGCAGAAGACGCCCGCTGTAGGGACACATCGCCGATGGCGCGCATCGCGGTCGTCGGCGCGGGACCTTCGGGGCTTGCCACGATCATCGCATTGATGCGCCGGCTTCACCGGCCCTTCGAAGCCTGGATGATCGATGCCGGGGATGCGCCGGGCGCCTTCGGCGATGGCCCTGCCGGCGAGGCGCTGACCACCGAGCCCGCCCGCGACCTGTCCGTCCTTCCCGAGCGGCCGGACGATTTTTCCCGCTGGCTGAAGGACACGCTGCTTGCCGCCGGCACGGTGTTCGCATTGCGCGGCCCGCAGGATATCCATGTGCCGCGCGCCCTTTTTCGCGACTATCTGATGGCGCGGTTCGGCGAGGCGCTTTCGCAGCGCCCGGACGTGCATATCCGCACCATCCGCGGCACGGTGCGCCATCTCCTTGCCGAGCGGGAAGGGGTGCGCCTTGCATTCCGGGACGGCGAAGGCGCCGTCTTCGATCATGTCTTCATCGCGACCGGCTTCGGCTTGGCGCAGCGCGAGGCGGCGTCCTGGCAGCATGCGTTCGCCGCCGCCTCCCGCCTTTCGGCACAGGAAAATCCTCCGCCGCTGACCCTCGTCGGCAATGGCCCGCGGCTTGCGGCCATCCTTCTCGAGCTGCGCCGGCGCGGGTTTTCGGGGGCCATCGAGGTCGCCGCAGCGGCGGGACGCCTGCCGCAGCCGCATGGCCGGGGCCAGGAGGGCATGGTTTTCGGCGAGCCGCCCGCCAGCCGCTCGCTGCGCGATGCCTTCCGCTATATCCGGCAGGAATGTAGCATCGCGGAGGGCCGGCACGGCGGTCAATGGCAGACCGTCGTCGATGCGGCCTCCGCCCGTCTTTCTGTCGTCTGGCGCAATCTGCCCCAGGCCGAGCGCAACCATTACCGTCGCCACATCCTGCGCCTGCACCGGCATTTCTCCGTGCGTCTCGCCGGTGATATCCATCGGCGCCTTGCCGCGGAACTCGAGAGCGGCCGCACCCGCTTCGTTCCCCCGCGCGATCCGAAATCCCCCGACGAGACCGTCATCGACTGCCGCGAGGTGCCGTCCGCCCGGGCGCTTGCGGGATTGCTCGGCTGCGATGCCGCGCTGCTCTCGGCTGATGATTGCGGCCAGCTCCAGAACGACGGCGTGCCCCTGCGCGGGCTCTCGGCGGTGGGGGCCATCGCCTCCAGCCTGCGTCCCGGCCCCTTCACCTTCGCCGAGACGGTGCGGCAGATCTACCGCAGCGTTCTCTCCGTTCCCCTTTCCGGCCATGCATGGGTGTCGAATGGCTGAAAAAAATCCGGCGGAAGGCCGGAAAATCTGAATTTTTCGCGGATGCATTTTGCGTTCGCCCGGGCCTTTTCGAGATGAACTGTGCGCGGGCCGCCGGGAGGGGCAGTGCGCCCATTGCGCCGTTATGGCGAGTTTGGAACCGGTTTTGCGAATTTTCCGGCCATTGTTGACTAAGTCTACTAAATCCCTAGGGTTTCGAGCGAGGCAGAGACCAGGAGGTTGGAGATGTCGAAATTTCTGAAAGGTGTTGGGGCTTTCGCCCTCGGTGTGAGCCTCGTGCTCGGCGGTGTGTCGGCGGCGATGGCCGAAACCACGCTGCTGAACGTTTCCTACGATCCGACGCGGGAGCTCTACAAGGATTTCAACGCCGCCTTCGCGGCGCATTGGAAGGCGGAGACCGGCGAGGACGTCACGATCCAGCAGTCGCATGGCGGCTCCGGCAAGCAGGCCCGCGCGGTGATCGACGGGCTGGAGGCCGACGTGGTGACGCTGGCGCTCGAAAGCGATATCGACGCCATCGTCGAGAGGACCGGCAAGATCGCCAAGGACTGGCGCACGCGCCTGCCGAACAATTCGGCGCCCTATACGTCGACCATCGTCTTCCTGGTTCGCAAGGGCAATCCGAAGAACATCCATAACTGGGGCGACCTCGTGAAGGGCGACGTGCAGATCGTCACCCCGAACCCGAAGACTTCCGGCGGCGCGCGCTGGAACTACCTTGCGGCCTGGGCCTGGGCGAACCAGGAATTCGGCGGCGACCAGGACAAGATCAAGGCCTATATCGCCGAGCTCTACAAGCGGGCGCCGGTGCTCGATACGGGCGCGCGTGGCGCGCTGACCACCTTCGCCCAGCGCCAGATCGGCGACGTGCTGCTCGCCTGGGAGAACGAGGCCTATCTGGCTGGCGCCGAATTCGGTGCGGATTCCTTCGACATCGTCGCCCCGCCGATCTCGATCCTCGCCGAGCCGCCGGTCGCGGTGGTCGACGGCAATGTCGACACCAAGGGCACGCGCAAGCAGGCGGAGGCCTATCTCGAATACCTCTATTCCGAAGAGGGCCAGAACATCGCGGCCAAGCACTTCTATCGCCCCTCCAAGCGGGAAGTCGTGAAACCCGAGTTGCTGCAACAGCTTCCCGACATTAAGCTGGTGACGATCGACGACCCGATCTTCGGCGGCTGGGCAAAGGTGCAGCCCCAGCATTTCGGCGACGGCGGGGTCTTCGACCAGATCTACAAGCCGGGGAACTAAGTAGCTTGACAACACCTGCTGCCGCTTCCGTGCGGTGGCGACTGAGACGGCCAAGTGTCATTCCGGGCTTCGGATTGACCCTTGGCTTTTCGCTCGCCTACCTCACGCTCATCATCCTGATCCCGCTCGCCGGCCTCGTCTGGCGTTCCGTCTCGCTGGAAGGGGCGGAGTTCTTCGCCATCCTTGCCGACCAGCGCACGCTGAACGCGCTCAAGGTGTCCTTCGGAACGGCCTTCCTCGCCGCGCTGGTCAATGTCGTCTTCGGCGTCATGGTCGCCTGGGTCATCGTGCGCTACGACTTTCCCGGCCGCCGCATTGTCGATGCGGTCGTCGACCTGCCCTTCGCCCTGCCGACGGCCGTCGCCGGCATCGCCCTTGCCGCGCTCTATGCGCCGAACGGCTGGATCGGGCAGGTGCTGAACGTCTTCGGCATCAAGGCGGCCTTCAATCCGACCGGCATCGTCATCGCCCTCGTCTTCATCGGCCTGCCCTTCGTGGTGCGCACGGTCCAGCCCGTCATGGAGGAGATCGACAGCGAGGTCGAGGAGGCGGCGGCGACGCTCGGCGCCAACCGGTTCCAGACGGTCTTCCGCGTGCTGCTGCCGGGGCTCGCGCCGGCGATCCTGACGGGCTTCGCGCTCGCCTTCGCGCGCGGCGTCGGCGAATACGGCTCGGTGATCTTCATCGCCGGCAACATTCCCTATGTCTCGGAGATCGCGCCGCTGCTCATCGTCATCCGGCTCGAGGAGTTCAACTACGGCGCGGCGACGGCGATCGCCACGATCATGCTGGCGCTGTCCTTCGCCATGCTGCTCTTCATCAACCTCGTCCAGGCCTGGAGCCGCAGGAGGTATGGTCATGGCGCGTGAGACCCGCTCCTTCCGTTCGCCGACGACGGAGGCGCCCGCCGCCCGCTACACGCTGATGGCGCTCGTTTTCCTGTTCCTGGCGCTCTTCATCCTGCTGCCGCTGGCCGCGGTGTTCATCGAGGCCTTCCGCAAGGGGGCGGGCGCGTTCTTCACCGCCTTTGCCGATCATGACACGCTCGCCGCCATCCGCCTCACGCTGCTGGTGGCCGGCATCGCCGTGCCGCTCAACCTCGTCTTCGGCGTGGCGGCGGCCTGGGCCATCGCCAAGTTCGAGTTCAAGGGCAAGGCGTTCCTGACGACGCTGATCGACCTGCCCTTTTCGGTCTCGCCGGTCATTTCCGGCCTCGTCTATGTGCTGCTCTTCGGCTCGGGCAGCGTTCTCGGCCCCTGGCTGAAGAGCCATGGCATCGAGATTCTCTTCGCCGTGCCGGGCATCGTGCTTGCCACGGTCTTCGTCACCTTCCCCTTCGTCGCGCGCGAACTGATCCCGCTCATGCAGGAGCAGGGCACGGGCGACGAGGAGGCGGCGCTGTCGCTCGGGGCCTCCGGCTGGCAGACCTTCTGGTACGTGACGCTGCCCAATATCAAATGGGGCCTGCTCTACGGCGTGCTGCTCTGCAATGCCCGCGCCATGGGCGAGTTCGGGGCGGTCTCGGTGGTTTCTGGCCATATCCGCGGCCTCACCAACACCATGCCGCTGCATGTCGAGATCCTCTACAACGAGTATAATTTCGTCGCCGCCTTCGCGGTGGCCTCGCTGCTCGCCGCCCTCGCGCTCGTGACGCTCGTCGTCAAGACGGTCCTCGAACTTCACTACGGCGCGGAAATCGCCGCCGGTCGCAAGCATTGATTTGAAAGGCACGCCCGCAATGGACGTCAGTGTAAAGAACATCCGCAAGGAATTCGACCGCTACCCGGCGCTCAACGATGTCTCGCTCGACATCCGCTCCGGCGAGCTGATCGCGCTCCTTGGCCCGTCGGGCTCCGGCAAGACGACGCTGCTGCGTCTCATCGCCGGCCTGGAACAGCCGACGCTCGGCAGCGTCCATTTCGGCGCGGAGGACGCCTCGCACAAGAGCGTGCAGGAGCGCCATGTCGGCTTCGTCTTCCAGCATTATGCGCTGTTCCGCCATATGACGGTCGCCGACAACATCGCCTTCGGCCTCAGGGTGCGCCCGCGCGGGGAGCGCCCGCCCAAGGCCGAGATCCGCCGCCGCGTCGGCGAGTTGCTGGAGATGGTGCAGCTTTCCGGCCTCGAGAAGCGCTATCCGAACCAGCTTTCCGGCGGCCAGCGCCAGCGTGTGGCGCTCGCCCGCGCCATGGCGATCGAGCCGAAGGTGCTGCTGCTCGACGAGCCTTTCGGCGCGCTCGACGCCAAGGTCCGCAAGGAGCTGCGCCGCTGGCTGCGCGAATTCCACGACCGCACTGGCCACACGACCGTCTTCGTCACCCATGACCAGGAAGAGGCGCTGGAGCTCGCCGACCGCGTCGTCGTGATGAGCCAGGGCAAGATCGAGCAGGTCGGCTCGTCCGACGATGTCTACGACCGGCCGAACTCGCCCTTCGTCTTCTCCTTCATCGGCGACAGCGCCAGCCTTCCCGTCACCGTGGCGGAGGGTGGCATCCTCTTCCAGAAGACGCCGATCGGCATCGCGTCCGCTGCCGGAGACGCCGCCGCCGGCACGCTGTTCTTCCGGCCGCAGGATGTGGTGCTCGTCGCCGATCCGCAGGCGCCGGCGCTCGAAGGACGCGTGGCGACGTCCCGGCGCCTTGCCGGCACACGCATCGCCGATATCGACATCGGCAAAGCCGGCGCCGCGCACCATATCGAGATCGAGATCCCGCTCGATGCGCAGGCGGCGAACGGCTCGACGCTCCGCTTCAGGCCGACGCGGTGGAAGCTGTTCGGCGAGCAGGCCTGACATGTTTGCGACCTGGAGCGTTTCCGCTTTTCTCCGAATCGCGAAAACGCTCCAACTCTTTGTTTCGCCGCATTTCCGGACGCAAAACCGCTGCGCGCTTTTGCTGGAAATGCTCTAGACGAGGCCTTCCGCAACGGCATAGGCGGAGAGGACGTCCTTGATATTCCGGTCGTCTTCCTTCGGCAGAAGGGCGCGGGTGGTGATCGAATCGAGGTGATGCGCCATCAGCTTGGCGGCCGCGTCGGTCTTGCCGGCGATCAGGTGGTCGAGAAGGTCCCGATGCTCCGACACGGCGCATTCGGACGAATGCGGCCGGCCATAAAGCGCGAGGATCAGCGAGCTGCGGGCGACCGTCTCGTTCACGTAGCGGATGAGGCTGGCATTGTTCGTCATCTGCGCGAGCAGGGTGTGGAATTCGCCGGCAAGGCGGATCGACTGGGCGTGCTCCATCCGCGCGGCGTCCTCGGCGGCGATATGCGCCGAAAGCGTGTCGATCTGATCTTTGGTCAGCTTGCCCGACAGGGTCTCCACGACGAGCCGCTCCAGCGCCATGCGGGTGAGGAACAGGTTGCGCCCCTCTTCCAGCGTCGGCCTCGCCACCGTCGCACCCTTGTTGGGACGGAGGTCCACAAGGCCTTCCTCGCTCAGCCGCACCAGTGCCTCGCGCACCAGCGTGCGGCTGACGCCGAGGCGCTCGCCGATGGAGTCTTCCGGCAGCTTCGCGCCGGGCGACAGGGCCTGGTCCAGAATCGCGCGCTTCAAGGCGCGATGTACGGCTTGCGACCGGCCGCGGCCCGTTTCGCCCACCTTCTGTGTCATGCGGCTTTCTCCCGTCCCGAAATGAGCCTGCAAATTGCATGCAAACAGCGAGTCTGTCCACCCGTGCGCATCCGGCACGGGCTATCAGCCGACGGCGGCGGGTGTTTCGAATGGCCGCGCGCCTGTTCGGGGAGCAATGTATGCCATCCTGTCCCGGGAATGCGTACTTTCGCGCTATTCCCCGGGAAAGATGCTTTTCAGTTTCGCCGGCGGCGGCGGGGCGTAGCCGCCGAGGCGCGAGGTGCGCATGTTGAGGCCGGCCATGGCTTCGGCGAGCTTGACCGCGCAGGTGACGCCGTCGAGCACCGGCAGGCCGTGTTCCTGCGCCAGATCGGCGGCGAGGCTGGCCATGCCGGCGCAGCCGAGCACGATGGCCTCGGCACGGTCCTCGGCGATGGCGGTGCCGATTTCGGCGCTGATCTTCTGGCGGGCGTTGGAGCCCGGCTGCTCCAGTTCCAGCACCGCGACTTCCGAGGAGCGCACCTTGGCGCAGCGGGCATCGAGCCCGTAGCGGGCGAGATTGTGCTCCAGCGCCGGCACGGAGCGGGCAAGCGTCGTCACCACGGAGAACTTGTTGGAGATCATCGAGGCGAAGTGATAGGCGGCCTCGCCGATGCCGATCACCGGCCGGTCGGTGAGGCAGCGCGCCGCGTCGAGGCCGGTATCGTCGAAGCAGGCGATGACGACGGCGTCGCAATCCGGATTGCGGCGGATCGTGTCGAGCAGGCCGGCAAGGCTCATCGCCTCGTCGAAATAGCCTTCGATGGAAACGGGGCCATGCGTCGGGTTGACGGCGGTGATTTCGGTGCCGGGAGAGGCGGCGCCGCGCGCCGCCTTCCCGATGTGATCCGTCATCGATGCGGTCGTGTTGGGGTTGATGACGAGGATTTTCATGTCAGAGTTCGCCTCCGAGGTAGGCAGCCTTGATGCGGTCGTCGTTCATCAGTTCCCTGGAATTGCCGGAAAGCGCGATCGAGCCGGTGGAGAGCGCATAAGCGCGGTTGGAGATGGAAAGGGCCATGCGGCTGTTCTGCTCGACGAGGAGGATGGAGACCTTCTCGTCACGGCTGATGGCTACGATGGCGCGGGCGATGTCCTGCACGATCTTCGGTGCGATGCCGAGGGAAGGCTCGTCGAGAAGCAGGAGTTTCGGGCGGGCCATGAGGGCGCGGCCGATCACCATCATCTGCTGCTCGCCGCCGGACATGGTGCTCGCCTGCTGGTGATAGCGCTCCTTAAGGCGCGGAAAGCGCGTCAGCACGTTTTCCAGCGTCCGCTCGATCTCCGCCTTGTCGGTGCGGGTGAAGGCTCCCATCAGGAGATTGTCCTTCACCGACATCAGCGGGAAGGCGCGGCGGCCCTCCGGCACCATGGAGATGCCCCGGCGGACGATCTCGGCGGCGGGCGTGCCGTCGAGCTTTTCGCCCTGGTAGGTGATCCGGCCGGACTTGATCGGCCGGAGGCCCGTGATCGCCCGCAGGATCGAGGACTTGCCCGCGCCGTTCGCGCCGATCAGCGCCACGGTCTCGCCTTCGCCCACATCGATGGAAACGCCTTTCAGCGCATAGATGTGGTCGTAGTAGAGTTCGACATTTTCAACGCTCAATATGTTCGTCATGGCTTACATCCCGATCGCGGCATCTTCGGAGCCGAGATAGGCTTCGATGACCTTCTCGTCCTGGCGGATTTCCTGGGGCGTGCCCTCGGCGATCTTCTGGCCGAAGTTGATGCACACGATGCGGTCGCTGATCTTCATCACCGCGGGCATGTCGTGCTCGACGAGGAGCACGGTGACGCCACGCTCGTCGCGAAGCCGGCGCACGAGGGCCACCATCTTCATCGTCTCGTCGTGGTTCATGCCGGCGAAGGGCTCGTCGAGCAGGATGACCTTCGGATCGGTGGCAAGGCCGATGGCCATGCCGAGCGCGCGCAGATGGCCTTGCGGCAGGTTGGAGGCGAGCTCGTTGCGGATCGCCTGAAGGCCGAGGAAATCGACGATGTCGTCGGCCGATGCCGCGAAGGCCGCCTCGTCCTCGCGCGCCTGCTTCGAGCCGAGGAAGAAGCCGAGAAGGTTCGCCTTCGAGCGCAGGTGATGCGACACGATGATGTTCTCTCGCACCGTCATGGAGCGGAAGATCGTCGTTTCCTGGAAGGTGCGCACGACCCCGAGACGCGCCACCTTGTGCGGAGCGAGGCTGGAAATGCGGCTTCCCCTGAAGAGCACCTCGCCGCTCGTCGCTGGCACGAAGGAGGAGATCAGCTTGAAGAGCGTGGACTTGCCCGCGCCGTTCGGACCGATCACCGAGAGGATTTCGCCTTCCCTGACGTCGAACGACACGTCGTTCACCGCCGTCAGGCCGCCATAGCGCTTGGTGATGTTGTTGATCTGCAGGATCGGGCTCATGCGCGGCCCTCCTTCTTGTCGAGCAGGCTCAGGACCCCGTTCGGCAGGACCAGCATGAGCAGGATCATGACGCCGGAGTAGATGAGGAGCTGGTATTCCCTTGCGATCGACAGCAGGTCCCAGCCGAAATAGAGCAGGAGCGTGCCGAGCATCGGGCCGAAGACGTATCCGAGGCCGCCGAGGAAGCAATAGAGCATGAAGTTCACGCTGTCCGCGACGACGAAGGAGGACGGATAGATCGACTGCGAGATCGCCGCGAACATGGCCCCCGCAATGCCGCCGAAAAAGGACGAGATCGCATAGGCGAGGATCCTGAGATAGGCGGTGTTGACGCCGATCGAGGCGGAAAGCTCCTCGTTCTGCTGCAGGCTGCGGCACAGGTGCCCAAGGCGCGAGTTCACGATGCGCCAGAGCACGAGATAGGTCACGATCATCAGCACCACGGCCATGACATAGAAGCCGAAGCGCGGATTGGAGAGCGTGCCGAAGGCCGGGATGATCGTCAGGCCGAAGAGGGAGAGTTCCCCCGGCAGCGGGATCGAGGTGATGCCCTTGGCGCCGTTGGTGATCGGCAAGGCGAGCGCGGAAAGGCGCGCGACCTCGGTGAGCACCAGCGTCACCATTGCGAAGTAGACGCCGCGAAGACGCAGGATCGGCAGGCCGATCACGACGGAGATGAAGGCGCAGAACAGGCCGGCGAGCGGCAGCGTCAGCCAGAAGGAGACATTCGCCTGCGTTACGAGGATGGCCGAGACGTAGCCGCCGACCAGCGCATAGGCGCCCTGGCCGATGTTGATGCGGCCGATATAGAAGGTGAGCCATACGCCGGCGGCGCCGACGGACAGCAGCGCGACCGAGGTCAGCGTGTAGAAGAAGTCCCAGCGGCCGGTGGCGCGGATGAACAGCGGCACGAGCACCAGGACGGCGATCAGGAAGACGGCGAAGCCGAGGATTTTCTTGATATTCATTGTCTCAACCCCACGGCTTGCCCATCAGCCCCTGCGGGCGGAATGCCAGGAACACCATCAGCGAGGCGAAGATCACGAGATAGGTGATGTCGCCATAGGCCGAGAGCACGGTGAGGCCGACGCTTTCCATCATGCCGAGGATGAAGCCGCCGGCGATCGCGCCGGAAATCACGCCCGCGCCGCCGATCATGATCATCAGGAAGGCCTTGACCGAGGTCGGGCCGCCCATGCCGAGATTGACGCCGGTGATGGTGACGAGAAGGCCGCCGACGAGGCCGGCAAGCATTGCGCCGAGTGCAAAGCCCAGCATCGAGTAGCGCGAGACGTCGACGCCCATCAACTGGGCCGCCATGCGGTCCTGCGCCAGCGCCCGCATGGCGCGGCCGGCACGGGAATAGTTCATGAAGCCGATGAAGACGACGATGAGGAGGATCGCGAGGACGCCGATCAGGATGCGGTCATAGGGCATGATGATGCGCATGTCCCAGTTGAACACGCCGCCCACGATCTTCGGCACGCCGCGCTGCTTCTCGCCGAAGAGCAGCAGGATGACGGCATCGAGGAAGAAGGCGACGCCGGCGGCGAGCAGCATGGTCGATTCATCGCGCTTGGAGCGGCGCACGACCGGCGCGAAGAGGAATTTCTCGATGAGCGCGCCCATGACCGCGAGGATCACGGCCGAGGCGACGAGGCCGACGACGAAGGGCAGGCCGAACTGGACGACCACCGTATAGGTGACGAAGCCGCCGAAGACGTACATCTGCCCGTGGGCGAAGTTCAGCACATTCATCAGCGAGAAGATCAGCGTCAGCCCGAGGGCTATCAACGCATATTGCGCACCAAGGTAGAGACCGTTGGCGATTATCTGTTCCATCGTGAGCCTCCAATGGAAAGTTCAGGCAGAGAGAGACCCGGCCGGACGCCAGGTGCGGTCCGGGTCCCGTTTCTGAAGCGCTGCGCGCCGTTCGGACCGGTGCGAAGCACTTGTCCTGGATTTGCCTCCAGGCGCCTCAGGCGCCGGTCAGTCGACCTGACCCACGAACAGCGTCTCGAACTGGCCGCCCTTGTACTCGTTGACGACGAGCGGGACGGAGATCTGACGCTTCTGGCCGAAGGAGGTCATGCCCACATATTTCAGCTTCGCGTCGCCCTTCATGAAGGGATTGGGCGCCTCGAAGGTGTCGATCGTCTTCTTGAATTCGTCGACATTGTCGATGGCCGCCGGGTTCGCCTTGATCGTCTCGATAATGTATTCGAGCGCGTAGACCTTGGTGTTGGACTCGTCGTTGTATTCGCCGAACATCTTGGTGTAGCGGTCGACGAATTCCTTCATCGTGTCGCTGGCAAGCTCCGGCGTGGAGGCGCCGCCGACGGAGATGAAGCCTTCGGCAAGGTCGCCGGCGCCTTCCTTGAGGACGGCCGCGTCCTGCGCCGTCTCGGTCGAGATGAGGCCGGTATAGCCGAGCTCGCGGGCCGAGCGGATGAGCTGCGGGGCGTTGGCCGGCGACACGCCGGAGAGCACGAGGAGATCCGGCGCGGACTGGATGACCGGCAGGAGGACGGGCGTGAAGTCCGTCGTATCCACCTGGTAGGTCACGTTGCCGGAGACCACCTCAAGGCCGAGGGCCTGAGCGGCGGCGACCCCGGATTCGCGCTGGCTGAGCGGGTCGGATTCGTTGGCCGCGACGAAGGCCACCTTCTTCACGCCCTTGTTTTCCATGAGATATTTATAGATCGCCGGGCCGGACTGGTAGTTCGCCACCATGCTGAGAATGGCGTTGGAGGCCGGCGGCGAGAAGAGCGCCTTCGGGAAGGAATAGGGGAAATACATGATGCCGTTCTGCTCGGCTGCGGGGCGAACGGCTGCCGCGCCGTCGTCGACATTCGGGCCGACGACATAGTGGATGCCGTCCTGCGCCATCTTTTCCATGCCGGCGATGGCGCGCTTGGGGTCCTTCTGGTCGTCGAAGGGCACGATCTGGATATTGTAGGTCTTGTCGCCGATCTTGACGCCGCCGAGCTCGTTCAGCCAGGCCGCCCGTGCCTCCATCGAGCGCTGGTTGGAAATGCCCCAGGCCGCGGCCGGGCCAGAGGTGACGCCGACGAAGCCGACCTTCAGTGTCGCGTTCTCGGCATGGGCCATCAGCGGCAGGGACAGGACGGTCGCTGCGGCGAGGGCGGAAAACTTCAGGAATGTGCGCTTGTGCATGATGTTCTTCCTCTGGGCCATTGATCTTTATCGGTATAGGCACGCGGGCCGCGAGAGGCGGCCATATCGGCCTTGGCGCGAGCATTGAGCGCATTGTTAACGATCTTGTCAAGTGGTGTGAACAACGGCGTTATTTCATGTCGACGAAATAGTCGCTTGTTGGTCAACCAAAACGGCCCTATTTAGAGGCTTACGAGGCAGAGAACGCATGTAGAGGTCAATGCGGTCATGGATATGAGCACGCGGAACCCGGTGGCGGAGACGGATGAGGTCGACGAGGGCGATATCGTCGAGCGCATTTTCGAAGCCGTGGTCGAGCAGCAATTGCCGCCGGGAACGAAGCTTTCCGAATCCGCGCTTTGCGAGGCTTTCGGGGTCGGGCGGATGCGTATCCGCCGCAGCCTCCTGCTGCTTGCGAGCCGCGAGGTCGTCGAGCTGCATGCCAATCGCGGGGCCTTCGTCGCCTCTCCCACCGCCGAGCAGGCCCGCGAGGTCTTCGAGGCCCGGCTGGCCCTCGAGCCGAATATCGCGCGCCTCGCCGTCCAGCGCGCGACGGACGAGGACATCGCGACGCTCAACCTTCACCTGGAAATGGAATATCTCGCCCACAAGGAGCGGCGGCGGCGCGATGCGATCCGCCTGTCCGGCCAGTTCCATACGCTGATGGCGCAGGTCGCCGGCAATGCCGTGCTCCTGCGCACCATGAAGGAACTGGTGACGCGCACCTCGCTGATCATCGGCATCTTCGGCGCGCCGGGCGTCAGCAATTGCCGCGACGACGACCATGCGGCGATCGTCGGCGCGTTCCATACCCGCGATGCCGAGAAGGCGGCATGGATGATGACGCTGCACCTGCGCCACATCGAGAGCCATCTCCAGCTCGGCGCCAAGCCGACGGACAGCGTCGACCTCGTCAAGCTCTTCGCCAGGCCGTGATCGTTTCTAGACGCTGAGGAGCAGGGCGACCGGCTCCTCCCCGAGGGCGTCCCCCACGGCAAGCGTCGCGCCCGGCGCGAGGATGCTCCCGTCGAGGACCGAGCGCAGTTCTCGCGCCTCGAAACCGGCGGGAAGGGCCATGCGGATATTGTCCAGCGTGCCCTCCCGCAATTGCAAGCCGTCCGGCGCGACCTTGCCGAGCACCAGCCGCGGGACGACGGTGATGGCGAAGGCCTGTGGCGTGCCGCGCAGGAAGGCGACAGCCTGCCGGTTTCCATCCGAAAGCGCCAGCGGCAGGTAAGGGCCGTCGAAGGGGGCGGGATGCCGGTTGCGGGCGTCGAGCACCGTTGCCACCAGCCATTGCTTGTAGTCCGCGAAATGCTGTCGCGAGGCGACCGGCTTTTGAGGAACGTCGAGGCTTTCCACCTGCAGCGGCTGCCGGTTGTCGGGATCGACCAGCGAGAAATCGCCGCGCTCGCTGCCCTGGTAGATGTCGGGGATGCCGGGCGCCGTCAGCTTGACCAGCGTCTGCGCCAGCGAATTGACCAACCCCGCATCGATGAAGGGCGACAGGGTCGCGGCGAAGTCTTCGAGGAAGGCCGTATGCCCGGAGAGGCCGTCCACGAAACCGGCGACCTTTTCTTCGTAGTCGACATCCGGGAGGCTCCAGTTGGAGTTGAGCTTGGCCTCGCGCAGGGCCTTTTCGACATAGGGCCGCATGCGCGCCTTCAGCGCCGCCATGGCCGGTCCGTCCTCATGCCCCTCCAGCGGCCATGCGCCGGCAAGGGATTGGTAGATGAGCCATTCCACGTCCGGCTCCGGCACGATGCGTTCGGCATGCGGGCGGCGAAGATGCGCGTTGAGCGCCGTCCAGCGCTGCGTTGCCGCGATCCACAGGTCCGGGGCTTCGCCGAGGGTGTAGAGCCGCGCGCGAGCGTCCTCGCCGCGCTTCGTGTCATGCGTCGCGGTGGCGGAAAGGCCGTGCGGCAGGTTTTTTTCGCGCGCCTCCATGGCGGCGTGGAAGGCGGCGGGCCCGCCCGTCGGCCGGCCCGGATCGCCGCCGACCTCGTTGAGGGCGATGAAGGCGTTCTCGCGATAGAAGAGCGTATCCTCCAGCGCCTTCGCCATGATGGGGCCACTGAGCTGCTGGAACCGCGTGCGAAATTCCGGGCAGTCGGCCAGAGTGCTGCACGTCCTGTCGTCGACAAGCAGCTCCCAGACGAAGTCGATCGCCTCGCGCACTTCGGGGCGGACGTCGGCCTGCGCCTGCTGGCGTGCGGTGGCGAGAAGCTCGCGGTCGTGCGCGTCCGCGCCGGCGGTGGCGGTCGTGTAGATACGGTAGACGGGAAGGGCCATGATCATGCCGCAGATCGCCTCGGCCAGCGCGGGGCGGGAAAGGTCGGCGTCGGTCCGGTCCGCCATGGACTTCGCCAGCCGGGTGATGCGGTGGACTTCGCCTTCGAAGTTGTCCGCAAGCATCTGACGCTTGCTGGCGCGCCGTTCCTCCTCGTAGCTTTCCCGGTGCTCTTCGAATTTCAGGGGGCGGAAGGCGGCGGAAAGCCGGCCGCCCTCCTCTTCGTCGGCGAAGGCATCGGCAAGGGAGGCGACGAACTCGTAACCCGTCGCGCCCTCGACCGGCCATTCGGTGCGAAAGGGCTCCTCCTTTTCGAGAATCTTCTCGACGACGATATAGACATCCGGACCCACGGCCTCACGCAGGCGCTCGAGATAAGCCTCGGGATCGGCGAGGCCGTCGACATGGTCGATACGAAGCCCATCCACGATGCCGGCGCGCACGAGTTCGAGCACCAGCCGGTGGCTGTCGTCGAAAACCTGGGGGTCTTCGACCCGCAGGCCGGCGAGGCCGGCAATCTCGAAGAAGCGGCGATAGCTGAGATGGCGGCTCGCCGTCTTCCAGTCGGTGAGCCGCCAGGGCTGGGCGGCGTGAAGCGCGGCGATCGCGGCCGGATCGGCGGAGACGTGGGCGAGGCGCCGCTCCAGCGCGGCGCGAGCGCCCGGCGCGGCAAGCGTCTGCGAGAGGATGCGCCTGCCCCCCGGGTCTTCCGTTGGGCTCGCCTGCGCCGCAAAGCCGTCCCGGGCGTCGAGCACATGTCCGTAGGTGCCGGGATGCAAGGGGTAGCAGGTCTCGTGATAGCGGAGCGCCAGAGCGTCCCGCTGCGGGTCGAGCGCCAGGCGAAGGGCACCGGCGGCCAGTTCCGTCTCGAAGCTCTTTCCCAGAAAGGGAAGCGTCAGCTTCTGCGACCAGTCGATGTCGAAATGGCCGGAAAAGGGGCTTTCCGCACCCCAGAGGACGATGCTGTACCACCAGGGATTTTCAAGGCTCGCCGCCATGTGGTTCGGCACGATGTCGAGAAGGAGGCCCATGCCCTCCGCGTGCAAGTCGCCGGCAAGGCGGACGAGGCCTTCGCGGCCGCCCAGCGCCGGATCGATCTCGTCGGCGCGGGTGACGTCGTAGCCATGCGTCGAACCGCCGACGGCGGTCATCAGGGGCGAGGCATAGAGGTGGCTTATGCCAAGCCGCTTCAGATAGGGGACCAGCCGGCGCGCCCTCCCGAAATCCATGCCGTTGCGGAACTGGAGGCGATAGGTCGAGCGGGGAGTGGTCATGAGGCCCTGGGAGTGCGGGTGGCAGGCGTTTTATAACGCATATGCTCCCGATTTGTTCCAAGGGCTCAAAGGCCGTGGCGGGTGAAGTCCGTTCTCGACACCACGCCGGCCAGCCGGCTTTGCCGGTCCAGCACGGCAAGGCGGCGCAGGTGCAGCGACTGCATATTGGCAAGGACGCCTTCCGCCTCCTCGTCGTCGTAGCAATAGGTGATGTTCGTCGTCATGATGTCGGAGACCCGCGTGGTCTCCGCATCCAGTCCGGGCGCCACGGCCCGCAGGATGATGTCGCGGTCCGTCAGGGTGCCGACGAGGCCCGTGGCATCGGCCACCGGAAGGAAGGCGACGTCCCATTCCGCCATCAGGCTCGCGGCATATTGCAATGTCTCCTCCGGCCGGACCAGATGGACGTTGCGGGTCATGATCTCGCCGATATGCATTTCGACCTCTCACTGAACGGTTCGCGGAAGAACCGCCGAGCGGACGCTTGGTTCCTTCATGGCCTTTTCCGGTCGATGGCGACGGCGATGGCGGGGCCCGCCGTTCCGCCCTGTGAGAGTTCGAAGATCGCCTCGCCCGCCAGAGCCGGCCATTGCCGTTCCGCATGGGTGAGGTTCGCGCGGATGCCGAGCGTTGCGGCGGGAAAGCGCCAGTCGATGGCGAGGATGCCGTCCTCGCTGGACAAGACGTGCGGCTCGACCGGGCCCGGGCCGGAGAGCAGCGGCAGGATATGGGCCTGCCGCAGGCGGATCAATTCGCGCACGAGGCTCAGCTGGCGGCGGCCATCCGGCGAGGCGGCGCGCGCCCAGTCGAGCCTCGAATTCCTGAAGGTCTCCTCGTCGACCGGGTCTGGCAGGTCCCCGGCACATTTGCCTTGCGGCAGGCCGCCGAACTTTTCGGCCTCCTCCTTGCGACCGTCCTTGGTCGTATGCGCCAGCTTTCCCTTGAAATCGGCGAAGAAGCGGAAGGGGCGCCGCTCGCCATATTCCTCGCCCATGAACAGCAGGGGCACGGCCGGCGCGAGGAGAAGCAGGGCCGTCATCACGTTGAGAAGCGCGGGGTCGACAAGCACGGCGAGCCGCTCGCCAAAGGCGCGGTTGCCGATCTGGTCGTGGTTCTGCAGGAAGTTCACGTTCACCACCGGCGGCAGCGGGTCCTGCGGCGCGGGACCGACGCGATCCTTCGCGCGGTCGCGGTGGACGAAGCCCCGTGCGGTCGCTTCCCTGAGGATCTCCTCCGGCCGTTCGGCGAAGGGCGCGTAATGGCCCTGTTTCTCCCCGGTCGCGATGACGTGCAGCGCGTGGTGGAACTCGTCGTTCCAGCCGGCGGTGTAGAGATGAACGATGCCGCCGTCGCGATTGAGGAGGCCCTGCCGGCTCGACTGGTCCTCTACGACGAGATGGATATGGCGGTCGGCCGCGGCGCGGCGCAGCGTTTCGGCGAGCTCGACCAGCACATGCCGCTCGCTCTCGTCCTCGATCTCCTCCGTCGCATCGAAGCGAAGACCGTCCAGCCGGTAGTCGACGATCCAGTGCAGCGCGTTGTCGATGAAATAGCGGCGCACCGCCTCTTCCTCGAAGGCGAGCGCCGCGCCCCAGGGCGTGTGCCGCTCGGGATGGAAGAAGGCGGGGGCGATGCGCGGCAGGTTGTTTCCGACCGGGCCGAAGTGATTGTAGACCACGTCGAGCAGCACCATGATGCCATGGCCATGGGCGGCGTCGACCAGCGCCTTCAGGTCGTCCGGCGTGCCATAGGCATTGTGCGGCGCATAGTGGAGCACGCCATCATAGCCCCAGCCGCGACGGCCCGCGAAATGGGCGACGGGCATGATCTCGATGGCGGTGACGCCGAGATGGGCAAGGTGCGGCAGGCGCTCGATGGCGGCGCGGAAGGTGCCTTCCGGCGTGAAGGTGCCGATGTGCAATTCATAGAGCACGGCCTCCTCCCACGGTCGGCCCTTCCAGCCGGCATTGCGCCAGGCATAGCTGCGATGGTCGACCACCATCGACGGTCCGTCGATGTCGTTCCATTGCGCATGGGAGGCGGGGTCGGGGATTTCGGTGCCGTTGGCAAGGCGGAAGCGATAGGGCGTGCCGGGGCCGGCACGGTCCGTTTCCGCCTCGTGCCAGCCTCCACCCGCCGCGTGCATCGCGATGTCCCTGTCGTCGGCAACCAGCGTGACGGCCGTTTCGGCGGGCGCCCAGAGGCGGAATCGCACCCTGCCGTTCTCCAGCATGCGCGGTCCCCAGGATTTCGGGATCGGCGACGGTCGTGTCATGGGTTTCCTCTCCTTCGATTGGCGGGTTCGAACCGACAGGCGGGGGCAATTGTTCCGGAACAATGCCGCGCATTTCGCGTTGCCCCACCGCTTTCACGACCCGGTCGGGCAGGACCGCCAGGCCGTCCGGCTGTCGTTCACCGAAGGGGACCCACCCGCATGAGCTATTCGTTTTCCGAACTCGATTTCATAAAGCCGGAACTCGGCGCCGAGTTCACCGGCGAGGGCACGCATTTCGCCGTCTTTTCCGCCCATGCCGAAGCGGTCGAGCTTTGCCTCTTCAGCGAGGACGGGAGCGAGGAGGTCGCCCGGCTGCCCCTGCCCAAGCGGGAGGGCGACGTCTGGTCGGGCTATATCGCCGGCCTCAAGCCGGGCACGGTCTACGGGTACCGGGCGCACGGGCCCTACGAGCCCAATGCCGGCCACCGCTTCAACCCGAACAAGCTGCTGCTCGATCCCTATGCCAAGCAGATCGCCGGCGCGCTCGAATGGGACGACGCGCTCTATGGCTACCGCATCGGCGATCCGGAAGAGGACCTTTCCTTCGACGAGCGCGACAGCGCGCCCTTCATGGTCAAGGGCGTGGTGCAGGATCCCGAGTTCGACTGGGCGGGAGACCAGGCGATCCGCCGGCCCTGGACGGAGACGATCATCTACGAGGCGCATGTGCGCGGCATGACGATGACCCATCCCGGCGTGCCGGAGGACATGCGCGGCACCTTCATGGGCATGGCGAGCGATCCCATCGTCGAGCATCTCGTCGATCTCGGCATTTCCGCCGTCGAGCTGCTGCCCATCCAGTATTTCCCCGACGACCGCTATCTCCTGGAAAAGGGCCTGCGCAATTATTGGGGCTACCAGACTCTCGGCTTCTTCGCCCCGCAGCCGCGCTTCCTTTCCGGCCGCGCCATTACCGAGTTCAAGACCATGGTCAAGCGCTTCCACGCCGCCGGCATCGAAGTGATCATGGATGTGGTCTACAACCACACTGCCGAGGGCTCGGAGCGCGGGCCGACGCTGAGCTTCCGCGGGCTCGACAATCTCAGCTACTACCGCCTGTCGCCGGACGATCCGCGCCACACCTACGATACGACGGGCACGGGCAACACGGTCAACATCGCCCATCCCATGGTGCTGCGCATGGTGCTCGACAGCCTGCGCTACTGGGTGGGTGTCATGCATGTCGACGGCTTCCGCTTCGACCTTGCCAGCACCCTCGGGCGCACCCGGCACATCGAGTTCGATCGGGAGGGCACGTTCTTCGATGCGATCCGGCAGGATCCCATCCTTTCCGGGGTGAAGCTGATCGCCGAGCCGTGGGATGTCGGCGACGGCGGCTATCAGGTCGGCGGCTTCCCCTATCCGTTCCGCGAGTGGAACGACAAGTATCGCGACGACGTGCGGCGGTTCTGGAAGGGGGACGGCGGGCTCGTCGCGGGGCTTGCCTCGCGCCTTGCGGGATCCTCCGAGCAGTTCAACCATTCCGATCGCGGCGCCACCTCCTCGGTGAACATCATCAGCGCGCATGACGGCTTCACCCTCATGGACACCGTTTCCTACAACGACAAGCACAACGAGGCGAACGGCGAGGAGAACCGCGACGGCCATTCCGACAATCATTCGGACAATATGGGCGCGGAGGGGCCGACCGAGGACGACGGCATCCGCTCGGCAAGGGACCGGCGCCGGCGCAACATGATCGCGACGCTGATGCTGAGCCAGGGCGTGCCGATGCTGCTCGGCGGCGACGAACTCGGCAACAGCCAGCAGGGCAACAACAATGCCTATTGCCAGGACGACGAGATCGGCTGGACCGACTGGAGCGGTCTCGACGATCCGTTCCTTAATTTCTGCAAGGGCGCCATCGCCTTCCGTAAGGCGCATCCGGCGCTTCGTCAGGAACGCTTCCTGACGGGCGAGGCGGCCGAGGACGGCACGATCGAGATCGCCTGGTACCGGTCGGACGGCGCCGTCATGGACGAGGCGGCGTGGAACGACGGCGACCTGCGAACGCTCGGCCTTTTCCTCTCGAAGCGGGCCAAAGGCGAGGGGGCCGACCAGCTCTTTCTCGTCTGCAATGCGGGCGGGGATTGCAGCGTGACGCTGCCGGAGGTGAACGGCATCACGGCATGGAAGCGGGTGCTGGATACCGGCGCGGCGGATGACGCCTTCAAGGATCACCCGGCAGAAAATCCGGCCATGGTCTATGGCGCCAGCGTCGTCGCCTTCGAACCGGCGGCGTAGCGACCGATCATGGCGCCGGACAATCTCAAGGAAACCGGCCTCGTCTATGTCTCGGACAGCGAGCCCGGCATTCGTCGGCAGCGCGCCGGCCGCAGCTTCTGCTACCGCCTGCCCGACGGCTCGCTCCTGCGCGATGCGGCGGTGAAGGCGCGGATCGCCGCCCTCGGCCTGCCGCCCGCCTATGAGAATGTCTGGATATGCCTCGACGAGAACGGGCACCTGCAGGCGACGGGCTACGATGCGCGGGGCCGCAAGCAGTATCGGTACCATCCCGACTGGCAGGCCCTGAAGAGCGGCGACAAGTTCGACCAGCTTATCGCCTTCGGCCGGGCGCTGCCGAAACTGCGCCGGACGGCGCGGCGCGACCTCGACGGAGCGGCGGGCACGATCGACACCATGCTGGCAGCGATCACCGTCCTGCTCGACGAGGCGCATCTGCGCGTCGGCAACCGGGCCTATGCGGAGGAGAACAAGACCTATGGCGCGACGACGCTCTTGAAACGGCATGTCTGCCTTAGCGACGGGCGGATCGAGCTGAGGTTCACCGCAAAGGGCGGCAAGCGCGTGCGCCGCACGCTGAAGAACCCGCGCCTCCAGCGCCTGCTGGAGGATTGCGCGGACCTTCCCGGCCGGCAGCTCTTCGTCTGGCGGGACGGGAACGATGTCGTCCGGCCGGTCGATTCCGGCCGGCTCAACACCTATCTGGCCGACATTTCCGGCATCGCCGTCTCGGCCAAGACGTTCCGCACCTGGGCCGGCAGCCTAGCCGCCTTCTCGCTGGCCCGGCAGGCGATCGAGGAAGGCGGGCGGCCGACGATCAAGGGCATGGCGCAGGCGGCGGCCGAAGTCCTGCACAACACGCCCGCCATCGCCCGTTCGAGCTATATCCATCCGGACATTATCGCGCTTGCGGATGCGCCGGAGCCGCTGCGCGTCGCGCTGCATCGCCCGCCCCGCTCCATCTCCGGGCTGCGGGCGGAGGAGGAGCGGCTGCTGCGGTTTCTCGAAAGCCGGCGGAATGCCCGCCGCCGTACCCGCCGGGGCGTGGTCTGCGTCGGCGCGGAGGCTGCGCGCTCGGATCGGAAACAGTCGGAGAACAGGTGATGTCGGCTATGCCGCGGCAGCCGCTACGTCGTCCAGGAATTGACGCGAAAACCGGCTTCCCTCGCCGCTTCGATGAAGGCCCGGCGGGCGAGAGCCGGATCGTCGTCGCTTGAAAGCCCCTGCTCGCAGGCGAGTCTTGCCGTCGATGCGGCAGGTCCCTCCTCGAGCGGCCAGTGGTTCTTCAGGCACAGAAGGGCATCGCGCGTGCTCTGCACGCGGAGCACCTGCCGCTTGCTTTCCAGAACGACGGCTTCGTCCCAGAGACGGTCGGTTGCGAAAATGGTCATTGGCCTGCCTCCGTCCGCTTCTCGGCCGGCAGGTCGACAAGGCTGACGATGCCGACGACACGCCGCTCGTCGTTCACCACGACGAGGCGGCGCACGCCGAGTTCGCGCATGCGGGCGGCCACGGCCGCCGTGTCGTCGGTTTCGTTGCAAACTTCCGGCGAGACGGTCATGAATTCGGCGATGGTGGTGGAGGTGGAAAGGCCTTTGCCCAGCACCGAAGCGACGATGTCACGGTCGGTGATGATGCCGACGATGGCGCCGACGCCGGGAACTTCCACCGGAAGGGCGCCGACCTCCGTCTCCAGCATCAGCCGCGCGGCGGACTGGGCGGTGTCGTTGGGCGAGACCGTCACGATCTGGGCGGACATCACGTCCTTCACGCGCATCTGCGTCCGCTCCCCTTCAGAGCCGTCCATTGGCGAGGCTGCGGCCGTTCGGGGTGGCGGGCACGGCCACCTCCTCCCGCTCCGTGCGCGGGAGCGGCAGGTCCACCTGATGCGGCACAATGACCTGCGGCTCCCAGGAATTGCGGCGTTTTCTCGTGCTGGTATCCGGTGCGGCCTCGGGTTTTCGGGCTAGCGGCTTCTTTTTCTGGCGCACGTCGGACCTCCTGCGAACTGACTTCGTCACAAGGGCAAACGCCACTCCTTCTCCTTGGTTCCGAAAAAATGGGAACCGGGCGGCCCGCCGGACATTCCTGCCGGACCCGACGGATGGAGATGCCCATGCTCTTTGCTGGAAAGGTTGCACTCGTGACCGGTGCCGGGTCCGGCATCGGCAGGGCCACGGCGCTGGCCTTCGCCCGCCATGGGGCGAGCGTCGGCGTGCTCAGCCGCACCGCCGAGGAGGTGGCGGAGGTGGCGAAGGAGATCCGTGCGCTCGGCGGTTCGGCGCTGGCGCTTGCCGCCGATGTCACCGAGGAAGAGCCGATGCGGGCGGCCGTCGAGCAGCTTGCCGCCGCCTTCGGCGGGCTCGACATCGTCGTCGCCAATGCGGGCATAAACGGCGTCTGGGCGCCGATCGACGATCTTGCGCCGGAGGAATGGGACGCCACCATCGCCGTCAATCTGCGCGGCACCTACATGACGCTGCATCTTGCGGTGCCGCATCTCAAGAAGGCGGGCGAGGGGACTATCGTCGTCGTCTCCTCGATAAACGGCACACGCACCTTCACGACGCCGGGCGCGACGGCCTATTCGGCCACCAAGGCGGCGCAGGTGGCGATGGTGCAGCAGCTCGCGCTGGAGCTCGGCAAGGCCGGCATCCGCGTCAACGCCGTTTGCCCCGGCGCCATCGAGACGAGCATCGAGGAAAACACCGAGCAGCGGGGCGCGGGCGAGGCCGGCATTCCCGTGCACTGGCCGGAGGGCGACATACCGGTGACGCAGGGCAAGCCCGGCACGGCCGACGAGGTGGCGGACGCCATTCTCTTCCTCGCATCTTCCAAGGCGCGCCACATCACCGGCACGCCGTTGTGGATCGATGGCGGGCAGGGGCTGCTTCGCTGAGAGGTTCCTCTGGCGTCCTGGCCGTGCCCTGTGACAAGGTGCGGCAAGAGCGAAGAGGAGACAGCCATGGCCAACCATCTTTTCGATGCCGTCCGCGCTGCCGCGGCGCCGGAGGCGGTGTTCATCGAAACGGCCGAGGGGCGCCGCTGGACCTATGGCGACATGCTCCGGCTTTCCGGCCAGTTCGCGCATGCGCTGGCAAGGCTCGGCGTGACACCGGGCGACCGCGTGGCCGTGCAGGTGGAAAAGAGCCCGGAGGCGCTGATGCTCTATCTCGCCTGTCTGCGGGCGGGCGCGATCTACCTGCCGCTCAACACCGCCTATACGCTGGCGGAACTCGGCTATTTTCTCGGCGATGCCACGCCCGCGCTGGTGGTCGTCGATCCGAAGGTCCGCGACAGCGTCGCGGAAATCGCGGGCGGCGCGGTCGAGACGCTGGATGCGACGGGCGGCGGCAGCCTTCTGCAACTGGCCGGGGCGGAGGAAGCGGATTTCTCCGATATCGAGCGTGGGCCGGACGACCTTGCGGCGATCCTCTACACATCCGGCACGACGGGCCGCTCCAAGGGCGCGATGCTGACCCATGACAACCTCCTGTCGAATGCGCTGACGCTGCGGGACCATTGGCGCTTCACGGCCGCCGACCGGCTGATCCATGCCCTGCCGATCTTCCATACGCATGGCCTTTTCGTCGCGTCGAACGTCACGCTCCTTGCCGGGGCCTCGATGTATCTCCTGCCGAAATTCGACGCCGACGAGGTGCTCCGGCTGATGGAAAGCGCGACGGTGCTGATGGGCGTGCCGACCTTCTATGTGCGGCTGGCGCAGCATCCCGGCCTGACGCGCGAGGCGACGGCCGGCATGCGGCTCTTCGTCTCCGGCTCGGCGCCGCTGCTTGCCGAGACCCATCGCAGCTTCTCGGAACGAACCGGTCATGCGATCCTTGAGCGCTATGGCATGACCGAGACGAACATGAACACCTCCAACCCCTATGACGGCGAGCGTGTCGCCGGCACGGTGGGCTTCCCGCTGCCCGGCATCTCGCTGCGCGTCACCGACCCGGAAACCGGCAAGCCCTTGCCGGACGGCGAGACGGGCATGATCGAGGTGAAGGGGCCGAACGTCTTCAAGGGCTACTGGAAGATGCCGGAAAAGACCGCCGCGGAATTCCGCGCGGATGGCTTCTTCATCACCGGCGACCTCGGCAAGATCGACGAGCGCGGCTATGTGCACATCGTCGGCCGCGGCAAGGACCTCGTGATTTCCGGCGGTTACAACATCTATCCGAAGGAAGTCGAGTCCGAGATCGACGGCATGGCGGGCGTCGTGGAGAGCGCCGTCATCGGCGTGCCGCATCCCGATTTCGGCGAGGGCGTGACGGCGGTCGTGGTGCGGCAGAAGGGCTCGACGCTCGACGAGAAGGCGGTGCTCGACGGTCTGCAGGACCGGCTGGCGCGCTACAAGCAGCCCAAGCGCGTGCTCTTCGTCGACGACCTGCCGCGCAACACGATGGGCAAGGTCCAGAAGAACGTCCTGCGCGAGACCTATGCCGATCTCTACAAGGCCTGATCCCGATCCTTCGAAAAGTGCCGCTTGAGGATATCCAGCACCTCGTTCGCCAGCTCGCCGACGATGCCGCTGCGCTCCCAGGAATAGAGCGAGGCGACGACGGGCGGTTCCGGGCCGAATTCGGCGAAGGGCCGGACCCGCCAGCCCTTCGCGGCGTCGACCGGCAGCAGGGAAAGGCCGAGCCCCGCCTCGATGGCCATCAGCACGTTGCGCAGGCTCGCGGAGGTGAAGGCGACGTACCAGCGCCGGCGCTCGCGCTCCAGCCGCTCGAACATGGCGTCGCGGTAGAGCCCGCCGGGCGGGAAGGTGACGAGCGGCACGGGATCGGGCAGGGCCGCCGCCGCATCCCCGGCGGTGAACCAGGCGATGGGTTCCTCGAAGCTCGCCCAGCTGTCGGCGCTCGGCGTGTCCTCCTTCAGCACCACGATATCGAGCTCGCCGGCGCGGTAGCGCCGCGCCAGGTCCGAGCGAAGGCCGGTGGTGACGTCGAGCCGGGCCTCCTTGTGGCGCTTGGTGAAGGCGGCGAAGGCGCCGGCCATTTCGGGCGTGGCGATATCGTCCGGCATGCCGATCCGCACGGAGGTCGTGCCGGAGATCTCGGCCACCAGCGTCAGCGCCTCGCTCTGCAGGGAAAGGATGCGCCGGGCATGGCCGAGCAGGCGCTCGCCCGTCACGGTCAGCCGCACCGGCCGCGCGGCGCGGTCGACCAGCTCGCGCCCGATCGCCTCCTCCAGCCGGGCGATCTGCTGGCTCATCGTCGACTGGGTCATGTGCAGGCGATCGGCGGCGGCGGTGAAGCTGCCGGAATCGGCAATCGCCACGAAAGCCCGGAGCAGGCGCGGGTCGAGCACGGCATCTCCATCGAAAATCGGAATGATGGCTATCTAAACATCTAATTTGCGAATGATTCAAGCCGGTGGTAGCGATAGCGCGATCGGCGGGCGCTTCTGTCCGCCAAACTCCGCTTCAGCATGAAAGTCGAATGATGACGGATATGCGCCCCGGCCGCGATTGGGCCATGCTTGCACTGGTCGTTCTGGTCGGCCTCAACCTTCGGCCTTTCCTTGCCGCCCCGGCGCCGATCCTCGCGGAGATCGTTGCCGATACCGGCCTCGGCTATAGCGGCATCGCGATGCTCACGCTGCTGCCGATGTTCCTGATGGGCCTTGGCGCCTTCGTCGCGCCGGGTATCCAGATGCGGATCGGCACCCGGCGCGGCCTTCTCCTCGCGCTTCTCATCCTGCTTGCCGGCTCGGCGCTGCGGGTCGTCGCCTCCGGCGGGCTGGCGCTGATCGCGACGGCCGCGCTCTGCGGCATCGGTGTCGCCTTCATCCAGGCGGCCTTTCCCGGCATCATCAAGGCGCGCTTTCCGAACAGCGTGCCGGTGGTGACGGGTCTCTATTCCGCGATGATCATGGCCGGCGGGGCCTTCGGGGCGCGGCTGATGCCGATGCTCGTCCATGCCGGATACGGCTGGCGGGCGGCGCTCGCCTGGCTGGCGCTGCCGGTGGCCGTGGCGCTGGCCGCCGCATGGCGCATCCTTTCCGATGTACGGTCCAGCAAGCCGGACGGTGCGCTGACGCGCCGGCTTCTGCGCCGGCCGCGGACCTGGGTGCTGATGGCCGCCTTCGGACTGGTCAATACCGGCTATACCTCGATGATCGCCTGGCTTGCGCCCTATTATCAGGCGCAGGGCTGGACGAGCGCCGACAGCAGCGGCCTCGTCGCCGTCATGGCGGTCTGCCAGGCGACGGCCGCGCTCGGCCTTCCCATCCTCGCGCGCCGCAATATCGACCGCCGCGGCTGGCTGTGGCTCACCATCCTCTTCCAGGGCATCGGCTTCTTCGGCCTTGCGACGGCCCCCGGCCTTGCGCCCGCCGCCTGGGCGGGGCTCTGCGGCGCCGGCCTCGGCGGCAGCTTCGCGCTCGCCATCGTCACGGCGCTCGATCACCTGCCGCGGCCCGAGCAGGCCGGCGCGCTCGCCGCGCTGATGCAGGGCGGCGGCTTCCTCCTTGCCGCGATCGGCCCCTATGCGATGGCGGTGCTGCATGACTGGACGGGCGGCTTTGCCGCCGGCTGGATGCTGCATTTCGGCTGTGTGCTGGTGACGGCGCTGCTCTATATGCGCCTCAACCCGCGCCGCTATCCCGAGGTCATGGCCCTTGCCGCATGAAAAAACCCGCGCCGGCCGGGCGCGGGTCTCACAAAAGACCTGAGCTGGATTATCGCTTACCGGCGCGAGCCGAAGGGCTTCAGGGCCATGTGGCGGTTGACGTCCTTGTAGAGCAGGTAGCGGAACGGCTCCGGGCCGCCGGCATAGCAGGCCTGCGGGCAGAAGGCGCGCAGCCACATGAAGTCGCCGGCTTCCACTTCCACCCAGTCCTGGTTGAGGCGATAGACGGCCTTGCCCTGCAGCACATAGAGGCCATGCTCCATGACATGGGTCTCGGCGAAGGGAATGACGGCGCCCGGCTGCAGCGTGACGATGGTCACATGCATGTCGTGGCGAAGGTCGGAGGGATCGACGAAGCGCGTCGTCGCCCAGCCGCCATTGGTGTCGGGCATCGCGGCCGGGGTGATGTCCTTTTCGTTGAGGATCAGCGGCTCGGGATGGGGCAGGCCGTCGACGGCCTCATACGCCTTGCGGACCCAGTGGAAACGGGCATGGGCGCGCGAGCGGTTATGGAGCGACCACTCGAGACCCGGCGGCAGGAAGGCGTAGCCGCCCGGCTGGAGCGTGTGCTTGCCGGTCGGCAGGGTCAGTTCCACTTCGCCGTCGACGACGAAGAGCACGCCTTCGGCCTCCGGATCCTGCTCGGGCCTGTCGCTGCCGCCACCCGGGGCGACCTCCATGACATATTGCGAGAAGGTCTCGGCGAAGCCGGAAAGCGGGCGGGCGATGACCCAGCAGCGCGTGTCGTTCCAGAACGGCAGGTAGGAGGTGACGATGTCCTGCATCACCCCTTTCGGAATGACCGCATAGGCCTCGGTGAACACGGCGCGGCCGGTCAGCAGGTCGGTCTGCGGCGGGTGGCCGCCGAGGGAGGAATAGTAGCTTCTTTGCATCGTCTCAGGCCCTTTGTCTTGAGTGTTTCCGATAGTCCGTGCGGCGTCTACTTCGCCCCAGCCTTCTCCAGGAGGGCGACGATTTCGCCCTGGCCGCGGCCGCGGGCATGCTGGAGGGGCGTCACGCCGTCATTGTCCGCGAGATCGACCTTAGCGCCGGCCTTGATCAGCAGGTCTACGATCTTCACATGGCGCGGTCCCCCGTCGCCGAGGATGATCGCTTCGAGAAGCGCCGTCCAGCCGAGGCGGTTCACATGGTCGATGTCGACGCCGGCCTTGATCAGCGTGTCGACGGTCTCGACATGGCCGCGCTCGCTGGCGGGGATGAGCGCGGTGCCGCCGTAGCGGTTGGTGCTCCTGAGTTCCGCGCCGTGGCTGAGCGTCAGCTTGAGGATGTCGAGATGGCCACGCGCGCCGGCATAGAGATAGGGGCTGTCGCTGATCTGGTCCTTGGCATTGACGTCGGCGCCGGCCTCGATCAGGGCCCGGGCGGCGTTCACCTTGTTGCCGTGGGTGGCGACCAGCAGCGCCGTCGCACCCTTCGCATCGCGTGCGTCGATCTCCGCGCCTTCGGAAAGCAGCGTCTTGATGGCGGCGACGTCGTCGGCCGCGGCCGCCTTGTGCAGTTGGATATTCATGGTGTCGTCGGCGGCAAGAAGGGGAGGGCAGAGGGCCGCGAGGAAGAGCCAGGCCGAGAGAAAAGCGAGTTTCAGCATGCGCACCCCGTTGGTGTGTGGGGGCAAACTAGCAGGCGGCAGGCTCATTAGAAAATTAAATGTGCAAATCAGGATCATGCAGAAGATGGAACTTGGCCCTCTTCGGAGCATGGATAAGGAAAAACCCGGGACGGATCGCTCCGTCCCGGGTTCCTGTCACGCCCTGAAAGGGAACTCTGCATTTCCGAACGCAAAGGCGCTGCGCGCTTTTGCCGGAATTGCTCTAAAGGCCCGCTGCCGCGATGGCGGCGTCCAGGCGCTCGCGCGCCTTCTTCGGCAGCTTGCCGGCCCTGACCGCATCGATATTGGCGGGCGCGTCGCCGACGACCACGAGGCCCACCATGCCCATGCCGACATGGGGCATGCATTTGACGCCATAGGCGCCCGGCTTGTCGAACGTGACCTTGTAGTGCTCGTTCATCTTGCTCTTGAAGGCCTGCGCGCCCTCCGGGATCATGTCCTTGATCGTCTCGACATTGTGTCCCTTGTTGGTGGGAATGAAGGTTACGGTGTCGCCCGGCGCGACCTTCACGAAGGCCGGCTCGAACACCATGGCGCCTTCGGCGCCCTTGTTGAGCATATGCACCTCGAAATCCGCCGCCGCTGCCGGAAGCGCGAGAGCCAGAATGGCCGCTGCCGCGCCGACGATGCTCTTTGCCATGATACGCACTGGTGGTCTCCTTGATGGCGAACGTCTCACGTTCATGAGGTGGAGGTAGACCCGCCGGGCCGCTCCTTCTTTGACTTTAATCAAACAGGAGCGGGATCGCGCGTGGCGTCCTGCCGCAGGGGAGGCAAGCGCCTCAGGTGACGGTAACGGCGATGCCGCCGAGCCCGTCGATCTGCGCATGCATCGTGTCGCCCCTCCTGACCGCGCCGACGCCGGCTGGCGTGCCGGCGAAGATCAGGTCGCCCGGCGCCAGCGTGAAGAAGCGGGAAAGGCAGGAAATCATTTCCGGCACCTTCCAGATCATCTGGTCGAGGTTTCCCTCCTGCCGGATCATGCCGTTGACCGTCAGCCGGATCGTGCCCGCCGCGGGATGGCCGACGACGGCGGCGGGATGGATCGGTCCGCAGGGCGCGGCATGCTCGAAGGCCTTGGCGACCTCCCACGGCCGGCCCAGCTTCTTCGCCTCCGCCTGGAGGTCGCGGCGTGTCATGTCGATGCCGATGGCATAGCCGTAGACGCAGGCGAGCGCCCGTTCGGCCGGAATGTCGCTGCCGCCCTCCTTCAGCGCGACGACCAGTTCGACCTCGTGGTGCACGTCGCTGCTGGCGGGCGGATAGGGAAAGCCGCGTTCCGGCGCGACGAGCGTGTCGGGATTCTTCTGGAAGAAGAAGGGCGGTTCCCTGTCCGGGTCGTGGCCCATCTCGACGGCGTGGTCGGCAAAGTTGCGGCCGACGCAATAGATGCGGTGGACGGGGAAGAGCGCGGCGCTGCCTTCGATGGGCAAAGCGGGAACGGGGGCCGGCGCGAAGACATAGCTGCGGTCGGTCCTGATGGTTTCGGCGGGCATGGGGCTGCACTTTCGCTGGCTGATGTTCGGCGCCGAAGCTAGCATGGGGCGCCGCCGCGATCATCCGTTCTTCCCGCTTTCCTTGCACAGGCCGGAAAAATCGCGGATAGGGGAAAGATGACGAACAGCGCCCCGCCCGAGACGGGCCATTCCGAGACGACGAGCGATGCGCCGCAGGGCGCGTGCCGCCGCTCGCTGCCGATCGGCCTCTTGAAAGCGCGCGAAGCGGTGATGCGCCATTTCCGGCCCATCCTCGTCGATCATGACGTGACCGAGCAGCAATGGCGCGTCCTGCGCGTGCTTGCCGACGAGGGCATGGTGGATGCGTCGGAAGTGGCGGAAAAGGCCTTCATCCTCGCGCCGAGCCTCACGCGCATGCTGCGCTCGCTGCAGCAGCGCAAGCTGATCTTCCGTCACAAGGACAAGGAAGACAGGCGCCGCGTCCTCCTGACGCTGGCGCCGGCGGGGCAGGCGATGATCGACGAGGTGATGCCGGATGCCCTGCGCGTCTATGCGGAGATCGACGCGCGCTTCGGGGCGGAGAGGATCGATATCCTTCTCGACATGCTGGAGGAACTCGCCGCCCTGAAGCTGGGCGGTGAGGAATAGACCGCTCAGGCCTCCTGCCAGTCCACCTGCAGTTCCTCGCGGAAGGCGAAGCGGACGAGGTGGCGGATCACCACGTCCTTGAGCTGCTCCATGTCTTCCGCCCTGGGTGCGGCAAGGGCGATATGCAGCGCCGCGCCATCCGCCTTGAGCCGGCATTCGCCGATGGAGAAGGCGATCTCCCCGTCATGCTCGTCGAACCTGACGGGCAGCTTGTGGGCGAAATGCTTGCAGAGCTGCTGCAGGTAGCGGCTTGCCTGTTCGGTGGCGATGGCGGTCCTGCTCGTTGCGGCGGTCATCAGCTTTTCTCCACGGTCTGGGCGGCAAGGTCGAGCGCGGCGGCGATGGCTGCCGCCGCCTCCTCGCTCACGTCTCCGCGGCGGAGGCGAAGCCGCATGGCGAGTTTCAGGTTTTCCATGGCACGCACGACCGGGGCGGGCACGCCTTCGCGGCCGCGCGGTCCGCCGCTGCCGGCGCGCGCCATGAGCTCGTCGATGGCGGCGCGGTTGGCAGCGAGGAAGGCCTTGCCCTCCGGTGTGATCGAGTAGCGCTTGCGGCCGCCTTCGGCCGGTTCGATCACGGCATAGCCCATGTCGTCCAGCCAGGAGAGCGTCGGGTAGATGACGCCGGGGCTCGGGCTGTAGCTGCCGCCGAAGCGTTCCTCGATGGTCTTGATCAGTTCATAACCATGGCTCGGCGCGTCGGCGATGATGGCGAGCAGCAAGAGGCGCAACTCGCCATAGTCGAAGAGGCGTCCGCCGTGGCGGCCACCCCGGCCGGGGCCATGATGGCGGCCGCGATGGAAAGGACCCGAACGATCGTCGGGCGGTGAAAAGTGGCGGTGAGGGCCGCATCCCATTCTGTGTCTCATGGTTCCGATATAAATCCCGATATATCTGAATTCAAGATATATCGGGATTTATATCTTTAGAAAGTTTCCGGCGGTCGTTAACGTCGTATTTCAGAAAATATAACGATGGAGAGGCGCATGGTCCGGCTGAACGAAATCCGCAGGAACGAGGTCGCGATCACGCCGCCGCAAGCGGGGGATGCGCAGCTCGTCTTCATCGGCCGGATTTCGACGCCTTGGACCGCACGGATGGAAACACCGCGGCAGGGGCGTCACGACGGGCCGGCCTGCATCATCGAAATCTTCGAGCCCTGGGTGCAGGCCTTGACCGGCGTCGAGCGATTCGAGCGGCTGGAGGTGCTTTACTGGCTGCACCAGTCGCGCCGCGACCTCGTGCTGCAGAGCCCGAAGTCGAATGGCGAGGTGCACGGCACCTTCTCGCTGCGCTCGCCCGTGCGGCCGAACCCGATCGGAACCTCGATCGTCGTGCTGGAGAAGATCGAAGGCAACCGCCTCTTCGTGCGCGGCCTCGATTGCCTCGACGGCACGCCGCTGATCGACCTGAAGCCGGACCGCACGCTCTTCAAGCCCATCGCACCGCCCCAGCCGGGCGATTTCGAGACCGGCCAGGCGCAGATGTGCAGGAAGGCCGGCGACTAGTCGTCGACCGCGACCATCACGTCGGAGGCCTTGACGACCGCATAGGCTTCCTGCCCGGCGGCAAGGCCCAGCTCGTTGACGGCTTCGTTGGTGATCGAGGCGGTGATGATCGAGCCGCTGCCGACATCGATGCGGACATGGGCGGTGGTCGCGCCGAGGATAACTTCGACGATCTTGCCCTTGAGGCGGTTGCGTGCGCTGATCTTCATGTTGTTCTCCTGTGGTGAAGCAGGCAAACTAGCGTCGCGGTGCCGGAGGGGAAGGTCCTTTACCGGTTTTCCTCCGCCCTGAATCGATGGGCTGCGATGGAGGCGGGCTTCATCTCTATGGAAAAGCCCGGTCGGGACGGCGGCATATAGGCGGCGTTCTCGATGCGGCAGGGATCGAGGAAGTGCTCGTGGAGGTGGTCGACATATTCGATCACCCGGCCGTCCTTCGTGCCCGAAACGGCGACGTAGTCGATCATCGAAAGGTGCTGGACATATTCGCAGAGGCCGACGCCGCCGGCATGGGGCCAGACCGGCAGGCCGTATTTCGCCGCCATCAGCAGCACCGCCAGCACTTCGTTGAGGCCGCCCATGCGACAACTGTCGATCTGCACGATGTCGATCGCGCCGCCGGCGATCAACTGCTTGAAGATGATGCGGTTCTGGCACATTTCGCCGGTCGCGACCTTCACCGGATGCACGGCTTCGCGGATCGCCCTGTGCCCGGCGATATCGTCGGGGCTCGTCGGCTCTTCGATAAAATAGGGCGCGTAGGGCTGGAGCTCCTTCACCCAGTCGATCGCCTGCCCGACCTCCCAGACCTGATTGGCGTCGATCATCAGGAAGCGGTCGTTCCCGATCTCCTCGCGGGCGATCCGCAGGCGCCGCTTGTCATCCGCAAGGTCGCGGCCGACCTTCATCTTGATGTGGGTAAAGCCCTCGGCCACGGCCTCCCGGCAGAGACGGCGCAGCTTTTCGTCGTCATAGCCGAGCCAGCCGGCGGAGGTCGTGTAGCAGGGATAGCCCTCCTTTTCGAGCGCGGCAATGCGCGCGGCCTTGCCCGTTTCCGCCTTTCTCAGGATGGCGAGCGCCTCTTCCGGCGTCAGGGCGTCGGTCAGGTAGCGGAAGTCGACGATGGCCAGAATGTCCTCGGGGCTCATCTCGGCGACGAGCCGCCAGACGGGCTTGCCCGCCTCCTTGGCGAGAAGGTCCCAGACCGCATTGACCACGGCGCCGGTGGCAAGGTGCATGGCCCCCTTGTCCGGGCCGATCCAGCGCAGCTGGCTGTCGCTCGTCACATGCCGCCAAAAGCGCCCGGGATCTTCGCGCACCCAGTCGAGATCGAGACCGACGACCAGATGCTTCATCGCCTCGATGGCCGCGCAGCAGACTTCGTTGCCCCGGCCGATGGTGAAAGTCAGGCCGTGACCTTCCAACCCTTCCTGCCCGGTGTCCAGCACGACATAGGCGGCGGAATAGTCCGGATCGGGGTTCATCGCATCCGAACCGTCGAGATGCTGCGAGGTCGGAAAGCGCAGGTCGATCGAACGAAGACTGGTGATCCTGGTCATGGGCGCCCCCTGGAAGCGGTGCGGTGTTTGCGATGCGGACGGCGCGGCGCCCGCAAGATGGTTGCTCATGGATAAGCAATTCATTTATATACAGGTGAAAGCGGCGGTTCCGTCAAGCGCAATTGTCCGCTTTCACGGCTGTTCGGACGGTTACGATGGGCTGCCTGCATTCCTGAATGACATCATTCACAAGAGGGTGAAACGTGCAGGACGAGGAACAGGACCGCTATCGCGCGCCGGCGCTCGACAAGGGGCTGGACATCCTGGAACTGCTGGCGGGCGTCGACGGCGGGCTGACACAGGCGGAGATCGCCAAGCGCCTCGGCCGCAGTCCCAACGAATTCTACCGCATGCTCGACCGGCTGGTGAAGCGCGGCTACGTCACCCGCATCGACGGCGACCGCTTCTCGCTGACGCTGAAGCTCTTCGGCCTCGCCCAGCTTCACGCGCCGGTGCGCCGGCTGGTGTCCTTCGCCGTGCCGGTGATGCGGGAGCTTGCCGAGGCCTCGCGGCAGGCAAACCAGCTCGTCGTCTTCGACCGCGGCAATCCCGTGGTCATCGCCCAGCAGGAGGCGCCGGGCTATTGGGGCATTTCCATCCGCGTCGGCTCGCGCATCGGGCTCTTCGACACGGGTTCCGGCCATGTCCTGCTGGCCTTCCGCTCGCAGAAGGAGCGGGAGCGGATGATCGCCGAGCATGTCGGCGACGGCGATGCGGGCGGGCGGATGACGGCGGAGTTCCTGGCTCGCCTCGACGGCATCCGCGCCCGCGGCCACGAGACGATGCCGAGCGCCCAGACGGCGGGCGTCACCAACCTTTCCGCGCCGGTGCTGGGCGCCGACGGCACGGCTTTGGCGGCCCTCACGGTCCCCTATATCGGCCTTATCGGCACACCGGCCGCGCCGGACGTTTCCGAGGTCGTGCGGTTCCTCGTCGCGGCGGCGGGCCGGCTCTCCGACATGACTGGAGCCGGCTTCACGGCGCCCGGAGCATAGCGGCCGGGGCTCACCGCCAGCGGGCGGTGCGCTCGATCCATTGGCGGGTGCGGGCCTCGGGGTCGGCATTCAGCGTGATGTCGGTGACGACAGCGGCGCTGTCGGCGCCGTTTTCGAAGACGGCCGGCAGGCGATCCGGGTTGAGGCCGCCGATGGCGACGAGGGGAAGCGGCGCGATGCGCGCTTTCCAGTCGGTGAGCCGCTCGACGCCCTGCGGCGCCCATTTCATTGTCTTCAGGATCGTCGGCCAGATGGGGCCGAGCGCCACGTAGTCGGGCTTTGCGGCAAGCGCCGTTTCGAGTTCCGCCTCGTCATGGGTGGAAAGGCCGAGCTTCATGCCGCTTGCGCGGATGGCGGCGATGTCGGCCCCGGCAAGGTCCTCCTGCCCGAGATGCACGAAGTCGCAGCCCTCCTCGATGGCGATTTGCCAGTAATCGTTGATGATGAGCTGGCAGCCCCCGGCGGCGCAGGCCGCTTTCGCGCGGCGGATTTCCGTGCGCAGGCGCGCCACCGGCAGGTCCTTCATGCGCAGCTGCACGAGCCTGACGCCGATCGGCACGAGCCGCTCGATCCAGCCGGCGCTGTCGACGATGAGGTAGAAGGGATCGAGCTTCATGAAAAGATGGCCTTTCCGATGACGGGGGTGGAGGGAACGGCCATGTCGCGCGGCTCCAGGGGCACCGCCGCATGGGCGAGGCGGCCGGCCGCAATGGCGAGCGCGAAGGCTTCCGCCATGATGGCGGGATCGCCCGCACCGGCGACGGCGGTATTGAGCAGCACGGCATCGTAGCCGTGCTCCATGACGGCGGCCGCATGCGAGGGTCGGCCGATGCCGGCATCGATGATCAGCGGAATATCCGGGAAATGCGCGCGGAAGGCGCGCAGCGCCATCGGGTTGACCGGGCCCATGGCCGAGCCGATGGGGGCGCACCAGGGCATCAGCACCCGGCACCCGGCCTCCAGCAGCCTTTCGGCGACGACGAGGTCATCGGTCGTATAGGGGAAGACCTGAAAGCCTTCGCCGGTCAGGATGCGCGCCGCCTCGACGAGGCCGAAGACATCGGGCTGGAGCGTGTCGTGATGACCGATCACCTCCAGCTTGATCCAGTCGGTGTGGAAGACCTCGCGCGCCATCTTCGCCGTCAGCACCGCCTCCTTGACGCTGTGGCAGCCTGCCGTGTTCGGCAGCACGTGCACGCCGAGCTCCCCGATCAGCTCGAAGAAGGCGCCGCCCGCCTTGCCGCCGGCGCTTTCCCGGCGCAGGGAAACCGTAACGATCTCCGCCTTCGAGCGCCGCACGGCCTCCGCGAGAATGGCGGGGGAGGGATAGCGCGCGGTGCCGAGCAGCAGGCGCGAGCCGACCTCGGCGTCGTAGAGTTTCAGCATGTCAGCCTCCCTGCATGGGGGAAAGGATCTCGATGCGGTCGCGCTCGCCGAGCGGGAAGGCGGCGCGGTCCTCGCGGTGCACCAGCTCGCCATTCACCGCCGTCGCCAGCCAGTCGCCTTCGTAGTCGAGGGCGGAGAGGAGATCGGCGAGCGTCGCGGCGGCGACCTCCTGTTCCTCGCCGTTGATAATGAGGGTCATGATGCCTTCCTTTCGAATTGCCTCTGGCGAAGGAGGATGCGGGCGACCTCGCCGGCCATGGCGGGCGCCAGCAGGAAACCGTGGCGGTAGAGGCCGTTCACATGGATGGTCTCGCCATCCTCGCTCACGCGCGGGAGGTTGTCGGGATAGGCCGGGCGGATGCCCGCGCCGGTCTCCACGAGCCGCGCCTCGCCGAAAGCCGGGTGCAGGGCATAGGCGGCGTTCAGCAGCTCCATCAGCGAGCGGGCGGTGACGGGGCCGGCGTCGTCGCTCTCGATCATCGTCGCGCCGACCATGAGGTGGCCCGCCTCCCGCGGCACGATATAGATCGGATGGCGCGGATGAAGCAGGCGGACGGGGCGGGACAGGCGGATCTCGGCGGTTTCGAGAACGAGCATTTCACCGCGCACGCCCCGCAGGCCCGGCAGGCGGCCGATCCGCGCCGCGCCGGTGCAATCGATCACCCGGTCATGGCCGCCGGCCTTTCCGCCCGCGCCGAAGAGGAAGCGCATGCGCGCCTCCTCGAGGCTGGCGGTGAGCGCCGCCAGCGCCTGCCGCGGATCGAGATGGGCCTCCTCGCGGAAGAACAGCGCCCGGCGGAAGCGGCCGGCAAGGCCCGGCTCCAGCGCGGCGATGGCCGGCTCGTCCAGCCATTCCCAGCCGCTCGTCCGCCCGGCGAAGCGTTCCAGCTCGCCGGCATCGCGGCCGGCGGCGACGACCAGCGTGCCCTTGCGATGCACATGGCCGGGCAGAGCCGCTTCCCACCAGTCGGCGGCAAGGCGGCCGAGCGCCAGCACCTGTTCCTCCGCGCTTTCCCGCTCGCACCAGGGCGCGAGCATGCCGCCGGCAAAGCCGGAGGCGCCGAGGCCCGCCCTTTCCCGGCTTTCCGAAATGGTGACGTCGAAGCCGTGGCGGTAGAGTTGCCAGGCGGTGGCAAGGCCGGCGACGCCGGCGCCCTTGACGAGGATGCGCATGGTCATTCTCCCGAAAGCGGCATGTAGAGATCGCCGCCCTCGCGGAATTTCGCCGCCATGGCCTCCAGCCCCTCCTTCTGCGCCTCGGCGCGGATATCGTGCGAGATGCGCATGGAGCAGAATTTCGGGCCGCACATGGAGCAGAAATGCGCGACCTTGTGCGCCTCCTTGGGCAGCGTCTCATCATGGAAGGCGCGGGCGGTCTCCGGGTCGAGTGAGAGGTTGAACTGGTCCTCCCAGCGGAACTCGAAGCGGGCGCGCGACAGCGCGTCGTCGCGGATCTTCGCGGCCGGATGGCCCTTGGCGAGGTCGGCGGCATGGGCGGCGATCTTGTAGGTGATGACGCCGACCTTCACGTCGTCGCGGTCGGGTAGGCCGAGATGTTCCTTGGGCGTGACGTAGCAGAGCATGGCCGTGCCGAACCAGCCGATCATCGCCGCGCCGATGCCCGAGGTGATGTGGTCGTAGCCGGGGGCGATGTCCGTCGTCAGCGGGCCGAGCGTGTAGAAGGGGGCCTCGCCGCAGATCTTCAGCTGCTTGTCCATGTTCTCCTTGATCTTGTGCATCGGCACATGGCCGGGGCCCTCGATCATGACCTGGCAGTCCTTCGCCCAAGCGATCTGCGTCAGTTCGCCGAGCGTTTCGAGTTCGGCGAACTGCGCGGCGTCGTTGGCGTCGGCGATCGAGCCGGGGCGCAGGCCGTCGCCGAGCGAGAAGGTGACGTCATAGGCGCGGGCGATGTCGCAGATTTCCTCGAAATGCTCGTAGAGGAAGCTTTCCTTGTGGTGATGCAGACACCACTTGGCCATGATCGAGCCGCCGCGCGAGACGATGCCGGTGACGCGGTTCACGGTCAGCGGGATGTAGTGCAGCCGCACGCCGGCATGGATGGTGAAATAGTCGACGCCCTGCTCGGCCTGTTCGATCAGCGTGTCGCGGTAGACCTCCCAGGTCAGGTCCTCGGCGATGCCGTTCACCTTCTCCAGCGCCTGGTAGAGCGGCACGGTGCCGATGGGGACCGGCGAATTGCGGATGATCCATTCGCGGATATTGTGGATGTTGCGGCCGGTCGAAAGGTCCATGACCGTATCGGCGCCCCAGCGGATCGCCCACACCATCTTCTCCACCTCTTCTGCCATGGAGGAGGTGACGGCGGAATTGCCGATATTGGCGTTGATCTTCACCAGGAAGTTCCGACCGATGATCATCGGCTCGGCTTCCGGGTGGTTGATATTGGCGGGGATGACGGCCCGGCCGCTCGCAACCTCCTGCCGGACGAATTCCGGCGTCACGAAATCGGGGATATGCGCGCCGAAGCTTTCGCCGTCGCGGGCAAGCGCCTCCTTTACCGCCTTGCGGCCGAGGTTTTCGCGGATGGCGATGAACTCCATCTCGGGCGTGACGATGCCGGCGCGGGCATAGGCGAGCTGCGTGACCGCCTTGCCGTCCGTCGCGCGGCGTGGGCGGCTCAGGATGGGGAATTCCGGCGTCAGCCGCTCGCCGGTGGCAAAGCCGTTGTCCTCGGGACGGACATGGCGGCCGTCATAGGCCTGCGTATCGCCGCGGGCGGCGATCCAGCCTTCGCGAAGGCGCGGCAAGCCGCCCTCGATGGAAACGACATGGGCGGGATCGGTATAGGGGCCGGAGGCGTCGTAGACGACGACCGGCGGCTCGCCGGCGGTCGGGTGCAGGGCGATTTCGCGCATCGGCACGCGGATGTCCAGGTGCAGTTCGCCGGGAACGTGGATTTTCCGCGAGGCGGGCAGCGCTCCGGTGGTGACGGTCGGGGTGAGCTTTTGAGCGGCAATATTCATCGTGAGGCTCCAAGTTTTCGTTTGGAGACCCAGTCCTAGAGCCGGAATGATGGAAGGACGCGGGAGACGGAATCCGGGTTGCGGATAGCCTGCCACAGCGCTTGCACCGTCCCTACGCCAGTATGAACTGGATCAGGTTCAACGGGTCACTGCGCTGCGAATGCCAGCAGTATCTCAGCCCCTTGTCGGGACCCCCCTGGTGAATGTCCCAAGCAAAGACGTTGGGAGGCGATTTGTCAACGGAGAAAAATAAGTAAGTAATTACTTACTTTTTGGCCTGCGGACAAAAAGAAAACGGCGAAGCATTGCTCCGCCGTTCCTCTTGAAATCGCTTGTGAAAACTACTCGCGCTCGCCCGTGAAATTCAGCAGGAGCTGGAAGATGTTGACGAAGTTGAGGTAGAGCGACAGCGCGCCGAACACGGCCATCTTCTGCTGCGACTCGTGGCCGATATTTTCCGCATACTGCTCCTTGATGTTCTGCGTGTCCCAGGCGGTGAGGCCGACGAAGACGAGGATGCCGATCACCGAGACGGCGAACTGCAGGGCGCTGGAGCCGAGGAAGATGTTGACGATGGAAGCGATGATCACGCCGATGAGGCCCATCATCAGGAACGAGCCGAACTTCGACAGGTCGCGCTTCGTCACGTAGCCGTAGAGGCTGGTGGCGCCGAACATGGTGGCGGCGATGAAGAAGGTGCGGGCGATGCTCATGCCGGTGAAGACGAGGAATACCGAGGCGAGCGACAGGCCCATGACGGCGCAGAAGGCCCAGAAGGTCATCTGCGCGGCGCTGGCCGACATGGTCTGGATCTTGAACGAGAAGAACAGGACGAAGGCGAGCGGCGCCAGCATCACCACCCATTTCAGCGGGGAGGAGAAGATCGGCACATAGAGCGCCGGCGTCGAGCCGACGACGAAGGCGATGAGGCCGGTGATGACGAGGCCGGCGCCCATGTAGTTGTAGACGCGCAGCATGTGCTGGCGCAGGCCCTCGTCGAAGAGGGCGGCCGACTGTGCCTGGGCGCCATAGCCGAAACGCTGTTGTACGGGTTCCATCGAGAATCTCCTTCGGTCTGGAAGCGGTTGATCAGTAGAGCGTGCGGGAAAGGTCCCGCGCGGTGTCCGCCAGGTCGTCGGCCTTGCGGCTTTCCGACACCAGCGCATAGGCGGCGTCGCCGATCTGCCAATAGGCGGCCCGGGCGTTGTCGGCATGGAAGAGCAGGACGTGCTGCACGGCGAAGGAGCCGGGGCGCACGGCGAAGAGCGAGATGCGCTCCCCCTTCACCGGCTCCAGCACCAGCTCGACGCTCGGGCCGTAGGCGGAGGGGAAGACCTGCGTGTCGATGACGGTCCAGCCCTTCGGCAGGTCCGGCAGCACGATGGCCGTCGCCGAGCGGATCTCCGCCGGGTCGAAGGTCTCGATTTCCGGCTGCGAGGTCATGCTGTCGCGCAGCAGCGTCGTCCGATGCGCGCGCACGGCTTCCTCTACGAAGGCGGGCGGCGGCGTGGAGGCGACGACCTGCGTCGCGCCGAAGGGACCGAGCGCCGCATGGGCGACCCAGCCTGCCGCGATGAAGAGCGCGATGGCGGCGGCGCGGCGGAAGACGGAGAAGACGCGGCGATGCGACAGCGCCCGCTCGAGAAGCCGCGCGGCCTCGCGGGTTTCCTGCCGTGTCACGGTGCGATGGTCGGCGAGCGCGAGGCGCAGTTCGTCGCGCACGCGCAGGTCCTTCATGATCTGCGCGGCCACTTCCGGCCGTTCGGAGAGATAGGCCTCGACCTCGATGCGCCGGCCGACGGCGAGCTGGTCGTCGACATAGGCGTTGAGGTCGGTTTCGAGGATAGGGTCATTGCTTGTCATCGCCGGTGCCTCCGACAATCTTGAGATGAGTGGCGGGCCTGAGATGGGTGCCGGGCGCGGCGCTGCCGCCCTGTTCGAAGCTGCGCAGCCGCTGGCGGGCGCGGGCGACGCGTGACATCAGCGTGCCGACCGGAATGCCGAGCGTATCGGCGGCCTCCTGATAGGAAAGCTCCTCGATGGCGACGAGATGCAGCGCCTCGCGCTGCTCCTCCGGCAGGCCGAAGAAGGCGTTGCGCAACTGGGTGAGCCGCACCGAATGATCCTGGTTGGCCGGCGCGGAGGTCTCCGCGATCTCGGCCGCCGCATCGTGGCGGCGCTCCTGCGAGCGGCGCTGGCGCAGGCGGTCGATATGGGCATTGTGCAGGATCGACATCAGCCAGTTGCGGACATTCGCGCCGGTGCGGAAGGTCGACTGCCGCTCATAGGCTTTCACCAGCGCGTCGTGCACGAGGTCTTCCGCCTCGTCCGGATTGCGGACGAGCGACAGGGCGCAGCGCCTCAGCGCCGCAAGCTGTCCGATCACGTTGAAGCCGGGTGTCTTTCCGTTCATGCCCCAATATACGAGCGCCGGGCGACGCTCATTCCATCGCCTTGCGAAAAAAGTTCAAAGCCAGTGCAGCACGACGGCGGCAAGCGCGATGTAGCGGCCGAACTTGGCGAGCGAGACGACGAGGAGGAAGCGGCCGAAGGGCTCGCGCATGATGCCGGCCGCGACCGTCAGTGGATCGCCGATGACGGGCATCCAGCTGAGTAGCAGGCTCCACCAGCCGTGGCGGCGATACCAGTTTCCGGCGCGCTCCAGGGATTTCGCGGAGACGGGAAACCAGCGGGCATCGCGAAAGCGCTCGATGCCACGGCCGAGCAGCCAGTTGATCACCGAGCCGAGCACGTTGCCGATGCCGGCGACGAGGATGAGCAGGGCGGGCGTGTAGCTCTTCGAGGCCAGCAGGCCGGCCAGCACCGCCTCCGACTGGGCGGGCAGGATGGTGGCGGCGATCAGGGCGGCGAGGAAGAGGCCGCCATAGGCGGCAAGCGCGCTCATCGCTGCCGGGCGGCCCGGCCGCTCCGTTGTTCTCCGCTTTCCATGCCGCCTCCGTGCTGGTGAGCCAGCTTCCGTAAACGGTGTCGTCCGATGGGAAAAGGGGAGGGTGGTCTTTTGCGCACGTCAGCGGCAATCGGTAGCGGCGGAGGCGTTCTGCCGATGCCGGAAGCCCTGTCCGCACTATCGTTGAAACGATCGCGAGGATCGGCGGCGGCCCGCCTGGTTCGGGCCGCCGACGCGATCGGCGCCGTGGAGGAACGGCGGCCGGCTTCAGCCGGTGTGCCGGCCGGTCAGCAGAGGGCCGACCGGTTCATCAGCATGATGTCATTGGTGGTCAGCGTCATGCGGGACGGTTCGTCGATCTGGTCCAGCACGGCCCGCAACGCCTTGTCCAGGCAGAACTCGACGACCTCGGCATCCAGTGTCTTCGCCGATTCCAGCGCGAAGGCGACGAGACGCGCCAGCGCCATCAGTTCGGTCCCCCGGTCTTCGACCTCTTTCGTTTCGATTCTCATGTCTTGCGCCCCCGCAATTTCTCAAGCCCTGCCGAAGTATAGGCGTGACGCGGTCTCTTGGCGCGTGACACAGGCGTGACACACGCGGAATGGGAAATTGCACGCTCTACTGCGTTTGAGGTTGCCGGGCGGCCGTGCGCCAGAGCGAGGTGGCCCGGAATGTCCAATCCGCGCGTTTTACAGGGCCTTGCGGCTGGAAATCCTGGAGGGCCTGCACCAGGGCGACGGCGTCCTCGCGTTTCCGGTTCACCGTTTCTGCATGGATAAGTTGCAGGAAATCCGTCCGGCGCGCGGCTGGTTCGGCCCTTTCGACGATCGCCGCCCAGGTCCGGTCCTTGTAGAAGAGGGCGGATGCCGCGGCACGCAGGCTTGATATGTCAGCCTTATCAAGTGCCTGGATATCTTCCAGGCGATCCAGCGTCGCATCGACATTGACCATCGGCAGCGAGAGGGCGGGATAGCCGAGCTCGGCCGGGCCATGCAGAAGCGCGACATCCGCGTCGTCGATGCGCCGGCCGCCGGCATAGTCCTCGTAGATGCGGCCGATGCCGACCATGCCGAAGCTGTCGCATTCGGCCGCGCGGAGCGCGCCCATGCTCGCCGCGCCGAAGACGGCGACGCCCGTCTCCAGCGCATGAAGGATTTCCTTGTGCCAGACAGGGGCGACATGTTCGAAATTGCCATCGACCAGGCCGATGGCGGTCGCGCCTGCCCTTGTTGCCGAGAGGACGTCGCCATGGGCCGCAGGCGGGCGGACCTCGATGCCATCGCCGCAAAGCGCGGCGGCATCGGGCAGGCTGGGGCCGACGAAGAGGATCTTCATGGCGTTGCGAATAGCATGCGCGAGAGTGCGCGGGGGCCGACGGCATGCCGGCGCGCGCCTTCCGGGTTTTCAAGTGCCGGCACGATCATCTTGACCACGGAAACCGGCAGCGACGCATCGCCGAGCGGTACCGCCACGACCGGCGCGATGCCCCCGGCGGCAAGCCTTTCCAGGCACCAGGCCAGCAAGCCGGCGGCATCGCCCTCCGGCGACGGGTAGACGATGGCAGCGCCCGGTATTGCCTCGAAGAGGGCGCGGGTTTCCGCCGCGAGCGGGCGGCTGAAGGTCTCGGCGAAGAGATCGTCGCGCGCGCCGCTGATATAGGTGAGGCGCGATTGCGCGACCTCCGTCAGCGCGCGGATCACGGCGCGCGCCGCGACGGGATGGGTGCCGTAGCCGATCGTCACGTCATGGAACAGCGGCTGCCTGCGGGCAAGGATGCCGGCTTCGGCAAGCACCGCCGCATAGGTGGGCACGGCAAGATCGCTGGTAATGTCGAAGAGGCGAAGGTCCAGCCCCGCCTGAAGGAAGCGCGCGACCAGCCTTTCGGCGACGGGGTCCGCGATAGCGGCCGGGTCTATCGAAGCCGCAAGGCGCTGTTGTCGGGGAAGCAGGCGCCACAGGCGGTCGGCGTCACGTTCGATGCGTTCCAGCAGGCCATGCAGGACCGCTTCGGTTTCCGAATTGCCGGAGGCAAGGCCGTCCGAGGATTGCCAGAAGCGTGGGCTTTTCTCCGTGCGGTCGAGGATCACCGCATCGCGCGGCACCCAGATGCGCTCGCCCGTCGCAAGGTCGTGCCCCGCCAGCCAGTCGAGAACCTCGTCCTCACTGATAAAGGGCTGGCCGGCGGCAATGAAGATGTCGAGCGGCAGGCACATCTCCCCGGCGGCGGCGAAGGCGCGGCGGGAGGAGCGGCGTGCGGCGACGAGCGGATCGCCGGCGACGGCCCGCTCCAGCGCCTCCATGGCGGCGGAGACTTTCGCATCGATATCCGTGACGCCCTTGCCCTGGTTGATGACGATCGAGCGGGCATTGGGGCTCACCGCGTTCCAGACCGGGATGCCGAGGCGGTCGAGCCCCGTCAGGCGGGAAAGCCGGGTGATGCCGAACCGGGGCAGCAGTGCCTCGATCCGGCTCCAGGTTTCCTGCGGGCCGCAGATGCGGTCCGAATGGAACCGGCTCACTTGTCCATGAAGCCGCCGGAAGCGTCCATGAACCCGCCGGAGACATCCATGAAGCCGCCGGAGACGGCATCCGCGGAGGAGGCGAGGGCGGCAAGGTTCACGCCCTTGGTGATCGTCGCGCCGGCCTTGCGCAGGTCGTCCGCGGCCTTCAGCGCGCCGCCCGAAGGAGCGCCGATCTGCGTGACCGTGCCGGCATCGAGGTCCGCGACCCACAGCCCGTCGTCTCCCTGAATGCCCAGAACAACCAGTCTTGCCATGTTCAATCCCTCTCCGTTCGCTTGAATTTCAGAAGCCCGCTTTCTTCAGTCCTTCATAATAGTGCTGCCGCTGCCATTCCTCCTTGAAGGGAACGATCTTCATCCAGGTGTTCAGGTCGAAGTTCGGATGGACGGCGTAGGTGCGGCGAACGAAATGCCGCGCTTTCTTCATGTCGCCGAGCATGCTCCAGCAAGCGGCGGCAAGACGGTCGACCGGCGCGCGGTCCTTCATGCGGGCGATATAGTCGAGCGCCTGCTCGTAACGACCGAGGGAATAGCTGCCACCGGCGGCGGTCCAGAAATATTCGTCGGGCGGCAGCGGGTTGAGATCGATGGCGTGTGTCAAGGCCGAGTTCCGGGCAGGACGCCTGCACCAGCGTATCGGCATAGCTCGCGATGACATTGGCATAGTGCGGGCTCAGCGCCTCGGCCTGATCGAGATAGGCGGCGCTTTCGTCGAACTGGCGGGCATAGAGCTTCACGACGCCGAGTTCGCGATAGCCCGAGGGCAGCCGCTCGTCGGCCCTGATAGTCTGCTCGGCATAGTCTTCCGCCTGGCGTAGCAACTCGTCGTCGCCCCGCGCCGTCACCAGCCATTCGAGGAAATAGCTGCGGGCGAGGCCGCCGAGGGCGGGCGCAAAGCCGCTGCTCGTCTGCAGCGCCTCACGGAAGCTCTTGCGGGCGCGGCGGATATCGCGCAGGTCGAGGTTCTTCAATTGCCCCTGGCCGACCAGGAAGGTGCGGTAGGCGTCGGCGTTGCGCTCGTAGTCGCCGCGCACCAGCTCGTTATGCTCGATCTCCGTGGCGATGGCGCCGGCGATCTGGTGGGCGATCATCTGGCGGGAGCGCGCGAGCCCCTCGGCCGACAGCGGAAAGCGCTCGGCCCAGATGACCTCGTCGCTGCCGAAGAAGATGAGTTGGGCGAAGAGCGTGTGACCGTCGCCCTCGTCGCGCAGGCGCGTTTCCAGGATATAGCTGATCTTGTGGCGTTCGTAGGTGGTGGCCCGGTCCGCCTGCAGCGAGATCTGCGCCGCGGTGTGCGGAGCGATGATCGAGATCGAGCGCAGCGCGCAGAGCCCGATCGTCACGTCCTCGATCAGCGCCTCGGAAAAGCGCGCCGCCGTGCGCGAGCCGAATGCCGTGACGGGCGGCAGCAGCACGACGCGCGGCGGGTTCTGCCGCGGCAGCGCGAGGCCGGCTTCCTCCGGCGTCAGGATCTGCATGGACGGCTGGACGGTCATGAGCGCGGTCGGCGTTGCCGGCCGGCCGGTGAGCACCGCCCGCACCTCCTCGTCCTCCGGATTGGCCTCCAGCAGACGCAGGGCCGCGGCCGAACGGACCTGCCGCACGGCGCCGCTGTCGGCCGCCCTGTCGAGCAGGGCCTGGCGCAGCAGCGCCATATGGGCCGTCCGCTGAAGGGCGATCCAGTTGACGAGCGCGCGGTTGACCGGCTTGACGTGCTTGAGGAAATCCTCGGTAAGAAGGTTCGCCAGAACGGCGAGGCCCGCATCCTGCCGCACCGCCGCGACATCGCTTTCGACGCGATCCGGCCCGAGCGCGATGGCGGTGTCGGTGAAGGCGAGATAGGCGCAGCCGAGCTCGCGCTGCCGCTTCTGGGCGCGGGAGACGGTCTGCCGCAGGCTGGCAAAGGCCGCTGTGGGGTTTCCGTCGTCCCAGAAAAGGTTCGCCGCGTCGGCCCTCGGCATTTCCGTCAGGCCGCGCGTCTTGAGGTAGCAGAGGATCAGCAGCGCCTTTTCGGGAAAGACGATCTCGTTGCCGCCCTCGTCGAGCAGGCGCAGGTGGCCCAGCGTCTGAAGCTGCGCCGGCATGTGCTATCAGATCCGCAGTTCCGATGCGTTGTCCGCGCGTTCGCCCGCTTCGGCTCCGGCGCTCGCCTTGGAGAGCGCGGTCGCCAGCGCGATGATCGACTTGCGCACGCCGGCATCGTCGATCTTCAGGAAGGCGCGGTTGAGGTCGAGGCCTTCCTTGGAGGAAACGAAGGTGGAAACGTCGCCGGTCTCGTGGGTGACGCCCGCGGCCGGAACGGCATTCTCGTCATCCTGGAAGAAGAAGCTCGGCGGCACGCGGAAGACGTCGGAGATGGCCTGCAGGCGGCTCGCGCTGATGCGGTTCGTGCCCTTTTCGTATTTCTGAACCTGCTGGAAGGTCACACCCAGGCGGTCGGCGAGCGCTTCCTGGCTCATGCCGACCATCAGGCGGCGCAGGCGGACGCGGGAGCCGACGAAGACGTCGATCGGGTTCGGTGTTTTCTTGGTCATGGTGCTTTCTCCCCTAGAGGGCATGCCGGGGCATGACGATATCGGAATAGGCGTTCACTGTGCTTGAATCGCCGGCCCGATGCAACTGCCGCGGACCGGATTTCATCGCTACCGTAACGTGAGGCTGCGTGTGCCGCGCCGCTAAATGTCGTAGCTTTGCGGCGCGCTCAGCGAGGCGATGAACTTCTTCGTCCTATCCCTCTGGGGTGTCGAGAAGATGGCGCGCGGCGGGCCCTCCTCGACGATCACGCCGCCGTCGAGGAAGACGACGGCATCGGCGACGCGCGAGGCGAGGCGCAGGTCGTGGGTCGCCATCACCATGGTCGTTCCCTCGCGGGCAAGGCGGCTCAGGACCTCCACGACTTCTTCGGCAAGCTCGGGGTCGAGCGCGGAGGTCGGCTCGTCGCAGAGAAGGACACGCGGGGAGGGCGCGAGCGCCCGGGCGATGGCGACGCGCTGCTGCTGGCCGCCCGAAAGGGTGGCCGGCCAGGCATCCGCCTTGTGCGCCATGCCGACCTTTTCGAGAAGCTCCATCGCGCGGGCCCGGGCCTTGTCGGCCGGCCATTTCAGGACGGTGACGAGGCCTTCCATGACGTTGGCGATGGCGGTCTGGTGCGGGAAGAGCTGGAAGTTCTGGAAGACCATGCCAGTCTGGCGGCGCAGCTTCTGGATCGCGTCCCAGCCGACCTTGCGGCCGGGGGCGAAATCGATCTTCTCCTCGCCGAGACGGATCGAGCCCGCGGTCGGGATTTCGAGCAGGTTGATGCAGCGCAGAAGCGTGCTCTTGCCGCCGCCGGAAGGGCCGACGAGGGCCGTCACCGTGCCTTCGGCCAGCCGCAGGCTGATATCGCGCAGCACGACATTGTCGCCGAAGCGCTTCTCGATATGGGTGAGTTCGATCATGTGCGGGCCTCCAGGAAGCCGCCATAGCGGGCGAAGCGCTTTTCGAGCCGCACCTGCAGGGACGAGAGCACCGAACTCAGCGCCAGGTAGATCAGCGCCGCTTCGATATAGAGGATCAGCGGCTCATACGTGGTGGCGACGATGCGCTGGGCCGTCTGGAAGAGTTCCGGCACCGTGACGGCGGCAGCGAGCGAGGTGTCCTTGACCAGCGAGATGAAGGTGTTGGACAGCGGCGGCACGGCGACGCGCGTCGCCTGCGGCAGGATGGTGCGGCGCATGGCCTGCGACCAGCTCATGCCGATCGAATAGGCCGCCTCCCACTGGCCGCGCGGTACGGAGGAGATGACGGCGCGGATGATCTCCGACGTATAGGCGCCGACATTGAGCGTGAAGCCGATGAGGGCCGCCGGGAAGGCGTCGAGCAGGATGCCGACGCTCGGCAGGCCGTAGAAGATCACGAAGAGCTGTACCAGCAGCGGCGTGCCGCGGATCACCCAGACATAGAACCGAGCGACATCCGAGAACGGCCGCGGGGCGAAGAGCCGCACGACGGCGGTCAGAAGGCCGAGCGCAAGGCCGAGCACGAAGGAGGCGAGGGTGAGCGGAATGGTGAAGACGAGCGCGGCCCAGAGCAGGGGGGCAAGCGAGTCCAGCATCAGTTGAAGCCAGGGCGGCACGGGGGCGATCCTCCGAAATGCGGCTGGCCGGGTCATCCCCGGCCAGATCGTCGGTCTATCTATATGTCAGGAACAGGCCGACGCGAAGCGGCCGGCCGAAGATTACTTCGAGACGTCCTGGCCGAAATACTTGTCCGAGATCGCCTTGTAGGTGCCGTCGGCCTTGATCTCGGCGAGTGCCTTGTTGATCGCGTCCAGCAGTTCCGGCTCGCCCTTGCGGATGATGATGCCGGAATAGTCGGCGCCTTCCTGTTCGGCGGCGATCTTCACGTTGGCGTCGGGCTTGTGCTTCTTGAAGTCGAGGAAGGACAGGCTGTCGTTGATCGTCGCGTCGGCGCGGCCGGTCAGGACGAGCTGGATCGACTGGTCGAAGCCGTCGGTGCCGACGAGCTCGGCGCCCGACTCCTGGGCGAGCTTGCCGAAGTTGCTGGTCAGCGACTGGGCGGACTTCTTGCCCTTGAGGTCGGCGAAGCCCTTGATGCTGTCGTCGTCGGCGCGCACGATCAGCACGGCCTTGGAGGCGATATAGGGCTCGGAGAAGTCGTATTTTTGCTTGCGCGCCTCGGTGATGCCGACCTGGTTGATCACGGCGTCGTAGCGGTTGGCGTCAAGGCCGGCGATCAGGCCGTCCCACTTGCCTTCGAGGAATTCGGCCTTCACGCCGAGCTTCTTGGCGACGGCCTCGCCGATCTCGACGTCGAAGCCGACCAGCTTGCCGTCCGTGTCGTGGTAGGTGAAGGGGGCATAGGTGCCTTCGGTGCCGATCTTCAGCGCGCCGGCCGACTTTATGGCGGCGAGGTTTTCACCGGCAAAGGCAGGGGCCAGAGCGGCGGCCTGCAGGGCCGCGGCGGCGGCGAGGGTCTTCAACCAGTTCATCTTGGGGACTCCGTTTCTGGCTTACATGTTCGATGGGCGATCAATCGCAGAAATCCGTGAAAAACGATGGGCAGAAAACTGCGATTTATTTGGGCGAATGCAAATATTTTTCTCATCGGCCCCCGCTTACAGGCGGCGCCGGCGGCTTTTGAGCCCTTGCACGGTGACAACCGATAGACGGGACGAAGGATGCAAGATCGTCGAGGACGGGCCGACGAATGCCATTTTCAGCGCGCCGCGGGAGGCTTATACCAAGACGCTGAAACCTAAACGCAGGAGACGGGATGGCCGAGAGCCGCTTGCCGCATATCGTGCTCTTTTCGGGCGGCACCGCCTGCCGCACGACCAATCTGGCGCTTCTTTCCAAGCCGGTGCGGCTGACCCGCATCGTGCCGGCCTGGGACAGCGGCGGCAGTTCGAAGGTGATCCGCGAAAGCCTCGGCGTGCTCGCCGTTGGCGACATCCGCCAGGCGCTGATGACCATGGCGCATGGCGAGGGCCGCGCCGGGGACGTGGTGAAGGTGTGCAATGCCCGCCTGACCAGCGGCGCGCAGGAAGATGCCCGCACGGAATTCGCGCTCTATGCCGAAGGCCGCCATCCGCTGCTGGAGCGCATGGAGCCGGGGCTTCGCGGCGCGATCCTCAATTACCTTCGCACCTTCCGCGCGGCGATCGGCGGGGATTTCGATTTCCGCAACGGCAGCATCGGCAATTTCATCCTCACCGGCGCGCATCTCGCCCATAACAGCGATATCAACACCGCCATCTTCGTCTTCCGCAAGCTCTGCGACATTGCCGGCCATGTCTGGCCGTCGACGGCGGAGGACGGGGTCGATCTTTCCGCCGTCCTCAACGACGGCACGCGCGTCGTGGGGCAGCATCGGGTGACGGCGCTGGAGGAGGAGGCCGGGCGGACCGGCATCCGCGAGATCACGCTCTCGGCGGCGGGCGGCAGCGTGGCGGCCAACGATGCCGTGCTCGAAAGCCTCGAAAGCGCCGATGCCATCGTCTTCGGGCCGGGCAGCTTCTTCACCAGCGTCCTGCCGCATTTCCATGTCGAGGGCATCGTTCCGACGATCGCCCGCAACTTGCATGCCCGCCGCGTCTTCATCGGCAATATCCTGCAATGCCGGGAGACCCGCGGCTTCGACCTGGCGCGCATGCTCGATATCGCCGGCGCCTTGTGGCAGGCGCGCGGCGGGGTGGATGCACGCCCGTTCACCCATGTGCTGGCGAACCGCCAGCTCCTGCCCTTCGAGAAGACCGTCGGGGCCTTCGCCTATCTCGGCAACGGTGCGCTGGCGGAGACCTGCCTGCGGCTCGGCGCGGAGGCGGTGGTCGAGGAATTCGAGGATCCCTGGCAGCGCGGACAGCACGACGGCCGCACGGTCGCCGACGTCCTCAGCTCGCTCTTGCCGGCGTAGGGTTCGCCGGCATCCAGGCGCGTGCCGTGGCGAAGGCGAGGAAATCGTCGGAGGCCATCGGGCGCGCGAAGGCGTAGCCCTGCAGGATATCGCAGCCGAGGCGGCGCAAGAGTTCGGCATGCTCCATCGTCTCGACGCCTTCCGCGACCGTCTCGATGCCGCGCACCTTGCCGATATCGACGATGGACTGGACGAGGCTTTGCTGCGCGGCCGATTCCAGCAGCGGCTGCACCAGCCGGCGGTCGATCTTCAGCCGCTTGGGCGAGAGTTCGAGGAGGCTGACGATGGAGGCGTGGCCGCTGCCGAAATCGTCGATCTCGATGTCGATGCCGAGCGCCTTGATCTCCTCGATCACCCGCTTGAGCCCGTCATCCGCGGCATCGAAGGAGATCGATTCCAGCAGCTCGAAGGTCAGCGAGCCGGGGCGGATGTTCATCGCTCTCAGCTTCTCGACCAGCCCGTCGTCGTGCAGGCGCTGGCAGGAGACGTTGACGGAGACGCGCGGGATATCAAGGCCGAGGCCTTCCCAGCGGATGGTCTGGAACAGCGCCTGCTCGAGGATCGCCTCGTCGATCCGCGCCACGACATTGAGGCTTTCGGCGACGGGCAGGAAGACGTCGGGCGGCACGAAGCCGCGCGTCGGGTGTTCCCAGCGGGCCAGCGCCTCGACGCCGACGATCTCCAGCGTCTCGGCGTCGAACTGTGGCTGGAAGAAAGGGCGGAACTCCTGGCGCTCCAGGCCGCGCAGGATCTCGTCGCTGAGGCGCTTCACCTCGACGGTGCGCAGGCGTAATTCGTCGTTGAAGGCTTCCACGCGGTTGCGGCCGCGGCGCTTGGCCTCGTAGAGCGCGATGTCGGCATTGACGAGAAGCTGTTCGGCGGATTCCTCCGCGTCGTTGCGCGTGGCGATGCCGATGCTCGCGCCGATGCGACAGTCATGGCCCTCGATCGCCATCGGCTCGCTGATCGCCTCGATGAGGCGGGCGGAGAGGGCGGGGAAATCGGCTTCTACCGGATCGCGGCGCGACAGAAGCACGAATTCGTCGCCGCCGATGCGGGCGATGAAGTCCTCGGCAGGCACATGGGCGCGCAGTACGCCGGCCGCCTGTTTCAGCACCTCGTCGCCGGCGGCATGGCCGAGCGTGTCGTTGATGTCCTTGAAGCGGTCGAGGTCGATATGCAGCAGCGTCAGCGGGCGCCCGTCGTCGCCGGCAAGGGCGAGTTGCTGGTCGAGGAAGCGGCGGTTGGGCAGGCGGGTCAGCGCGTCGTGCAGGGCGTTGTGTTCCATGGCGCGGCGGGCGTCCTCCAGCGCGCGGTTCTGCGCCTCGGCCGTCAGCTTGGCCTTTAGCAGCTCGGCCTGCAGCTCGGTGTCCTCCGTCACGTCCCAGTTGGCGCCGACGATGCGCTTGGCGCCGGAGGAAGTGCGATAGGTCATGCCGTGGGCGCGGATATGGCGGACGCCGCCGCCCTTCGCGAGCAACCGGAATTCGGTGATATAGGGCTGTTCCGTCTCGATCGCGGCCGCGAAGGCCCGCTCGGCCTCCTTGAGATCGTCGGGATGGAGCGCCTTGCGCCAGTCCTCGTAGCGGCAGGCCCGCTGGGAGGGGGAAACGCCGTAGAGTTCGCGCATGCGCTGGTCCCAGGCGAGGGCGTCGCTTTCGCAATCGTACTCCCAGACGCCGACGCGCGAGGCGTCGAGTGCGAGCTGCAGGCGCTGCGAGACAGTCTCGAGCCGTTCCTCCCGATCCTGCAGCGCGATGATGTGGCGGTGGCGGTCCTTCATCAGGTAGCCGACCCAGAACATCGGCGCGACGATGATGACGGCGAGCAGCGCAAGGCCGGCGCGGAAGGCCCCGAGGCTGGCCGAGGGCTGGCGCCAGCCCTTGAGGGGGGCGGCCGAGACCGTCCAGACCTCATGGCCGATATCGATGGTCATCACTACCGGATCGGTATCGACCGGGGCGGGCGTGCTGAAGAAGGTCCGGGCATCCCCGCCCTCGTGCGACCGGCTGGAGATCGACACGGCAAGGCGCATGTCGTCCTTGAAGCCGCTGCCGGCGAGCAGCTTGTCGAGGTCGATCACCGCGGAGGCGATGCCGAAGAACCCGTTGTCCTTGCCGACATGGATCGGATAGCGCGCGATGACCCCGCGGCCGCCCTGCACGAGATCGACGGGGCCGGTGACGATCAGCCGGTCGAGCACCTGCACCTGGAGGGCCGCGGCGCGCTGGCGCTCGTTCTTGCGGTAGTCGAGGCCGATGCTGCGCTCGTTGCCCTTTTGCGGGTAGACGAGCGAGACGACGAAATCCGGCGCGATGGCGAGATTGCGCAGTTCGCCGCCGTCGTGAAAGATGCGGCCGGCAAGATCGGAGAAGCGCTGCTGCGACATGCCGGGCTCGGTGGAGAAGGTCGCGATGAGCCCTTCAACCAGCTTGACGTTGCCGAGGATGTTGCCGAGGAGCCGCGAGCGCAGAAGGCCGAGCTGCTCGGTGGTGGAGGAGCGCAGATATTCCTCTTCGAGCCGGCGTTTCTGCACGTCGGCGAGGAAGGCGGCGACGAGCACGGCAAAAGCGGCGACGATGGCGGGGATATAGTATCCCAGCCCCCGGAAGGAGAAATGCGCATTCCGGTTCGTCATCGTGTCTTGCTCGTCTCCGCGCGCTTGGACTCTCGCCGGACTTTTACACCCGCCGGTCCGGGACGATGGCAGACGCAACTTAATATTTGCTGACGACGCGATGGCCGGTTTGGAGGATATTGGCGCCGTCCCGGCCGCGGCGGGGCTTCCCGCGCCGGCCGGTTGCGGGACCTCTGCGCGGACTTACAACGAAGAGGGGGCAGGCGCCCCGCGACCGCAACCTGTTTCCATTGCCAATCGCCGCTTTTCGCGCAATCCTGAATAGCGTCCGGCCGCGTGCGCCTTATCGTGTTCGCACGGCCTATTTTTTGCGATTGCCTGCCATATATGAAATGTCCTGTCCCGGCGGGCCATTCCAAACGTGGCGAGAATACCGCCGTGGATTTCCCGCACAGCACGAAAGGTCATCCCATGCGTCCAGCCGTCAAACTCCTCGGAGCTGCCCTCGCGCTCGGTCTTGCCGCCGGCGCCGCCCAGGCCCAGGTTGTCGTCTCCTCCAAGATCGACACCGAAGGCGGGGTGCTCGGCAACATCATCCTTGCCGTGCTGAATGCCAACGGCATCCAGACCACGGACCGGGTGCAGCTCGGCGCGACGCCGGTCGTGCGCAAGGCGATCATTGCCGGCGAGATCGACATCTATCCGGAATATACCGGCAATGCCGCCTTCTTCTTCGAAAAGGCCGACGACCCGGCCTGGAAGGACGCGACCAAGGCCTACGAGCTTGCCAAGACGCTCGATTTCGACGCCAACAAGATCGTCTGGCTGACGCCGTCGCCGGCCAACAACACCTGGGCGATCGCGCTGCGCAAGGACGTCGCCGAAACGAACAAGCTGGCGACGCTGACTGATTTCGGCAAATACGTCTCCGGCGGCGGCAAGGTGGTGCTCGCCGCCTCGTCCGAATTCGTCAATTCGGCCGCGGCGCTTCCGGCCTTCCAGACGACCTACAGCTTCACCCTGAAGCCGGAACAGCTCATCACCCTTTCGGGCGGCGACACGGCCGCGACCATCTCGGCCGCCGCCAACCAGACGAACGGCGCCAATGCCGCCATGGTCTACGGCACCGATGGCGGCATCGCCCCGTCCGGCCTCGTCGTGCTCGAGGACGACAAGGGCGTTCAGCCGGTCTACCAGCCGGCGCCGATCATCCGCGAAGCCGTGCTGAAGGACAATCCGCAGATCGAGGACCTCCTGAAGCCGGTCTTCGAGAAGCTCGATCTCGTCACGCTGCAGGACCTGAACGGCCGCGTTCAGGTCGGCGGCGAGCCGGCCAAGGCCGTTGCCGAGGACTTCCTCAAGAAGAACGGCTTCCTGAAATAGCCGGCCTTGCCCTTCGCCTTTCGCGGCGAGGGGCCTTTCGAAAGGCATCCATGACGCTCAGGATCGACAAGCTCGGCGTGGTGATCGCCGCATTGCTGGCCTACGGCGCCTTTCTGGCGCCCTTCGCCAGTTTCCGGGCCAACCGCATCGTGCCGGGCGAGGGCCGGCCGATCCTCGAGGCGCTTCCCGGCGGGCTCGGGCCCGCGCTTCTCGTCTTCCTCGCCGTGGCCGTCGTCCTCATCCTCCTGAAGACGCCGACGGTCCTGCGGCTCCTGCTCGGCCTTGTCGCCATTCTGGCGCTTGCCGTCCTGATCGGGCTTTCCGCCGGCCATCTCACGCCGCCGGAAAACAGCTATGCCCGCGTCGCGCCGGCCTCCGGCTTCTGGCTTGCGGGCTTTGCCTTCGCGCTTCTGGCCGCCGATGCACTGACCCGGCTGAGGCTGTCGCCCTATGCCCGTATCGCGCTGCTTGCCGCCGTCGTGCTGGCGGCGGCGGTGCTTCTGATGTCCGGCGCCTGGGACGGCCTGTCGCTTATGAAGGAATATGCGAACCGTGCCGATACGTTCTGGCTGGAGGCGGGGCGGCATGTCGTGCTGGCGCTCGGTTCGCTCGTCGCCGCCACGCTCGCCGGCCTGCCGCTCGGCATCCTCTGCCATCGCGTGGAGGCGCTGAGGGCCGGCGTGCTCAATGTGCTGAACATCATCCAGACGATCCCCTCCATCGCGCTTTTCGGCCTGCTGATCGCGCCGTTAGGCTGGATCGCACTGCATGTGCCGGGGGCTGCGGCCATCGGCATTCGCGGCATCGGCGCCGCTCCCGCCTTCGTCGCGCTGTTCCTCTATTCGCTGCTGCCGGTCGTCGCCAATACGGTGGTCGGCCTTGCCGGCGTGCCGCGCGATGCCGATGACGCCGCGCGCGGCATCGGCATGACGGATCGCCAAAGGCTCTTCGGCGTCGAGCTGCCGCTCGCCTTCCCGGTCATCCTCACCGGCATCCGCATCGTGCTCGTACAGAATATCGGGCTTGCGACCATCGCCGCTCTCATCGGCGGCGGCGGCTTCGGCGTCTTCGTCTTCCAGGGCATCGGCCAGACGGCGATGGACCTCGTGCTGCTCGGCGCGGCGCCGACCGTCGCGCTGGCCTTCGCCGCCGCCGTCCTGCTCGATGCCGCGACGGAAATCTCCAGCAATAGATCAAGCGGGGCCGCATGATCGAGATCGACAGCATCACCAAGCGCTATGGCGATACGGTCGTCGTCGACAATGTCTCGATGACCATTGCCCCGCACACGATCACCGTCATCGTCGGCACCTCGGGGGCCGGCAAGACGACGCTGATGCGCATGATCAACCGCCTCGTCGAGCCGAGCTCGGGCGAGATCCGCATCGACGGCGCGTCCAACACCGCCACTCCCGGCCATGAACTGCGCCGCCGCATCGGCTACGCCATCCAGGGCCACGGGCTCTTCCCGCACCGAACGGTCGCTGAGAACATCGCTACCGTGCCGGCGCTGCTCGGCTGGGAGAGGGCGCGCATCGACGCCAAGGTCGGGGAACTGCTTTCGCTCTTCCAGCTCGACCCCGTCGCCTTCGGCCCGCGCTATCCGCATGAGCTGTCGGGCGGCCAGCAGCAACGCGTCGGCGTTGCCCGGGCGCTCGCCGCCGAGCCGAACATCCTCCTGATGGACGAGCCCTTCGGCGCGCTCGATCCCGTCATCCGCGCCAAGGCGCAGGACGACCTGCTGGCGATCCAGAAGCATTTCGGCACGACCATCGTGCTCGTTACGCACGACATGGGAGAGGCGTTCCACCTGGCGGACAGGATCGCGGTGATGGACGAGGGCCGGATCGTTCAATACGCCGCGCCGGAGGAGATGCTGGTAAACCCCGCCACCGGTTTCGTGGAGACGCTGATCGGTGCCGGCGAGCGGCCGTTCCGGCTCCTGTCCATCGGCACGGTGGGTGACGCAACGGAAAACGGCAATGCCGAAGGCGAGCCGCTTGCGGCCGGGATGAGCCAGCGCGATGCCCTGTCCGCGCTGCTCTGGTCCGGCCGGGAGGCGTTGCCCGTCGTCGGCGCGGACGGCGCACCCATCGGCCGCGTCACGCTTGCCGGCCTTGCGCGCCGCGCCGCGAGGCCGCGATGAGGCGGCTCCTGCCAAATCTACTGCGGCTTGCGGTGCTTGCCGCGCTGGTGGCGTTCCTCGTCCAGCCGATGCTGTTCCAGCCGCTGCTGAAGCCGCTGGTGCAGGCCAATGCCCCGGCGATCTACAATCAGGGCAGCCTGCTGTCGCTGACGCTTTCGCACCTCGCCACCGTCTTCACCGCGACGCTGGCCGCGACCGTCGTGGCGGTCGGCCTTGCCATCCTCGTCACGCGGCCGATCGGCGCGGAATTCCTGCCACTCTCGCGCAGCCTCGTGAATATCGGCCAGACCTTTCCGCCGGTCGCCGTGCTGGCGCTGGCCGTGCCCGTCGTCGGTTTCGGCGAGAAGCCGACGCTGATCGCGCTCTTCCTCTACGGCCTCCTGCCGATCTTCGAGAACGCCATGACCGGCCTTTCCACCCTGCCGCCCGCCATCATGGAGGCGGCGCGCGGCACGGGCATGACGGCCCGGCAACGGCTGACCAAGGTGGAATTGCCGCTCGCCCTGCCGGTCATTCTCGCCGGCATCCGCCTTTCGGTGACCATCAGCCTGGCGACGGCCACCATCGGCTCGACGGTGGCGGCGAGGACGCTCGGCGAGGTCATCATCGCGGGCCTGCAATCGAACAATCTCGCCTTCGTGCTGCAAGGCGGCCTTGTCGTCGCCGCGCTGGCGGTGCTGATCTACGATGCCTTCTCCGCCGTTGAGCGCGTGCTGTCGCGACGGGTAGGCCGGGTCTAGTCGTCGGTTTCGAGATCGTAGACGAGGATGCCGGCAACGCCGCCTTCCGCGGCGGCGACGAGCCGGGCGCCGGTCTCCCTGTGCTCAGGGTCCTCCAGATAGGCGTCACGCGAAAAACTGTCGGCGAAATCGACGATGAAGCCGTCGCTGAAGCCCTTGTCCATGCCCGTTTCCGGGCTGACATTGGTGCCGATATGCACGGCGACCATGCCCGGCAGGCGATCCTTCAGGGCGTCGATCTCGTTGAAGAGTTCGGTCTTGTAGGCGACGGAGATGGTCGGCTTGAAGCGGATGAAGACGCAGTGGCGGATCATGGCAATCCCCTATCGGATGTTGGCGCGGGCGCGCGGACGCGCATCGTTGCGCTCATATGAAAAGACCTGCGCCGGCAGCGCCGGTAGGCCGCGGATGATGTCGGCGCCCTTCTCGCCCACCATGATGGTCGGCGCATTGGTGTTGCAGGAGGGAACGCGCGGCATGACGGAACTGTCGCAGACGCGCAAACCTTCAAGCCCGTGCACCTTGAGATCGAGGCCGACGACCGCATCCGCACCCGTACCCATCTTGCAGGTGCCGACCGGGTGGTGGTCCGTCTTGGCGTTGGCGCAGCCGTATTCGAACAGGTCCTCGTCGGTGGCGAATTTCGGTCCGGGCAGGCGCTCGGCCATGACATAGGGTTTTAGCGCGGCCTGCTGCATGATTTCGCGGGCGATCTTCAGGCCCTCGATCGACATCTTCCGGTCGTGCGGGTCTTCCCAGTAGTTCGGGTCGATCAGCGGCGCGGCCGAGGGATCGGCGGAGGCAAGGCGCACCGTGCCCTTCGAGCGGGGATGCAGATAGGCGGAGTTCAAGGTCACGCCGGCATTCTTCAGCTTTTCCACACCCGCCTCGATGCCGGAGCCGAGGCCGAGATGGAACTGGATATCCGGCGAGCGGGCTTGCGGATCGGCATACCAGAAGCCGCCCGTCTCGAAGAGCGAGGAGGCGACGGGGCCGGAGCGGAACAGCACATATTGCAGTCCGGCCCAGAGCGTGCGGTGCAGTTTCGCGACGCCGTCATAGGTGTGGTCGCCGGTGCATTCGCAAATGACGAAGAGGTCGAGATGGTCCTGCATGTTCGAGCCGACGCCCGGCAGGTCGTGCTTCACCTCGACGCCGACCGACCGCAGATGATCGGCCGGGCCGATGCCGGATTGTTGCAGTAGTTTCGGTGAGCCGATGGCGCCCGACGTGACGAGCACTTCGCGCTCGGCCCGGATCGTCTCGACGCTGTTTCCCGCCACCACCTCGACGCCGATGGCGCGGGTGCCTTCCAGCACGATGCGGGCCACGCGGGCGCCGGTGCGGATGGTGAGGTTCTCCCGCTCCCTGATCGGCGAAAGGTAGGAAAGCGAGGCGGAGGAGCGGCGTCGGTTGCGCTGGGTGAGCTGGTAGAAGCCGACGCCGGCCTGCTGACTTCCGTTGAAATCGTGGTTGTAGGGAATGCCGAGTTCCTGGCCGGCGCGGATATAGGCATCGCAGATCGGCAGCGCCGAGACCGGCATGGAAACGCCGAGCGGCCCGCCATAGGAATGGTAGTCGTCGGCGAAGCGCTGGTTGTCCTCGGCGCGCTTGAAATAGGGCAGGATCTCCCGGTAGCTCCATCCCTCGCAGCCGTCTTCGCTGGCCCAGAGATCGTAGTCTGCCGCATTCCCTCGGGTATAGAGCTGGGCGTTGATCGAGGAGCCGCCGCCGATGACCTTGGCCTGCGTATAGCGCAGTACGCGGCCCTTCATGTGCTTCTGCGGCACGGTCTCCCAGCCCCAACTCGCCACGCCCTTGGTCATCTTGGCAAAGCCCGCCGGCATGTGGAACAGCGGGTTCCAGTCCCCGCCGCCGGCTTCCAGAAGCAGCACGCGCACGGTCGGGTCTTCCGAAAGCCGGTTCGCCAGCACGCAGCCGGCCGGTCCCGCGCCGGTGATGATGTAGTCGTAGGTCATGCCCTGTCCTCAAAATTTCGATGCCGTGGCGAAGGGATCGCCCCTCATCCGCCTGCCGGCACCTTCTCCCCGCAAGCGGGGCGAAGGAATTTGCCGCGCCCTCTCATCTCCCTCGCCCCGCTTGCGGGGAGAGGGCGGGTGAGGGGCACACCCGTCAAAGCCGCCCGATGGCAAGGCCGCCGTCGAGATTGATTACCGAGCCGGTCGCGAAGGCGAATTTGCCGGTCGCGAGCGCCGCCGCGGCGCTGCCGATATCGTCCGGCTCGCCCCAGCGCTTCATCGGCACCAGACCGCTTTCGATGAGCGCGTCGTATTTCGCCGAGACGCCCGCCGTCATGTCCGAACGGATGATGCCGGGGCGGATCTCGAAGACGGAGATGCCGGTCTCCGCCAGCCGCAGCGCCAGCCCCTGGCTGAAGGCGGCGAGCCCCGCCTTGGTCATGCAATAGTCGAGCCGTTCGGGCGAGGTGAGGCCGGCCGAGACGGAGGTGATGTTGATGATCGAGCGCGGGCCCGCCGCCTGTCTCGAATGCAGCATCGCCTTCATCACGGCCTGCGTGAAGAAGACGGTGCCGCGCAGGTTCGTCGCGACGATGGTGTCGAAATTCTCCGGCGCGAGATCGAGGAAATCGCCGCGCACGACGGAGGCGATGCCGGCATTATTGACGAGGCAGGCGATGGCGCCGAGCCTATCCTCGATGGCGGCGACGGTCGCCGCATGGCCGGAAACGTCGGCAAGGTCGCCCTTGAGGTAGATCGCCCGGCCGCCGAGCGCGGCAAGGGCGGCCAGCATGGCGTCGGTCGTGGGGTCCCCATCGCCGATGCCGGTAATGGCGATGTCGAAGCCTTCTGCAGCAAGGGCCCTGGCGATGCCGAGGCCGATGCCGCGGCGGCCACCGGTAACGATGGCGACGGGGCGGGATGGGCTCGTCATGCGGCAAGGTCCCTCGATTGGATGTGGTTGGCCACCCGCAGCGCTTGCGCGGCGACCGTCAGGGCCGGGTTCACGGCGGCGGAGGTCGGCAGGTAGGAGGCGTCGACCACGAAGAGATTCGGATGGTCATGGGCGCGGCACCAGATGTCGAGCGGCGCGGTGGCCGGGTCGTTGCCGATGCGCACGGTGCCGCACTGGTGCGAGGGCGTGCGCTTGTCGAAGGCGCGGGCGAGCACGACGGGGAAGCCGGCCTTCTTCAGCGCGCCCTTCAGTTTCGCCACGAGGTCGAGATGGGCCTGCCAGTTGGTGCGGGTCCATTTCATGACGATCCGGTCGCGGTCGACCATGATGCGGCTTTCGGGATGCGGCAGGTCCTCGCTCATCGCGTAGAAATCGATGGCGCGGCCTGCCACCTGGTCCAGCAGCCATTCCGGCACGGAGGGCATGTTGGCCTTCAGGATCTTGCCCGAGACGCGGCCGAGAAGCTGAACATTGCCGAGCGGCGGGCCGCCATTGCCGTCGGAGAGGTAATAGTCGTTGAAGCCGAAGCTCTTCTGGTAGACGGAGGTGTTGCGGTAGAGGGGCGAGAGGCCGATCACGGCGCTCGAATTGTGGTTCATGAAATTGCGGCCGACCTGGTCTGAACTGTTGGCAAGCCCGTTCGGGAAGGCTTCCGAGGCCGAGCGCAGCAGGAGCACGGCCGATTGCACCGCGCCGGCCGAGAGGATCACCAGCCTCGGCGAGAGGCTCTCCGCCGCGCCGCCGCGAACGTAGTGCACGGTTGAGACGGTGCGGCCGTGCGGGGCGGTGGCGAGCCGCGTCACGCGGCAATTGGTGCGCAGCTCGACATTCGGATGTTTCAGGGCCGAGGCCAGCGCCGTGCTTTCCGCATCCATCTTGCCGTCGTCGCAGTTGGGATGCGCGTCCCAGGGCGTCTTCGCCTTGGCGAGCCAGCGGTCGATGTCGACGCCGAGGGGAAGCGAATAGGGATGCAGCCCGTTCGCTTTCATCTTCGCGCGCACCTTCGCGATAGCCGGCTCGTCCGGCACGGGCGGGAAGGGGTAGGGCGCGGAATGATGCGGCTCGGTCGGGTCTTCGCCGAGCGTGCCGCGCACGTTGTAGAGCTTTTCGGCTGCCGAATACCACGGCTCCAGCTCCTCATAGGGGAAGGGCCAGGCGGGGGAGACGCCGTCGCGGTGGCGCATCTCCTCGAAATCTTCCTTGCGGTAGCGCACGAGAACTGCGCCGTAAAATTTCGAGTTGCCGCCGACATTGTAGTAGTTGCCGGGGTTGAAGGCGGTGCCGTCGGCCTCGTACCACATCTCCTTCGGGCGGAAATGGCCGCGCTGGAAGATGGCGCGCTGGTCGCGGTTCTCGGGCCGGTCGGGCAGGTGGTCGCCCGCCTCGAGGATGACGATCCTTGCGCCCGTCGGGGCGAGAGCGGCGGCCATGGTGGAGCCGCCGATGCCCGATCCGATGATGACGATGTCCGGCTGCGTGGTCATGGAACGTTCTCAGGCGATGCGAAGCTGGCTGGCGGGATCGAAGAACACCGCCTTGTCGAGGTTGAAGGCGAGGCGCGCGGTCTGGCCGGCGGATATGCGCACGTCGGCGCGAAGGCGCGCGACGATCTCCTTGCCGCCGAGATGGGTGACGGCGAAGGTATCGGCACCGGCGGGCTCCACCACTTCGATCAGGCAGTCGCCTTCGGCCACGGTCCGCGCATTGCGGTCCGCGCCGTCCGGGTCGGTCAGCGCCTCCGGGCGGATGCCGAAGATGATTTCCTTGCCGCCATAGGCCGAAAGGCTGGTCGGCGCGTTCGGCACCGAGAGCACCAGCGGCTCGGCCTGATGGCGGACGAGCGAGACGGCAAGGCCGGAGCCGTTGTTCTCCACCTTGGCCTTGAGCAGGTTCATCGCTGGCGAGCCCATGAAGTCGGCGACGAAGGTGTTGGCCGGGTTGTTGTAGATTTCCGCCGGCGTGCCGAACTGCTGCAGCACGCCGTCCTTCAGCACGGCGATCTTGGTGGCGAGCGTCATCGCCTCGATCTGGTCGTGCGTCACATAGACGATGGTGGTCTTCATGCGCTGATGCAGGCGCTTGATTTCCGTGCGCATGTCGACGCGCAGCTTGGCGTCGAGGTTCGACAGCGGCTCGTCGAAGAGGAAGAGCTTCGGGTCGCGCACCAGCGCCCGGCCCATGGCGACGCGCTGGCGCTGGCCGCCCGAAAGCTGGCCGGGCTTGCGCTCCAGCAGGTGCCCGATCTGCAGCATGTCGGCGACCTGCTTGATCGCCTTGTCGCGCTCCTCCTTCGGAACGCCGCGGATCTCCATGCCGAAGGCGATGTTCCCGGCGACGGTCATGTTCGGGTAGAGCGCGTAGGATTGGAACACCATGGCGATATCGCGCTTGGAGGGGTGCAGGCCCGAGACGGAGCGCCCGTCGATGGCGATATCGCCCGAGGTGATCGGTTCCAGCCCGGCGATGGTGTTGAGCAAGGTGGACTTGCCGCAGCCGGAGGGGCCGACGAGCACGAGGAAGCCGCCCTCACCGATCTCCAGGTTGATGTCCTTCAGGATTTCCAGCGCACCGTAGGACTTGCGCAGGTTGCTGATCTTCAGGAACGACATGAGCGTTATCCTTTCACGGCGCCGGACATCAGGCCGCGCACGAAGTAGCGTCCGGAGACGATGTAGACGATGAGGGTGGGCAGGGCCGCGAGGATCGCGCCGGCAAAGTGCACGTTGTATTCCTTCACGCCCGTCGAGGAGGAGACGAGGTTGTTGAGCGCCACCGTCATCGGCGTCGTGTCCGCGCCGGAGAAGGAGGCGCCGAACAGGAAGTCGTTCCAGATATTGGTGAACTGCCAGATGACCGAGACGACGATGATCGGGCCGGAGGAGGGCAGCAGGATGCGGTAGAAGATCTGGAAGAAGCTCGCCCCGTCGATCTGCGCCGCGCGCACCAGCTCGGTCGGGAAGTTCTCATAGTAGTTGCGGAAATAGAGCGTCGTGAAGCCGAGGCCGTAGATGATGTGGACGAAGGTGAGGCCCCAGATCGAGCCGGCCAGCCCGATCGTCCCGAGAATGCGCGCCATGGGGATGAGCACGATCTGGAAGGGGATGAAGCAGGAAAGCAGCAAGAGGCCGAAGAAGACGTTCGAGCCCCTGAACTGCCACTTGGTCAGCACATAGCCGTTCAGCGCGCCGATGATCGTGGAGATCGCGACGGCCGGCACGACCATCAGGATCGAGTTGATGAAGAAGGGGCGAAGACCCGTCGGCTGCACGCCGATCTGCGCCGTCGACCAGGCGGAGATCCAGGGCTCGATCGTCCACTGCCGCGGCAGGTTCAGCATGCCGCCCTGGCGGATTTCCTCCAGCGGCTTCAGCGAGTTCACCAGCATCACATAGAGCGGCAGCAGGTAGTAGAACGCGAAGAGGATGAGCGCGGTGTAGATGAGGGCGCGCGTCAGCTTGCCGTGGGTGATGATGTTGTCGGGGCTGGGAGCGCTCATCGGCCTTTGCCTCCGCGGATTTCGGAATAGAGATAGGGGATGATGATCGAGAAGATCATGACCAGCATGATGATCGCCGAGGAGGCGCCGATGCCCATCTGGTTGCGGGTGAAGGTGTAGGAATACATGAAGGTCGCCGGCAGCTCGGTCGCCTGTCCCGGCCCGCCGCCGGTCAGCGCCACCACGAGATCGTAAGCCTTGATGGCGAGGTGGGCGAGCACGACGAAGGCGGAGAGGAAGACGGGGCGCATCAGGGGGATGATGATGCGGCGGTAGATGGTGCCCGTCGTCGCGCCGTCGATCTGCGCGGCCTTGATGATCTCGTTGTCGACGCCGCGCAGGCCGGCGAGGAACATGGCCATGACGAAGCCGGAGGATTGCCAGACGGCGGCGATGACCACGCAGTAGATGGCGTAGTTGCGGTCCTTGATCCAGTTGAAGGAAAAGCTTTCCCAGCCCCACAGATGCATGGTGTTCTCCAGCCCGATGCCGGGGTCGAGGAACCATTTCCAGGCGGTGCCCGTCACGATGAAGGAGAGCGCCATCGGGTAGAGGTAGATCGGCCTGAGGATGCCTTCGGCGCGGATCTTCTGGTCGAGCAGGATGGCGAGCGCCAGGCCCAGCACCGAGCAGATGACGATGTAGAGCGAGGCGAAGATCGCAAGGTTGGAGATCGCCCGCCACCAGTGCGGCAGCGCCCAGAGCTTGGAATAGTTGCTCAGCCCCACGAAATTGTAGGAGGGCAGCATCTTGCTGTCCGTCAGCGACAGGAAGCCCGTATAGGCGATGAAGCCGTAGACGAAGACGAGCACGATGAGGAAACTGGGTGCCAGCACGAGCTTCGGCAGAAGCTCCTGCAGCCGGCTTCGGCTATCCATGGTCGATACCACCGTTGTTCGTGTGTTTGCAGCGGCGGGGCCTCGCCCCTCAACCGCCCGCCGGCACCTTCTCCCCGCAGGCGGGGAGAGGGATGTTGCCGTGACCTCTCCGTCTGCCTCTCCCCGCGAACGGGGAGAGATCGGGTGAGGGGGCAGTTGCTTACTTTGCAGCCTCGACGGCGGCCTTCAGTTCCGTCACGGCTTCCTCCGAGGAAAGCTCGCCGTTGAACTGGCGGGTCACGACGTCATAGATCGCGTTCTTGACGGAGGCCGGGTTGGCGTGGCCGTGCGCCATGGAGCCGAACAGCGTGCCGTTGGTGTTGGCTTCGGCGAGGTCCTTGATGGCCTTCTTGCCGCAATCGTCGAAGGCGGTGTCCGGAACGTCCGTACGGGCCGGGGCCGAGCCCTTGACCACGTTGAAGGCTGACTGGAAGACCGGGTTCTCGATGGCCGAGGCCATGGCGAGCTGGGCCGGAACCTTGTCGGCCGCGACCTTGAACATCGCGAACTGGTCGGAGTTGAAGGTGACGGAGCCCTGCGTGCCCGGGAAGCGCATGCAGACGAAGTCTGCGCCCGGCTTCTTGCCGGCCTTGATGAACTCGCCCTTCGCCCAGTCGCCCATGAACTGGAGGCCCGCCTTGCCTTCGATGACCATGGCGGAAGCGAGGTTCCAGTCACGGCCGGAGAAGTTGTCGTCCACATAGGAGCGCAGCTTCGTCATGCGGTCGAAGGCTTCCTTCATCTGGGCGCTGCCCAGCGTTTCCGGATCGAGGTCGATGAAGGCCTTCTTGTAGAAGTCGTTGCCGAAGGAGAGCACGACCGCGTCGAAGATCGTCGCGTCCTGCCACGGCTGGCCGCCATGGGCGACCGGCGTGATGCCCTGTTCCTTGAACTTGTCGAGAAGGGCGACGAGTTCATCCCAGTTCTGCGGCTCCTTGCCGCCGGCCTTGTCGAGCGCGGCCTTGTTGATCCACATCCAGTTGGTGGAGTGGACGTTGACCGGGGCGGCGATCCAGTGGCCGTCATATTTGGAGAACTGCTGCAGGGCGGTCGGGATCACCTTGTCCCAGCCTTCCTTGGCGGCAACTTCATCGAGATTGCCGAGTGCGCCTTCCTTGGCCCAGTCGAGAATGTCGAAGCCGAGCATCTGCACGGCGGTCGGTGCGTTGCCGGCCGTGACGCGGGCGCGCAGGACGGTCATCGCTTCCGTGCCGCCGCCGCCGGCGACCGGCATGTCGGTCCAGGTGATGCCCTTGGATTCGAGGTCCTTCTTGAGAACGTCGAGCGCGGCGGCTTCACCGCCCGAAGTCCACCAGTGGAGGACTTCCACATTCTCGGCCGCGCGGGCGGCGGTGCCGCCCATGCCCATCAGCACCGCGATCGCTGCGGTGGTCGTCAGAAACTTGCGCATCGTTTTCCTCCCGTTTGCAAGTTCATGGGCGAGAGCCTCCTCCCGCCGATTTCCCCGAGGCCCGAAGGCGCGTCGGAATCTGGTCCATGGCTCAAAGTGCCGCGCCAATTTAAAACGTTGTAAATTTGTGGAGTCAAGCCGCCACGGCGCGGGCTGGAAGCTCTCTCGACAAACGCGGTAAATTCCGGAAGTACAGGCAGCTTGTCCATTCCGAACGGCTTTGTGCGGTGCATTGAAATCGTTTTAAATTCTGTGCAGCGCAAGATTGCCGAATGCCGGGCGCATCGATATGGTGCCGGCCATTGACGAGTGCCATCCGAAGAAGCGTATCCGTGTCCCGCATCGAAAAGCCCGCCGACAGTGATCCCGCCCGCAGCACGCTTCGAGCCGGCAAGCCGACGCTGAAGACCATTGCGGAAATGACGGGACTTGCCATCACCACGGTCTCCCGCGCGCTCGGCAATGCGCCGCAGATTTCCGAGGCGACGCGCCGCCGGGTGCACGAAGTCGCCGCCGAAATCGGCTACCTGCCGGACCGTGCGGCCCAGCGCCTCAAGACCGGGCGCACCAATGTCATTTCCGTGCTGCTCGATCCGCACGAGGAAATCCTCGGTTTCGGCACGTCCATCATGCATGGCCTTGCGCGCGCCCTGCAGGCGACGCCCTACCATCTCATCGTCACGCCGAATTTCCTCGACGGCGGCAATGTCGATGCGGTCAACTACATCATCCGCAACGGCATGGCCGACGGCCTGATCTTCTCGCGCACCGAGCCGTTCGATCCGCGCGTGCGGCTGCTGCTGGAGAACGGTTTTGCCTTCATCACGCATGGCCGCACGGAATTCTCCACCCCGCACGCCTTCGTCGACTACGACAATTTCGCCTTCGCCTACGAGGCGACGAAGCGCCTGATCGTCAAGGGCCGGCGCAAGGTGACGATCATCCTGCCGCCGCGGCGGCTGACCTTCCACCAGCACATGCTGCACGGTTTCATGACCGCCGTGCGCGAGGCCGGCATCGCCTACGAGATCCCCGAGACGCTCGACCTCGACAGCCCCGCCGACATGATCCGCGACCATATGCGCCGCCGCAGCGCCGAGCCCGATCCACCGGACGGCATCACCTGCCCGGGCGAGGTTTCCGCGCTCGCCACCATCACCGGCATGAGTGACAACGGCCTCGTCCTCGGCGGCGAATACGATATCGTCGCCAAGCAGACCTCGCGCCTGCTCAGCCAGATCCAGCCGAAGGTCGAGACGATCTACGAGGACCTCACGGCAGCCGGCGAGGCCATGGGCCGGCTGCTCCTGAAGCGCATCGCCGGCGAGCCGGCGGGCGATCTTACCCTGTTGCAGAGCCCGCAATTCAGCTTCCCGACGCCCTGAGGGGGCGGCGAAGCCGATCCCGGTCATGGTTGTCGGGAAGGGATGGTTCATCGCGGCATCCACCAGCCGGTGCGCGCGCCCATATGCATGTTGAGGGTCTTGGTCTCCGTATAGTCCTCCACGGCATGGCGGCCGAGTTCGCGGCCGAGGCCAGACTGGCGGTAGCCGCCGAAGGGCAGTTCCGACGCGCCGTCCATGAAGGTGTTCATCCAGACCGTGCCGGCGCGCACCTTGCGGCCGATGGTGAGGCAAGTATCGAAATCGCGGCTCCAGACGCCGGCCGAAAGGCCGTAGTCGATGGCATTGGCGATGCGGATCGCCTCGTCCGTCGTCTCGAAGGTCAGCACGGAGAGGACCGGGCCGAACACTTCCTCGCGGGCAACCGCCATGTCCGGCTTCACGCCCGACAGGATCGTCGGGGCCATGAACTGGCCGAGGCCAAGATCGAGCGCTGTCCCGCCGAGCGCGACGGATGCGCCGGCCTTCGCCGCGCCGTCGACATAGGCGCCGATCTTTTCGAGATGCTGCGGCGTGATGATCGCGCCGACCTGCGTCGTCGGGTCGAGCGGATCGCCGACCTTCACCTTCTTCGCCAGTTCCGCCACGCGCGCGGTCACGTCCGCGGCGATGGACTTGTGCAGGATCAGCCGCGAGCCGGCATTGCAGCATTCGCCGGCATTGAAATAGGCGCCGAAGACGGCGGCGTCGATGAACTCGTCGAGATCGGCGTCCGGGAAGACGATCTGCGGGTTCTTGCCGCCGAGTTCCAGCGACGCCTTCTTTAGCGTCTGCGCGGCATTCGCCATGGTGAGGCGGCCGACGCCGGTGGAGCCGGTGAAGGAGACCATGTCGACATCGGGATGCGTCGTCATCACGCTGCCTACTTCCGGGCCGGTGCCGGTGACGATATTGACGACGCCGGCCGGCACACCGGCCTCGATGAGGATTTCGCCGAGAAGAAGCGTCGAGCCTGATGTCAGCTCGGAAGGCTTGACGACCGTCGTGCAGCCGGCGGCGAGCGCAAATGGTAACTTCTGGCTTACGATCAGGAAGGGGAAGTTCCAGGGCGTGATGATCGAGACGACGCCGATCGCCTCGCGCAGCACGACGCCGAGCGTGCCTTCGCCGAGCGTGTTGTAGCTCTCGCCGTGGAGGTCCCGGGCAAGGGCTGCCGCATAGCGCCAGATATCGGCCGCGCCGGAAAGCTCGCCCTTGGCCTGGCTGATCGGCTTGCCGCTTTCGATGCAGTCGAGGAAGGCGAGCTCGTCGGCCTTCGCGGCGATGAGATCGGCGGCCTTCAGCAGGATGTTGGAGCGCTCCGCGCCCGTCATGCGCGGCCATGGGCCGTCATCGAAGGCCTTGCGGGCAGCGGCGATGGCGCGCTCCGCATCGGCCTTCGTGCCCGCCGGATAGCGGCTGACGACGACGCCATGGCCGGGAGCCACGCGTTCGAGCGCGTTGCCGGCGCCGTCCGTCCACATGCCGTCGATCAGCATGCGGAAATCGCGCGCCTTGAAATCGTCGAGCGCCTTGGGTTTCACATGCGCGGTCATCACCATTCTCCCTTGAAGTCTGCGGGGCGTTTTCCCGTGAAGGCGGCGACGCCTTCCTTGAGGTCCCCGGTCTTGGCGACGAGGATGGAGCCGAGGGCTTCCACTGCCGCGCCGTTGTCCTCGCCATTGGCCACCGAAATCATCAGCTTGGAAATCTCCGTCGCCGCCGGCCCGCGCGCGGCGATGCGCGCCGCATAGGCCCGGGCGGCTTCGACGGCCGTTCCGGTTTCCACGACCTGGTCAACGATGCCGAGCGTTGCCGCTTCCGCCGCCGTCAGCACCTCGCCGCCCAAGAGCATGCGCCGCACCGCCTGTGCGCCGAAACGCTTCACCAGCCGCTGCGTGCCGGACCAGCCGGGCACCATGCCAAGGCCGGCTTCCGGCAGGCCGATCTTCACCTGCGTCTCGGCAATGCGGATATCGGCGGCGGTGGCCAGTTCCAGCCCGCCGCCCAGCGCATGGCCGTTGACGGCGGCGATCAGCGGCATGCGCAGCGTCGCCAGCCGCTCGAAGACCCGGTGGCCGAAGCGCACCCAGGCGTGGCCGAATTCGTTGGCTTCCATGCCCGCCCAGGCGCGGATATCGCCGCCGGCGGAAAAGGCCTTGCCCTCGCCGGTGAGGATGGCGACGCGCACGGCCGCATTGGCCTCGACCGTGTCGCAGGCGGCGGACAGTTCCTTCAGCATGTCGATGTCGAAGGCGTTCAGCTTTTCCGGCCGCGCGACGGTGATCGTCGCGACGGGCCCGTCGATGCCGATGCGGATGCGCGGCTCAGCCATGGTTCGCCCCCGCAAGCCGGCGGGGTGCCTTTTCCGGCAATGTCAGGCCGATCGGCGCATCGCGGAAGAGGGCCGCGTCCATCACCTTGAGGTCCGGCAAGACGATCAGCGGGAACTCCGACTGGTCGAGGATATGCGTCTGGAGGTCGACGCCCGGCGCGATCTCGGTGAGCAGGATGCCCTCGGGCGTCAGCTTCATCACGCAGCGTTCGGTGACATAAGTGATGTCCTGCCCCTGCGCCACGCCGCGCGGACCGGAGAAGGTGACGTGCTCGACCGCGTTGACCAGCTTCTTCAGCTTGCCTTCCTTCTCGATGACGAGCTTGCCATCCGCAATAGTGAGCTTCGCGCCGGCATTGAACATGCCGGAGAAGACGACCTTCTTCGCCCGCGCCGTGATGTCGACGAAGCCGCCGCAGCCCGCCGTCACATGCGGGCGGAAGGAGAGTTTCGAGACGTTGACCGAGCCATCCCGACCGATCTCCAGGAAGGAGAGCAGCGAGGCGTCGAAGCCCGCGCCCTGGAAATAGGTGAACTGGTAGGGCGAGGGCATGAAGGCATCGGCATTGGAGGCGCAGCCGAAGGCGAAGTCGAGCAGCGGCACGCCGCCGACGGCACCCTGTTCGATCACCCAAGTGACGGCCCCGTGCAGGCCCTCTTCCATGAGGATGCGCGGCACATTGGCGGAAATGCCGAAGCCGAGATTGACGGCGCTGCCGGCCTCAAGCTCCTCGGCCACCCGGCGGGCGATGACCTTCTGGATGTTGAACTCCGGCACGCGGAAACTGTCGAGCGGCCGGAAGATCTCGCCGGAAATGGCGGGGTCGTAGAGCGTCTGCGTCGTCTGCTTCTGCTCGGGATCGACCACGATGTAATCGACGAGCACACCCGGCACGCGCACGTCATGCGGCTTCAATGAGCCTTCCTTGGCGAGGCGCTTGACCTGTGCGATGACGATGCCGCCATTGTTGCGGGCGGCGAGCGCCTGATCGAGGCCGCCGAGATAGGCGCCCTCATGCTCATAGGTGAGGTTGCCGCGCTCGTCCGCCGTGGTGGCGCGGATGATGGCGACCTGTGGCGCGATGGCCTTGAAATAGAGCCATTCCTCGCCGGCGAAGGTGATCTTCTCGACGATGGGTTCGGCCGCGGCCTTGTCGTTCATGGCGCAGCCCTGCCGCGTCGGATCGACGAAGGTCTCCAGTCCGACCTTGGTGATGACGCCGGGACGCTTGGCGGCCGCCTCGCGGTGCATGTCGAAGAGGATGCCGGAGGGGATGTTGTAGGCGGGGATCTCGTTGCCGGTGATCATCTGCCAGATCAGCGGCGGCTCGGAGGAGGAGGGGCCGGACGGATAGGAGCCGGCCAGCACCCTGGCGAGCAGGCCCTGTTTGGCGATGTAGTCGATGCCCTTGATGCCGCTCATGTCGCCGGCGGCGATGGGATGCAGCGTCGTGATGTTTTTCGGATGGCCGGTCTCGTCGAAGCGCTCGCCGATGGCCTTCAGCGTCAGGTCCGGGCAGCCGAGGCCGGAGGAGGAGGAGACCGAGACGACCGCGCCGTCGGGAATGAGGTCCGCCGCCTGGCGCGGGGTGATGTGCTTGCTCATGATGGTTCAGAATCCGGTTTCGATGCGGACGGCTTTGCCCGTGCGGGCCGCCTCGACGACGGCAAGGCCCGTCGCCAGCGACCAGACGCCGTCCTCGCCGGTGGCGGAGGGCCGGCCCTTGCCGGCGACGGCGGCGTGGAAGGCGGAAAGGGCGGTTTCGTAGAGGTTCGCGTGGTCGAGCGGCAGGTCGTGCTCGCCGTCGGCATCGCGCAGCGTCACGGTGCCGACGGCGCGCTGCGTCATGACGTTGCGGCCGATCAGCGAGCCGTCCGTGCCGTGCACCTCCAGGCCCGTCTCGGCGAATTTCGTGGTGAAGCCGTCGTGGAACTGGGCTATGACGCCGTTCCCGAAGCGCAGCACGCCCATGGCGGCGTCCTCCAGCCCGGCCTTGCCCATGCCGCCGGCCTGCGAGAAGGCGATGGCCTCCACCGGGTCGCTGTCCAGCACGAAGCGCAGCGTATCGGCATCGTGCACGGTGATGTCGAGGATCACGCCGCCGCCGGCTTCCGGCTTGTCGAGCCGCCAGCCCTGCAGATGCGGCGGCAGGTAGACGGCGTGGAAGACGCGGGCGGAAAGCGGCCTGCCGATGCGGCCGGCCTTGATCGCCTCGCGCATCGCCCGGTGCGTGGCGGCATTGCGCAGATGATGGTTGGTCGCCATCACGACGCCGGCATCCTTCGCGGCCCGCACCATGGCGCGGGCATCCTCCAGCGCCATGGCGAGAGGCTTTTCGCAGAGGATGTGCTTGCCGGCCTTGGCGGCGGCCAGCGCCTGGTCGCGGTGCAGCTCATTGGTCGTGGAGATATAAACGGCGTCGATCTCGGGGTCGTTCACTAGCGCATCCAGCGTCGTCACCGACTTTGCGATGCCCTGCTCGGCCGCATAGGCCCTGCCGCGCTCGGCGCTGGTGCTCATCACCGAGACGACCTCGCCGCCCGTGGCGCGGATCGCGCCGGTCACCCATTCCTTCGCGATCGTGCTCGCCCCGATCAGTCCCCATCGCGTCATGCCGTCATCCTCCTCGTCTTCTGGCCGGCGCCGCAGCTCTGGCGCACGACGAGGCGCACGGAGCTGACGATGGCCTCGGGCTCCACCCGGCCCGTATTGATCTGTTTCAAGAGAAGCTGCGCCGCCCGCCGGCCCATGCCCTGCGGATCGACGGACACCGTCGTCAGCGCCGGCACGGCGGTCTCGGCCTCGATCACGTCGTCGAAGCCGACCACGGCGAAATCGCGGCCGGGCTCCTTGCCCGCGGCGCGCAGGCCGTCGCAGACGCCGAAGGCGGCCGCGTCGTTGAAGCAGAGCGCCGCCGTCGGCCGGTCCGGCAGCAGCAGGGCACGCTCGATGGCCGCGACGCCGCCGGCGCGCGAGGCCGTCGTGCCGATGGCCAGCGCATCCGGTGCCTCCAGGCCGGCTTCGGCGAGCGCGTCGCGCCAGCCCTCCACGCGTTCGGCGAAGACCGTCGTGTTGGGTATCCCGCCGAGGAAGGCGATGCGGCTGTGGCCGAGCGAGACGAGATGGCGCACCGCATCCTTCGCGCCGGCATAGTTGTCGGAAAGAAGCGAGGAAATCTTCGCACCCGTCACGTTGCGTACCACGGCGACGACGGGAATGCCGCTCGCCGCGAGCGGCTTCAGGTCCGCCGCGTCCGTGCCGCGGGCCGGCGAGAGGATGAGGCCGGAAATGCCGTGCTCGCGCATGGAGGCGATGACCTCGCGCTGGCGATCGACGCTTTCGGCGGAATTCGACAGGAACTGCACATAGCCGGCCGATTGCATGACCATGTCCATGCCGACCGCCAGCTCCGCGAAGAAGGAGTTGGTGAGGTCGTTGACGACGATGCCGATGATCCGCGAGGAGGCCGACTGGCGCAGATTCGCCGCGCCGCGATTGTAGACATAGCCGAGCTCGCGGATGACCGCGTTCACCTTTGCCCGCGTCGCCTCGTTGACGAGCGGGCTAGCCTGCAGGACGAGCGAGACGGTCGACTTCGACACGCCGGCGGCGCGCGCGATATCGACGACGGTCACTCGGCTCTTGTTCACGATCATCCTCCGGCGCGGGGTGGTGTTGCCCGCTTGTTGAGGTGGAAATTAATTGGATCGTTCCAAATTTGTCAAGCGCGATTTGAGGAAATTGAAGGGGCATGCCGCATTGGCTTCCTGCATCCAGTCTCTCCGCTCTGGGGTCTCCTCGTTTGGCTGGCATAACCGAACCCGATGGAAGTGGCTGATGGCCTCGCTGCACAATAGGGTGCCGTTTCATGCCCCGCGCCTCGTCCAAAAGCCTCTTGAAATTTGGAACGATCTAAATTATTGCCCTTCAAAACCCCCGGGAGGATTCCATGCCGATCAGCCTTTCCCTGCCGCGTGCCGATGGTGGCGTCGAAGCCTATGCGCTTGTCGGCGCGCCGACGGAGCGGCCCGCCGCTGCGCCGCGCTTCAACCGCATCGCCTATGCCGCCGCCCATGTGGTTTCCGATCCGCGCTGCGATGTACGGCCGTGGGAGGCGCCGGCTATCGACTGGGAGCGGACGATGGCCTTCCGGCATCACCTCTGGTCGCTGGGCTTCCGCATCGCCGAGGCGATGGACACCGCGCAGCGCGGCATGGGGCTCGACTGGGCCGGCGCGCAGGAGCTGATCCGCCGCTCGCTGGCCGAGGCGAAGATCGTGCCGGGTGCGGACCTTGCCTGCGGCGCGGGGACGGATCATCTCGACCCCGCCGATACGCGCTCGCTGGACGACGTGATCAGGGCCTATGAGGAGCAGATCGGCTTCGTGGAAAAGCATGGCGGCCGGGCGATCATGATGGCGAGCCGGGCGCTTGCCCGCCTCGCGCGGTCGCCGGACGATTACCGCAAGGTCTATGGCCGCATCCTTCGCCAGGCGAAGGACAAGGTCGTGCTGCACTGGCTCGGCGATATGTTCGACCCGCAACTCGCCGGCTACTGGGGTTCGCGCGATTTCGAGCTGGCGCTCGACGCCGTGCTGTCGATCATCGAGGAGAACCGCGACAAGGTCGAGGGGATCAAGATTTCGCTGCTCGACAATGCCTGTGAGGTGGCGCTGCGCGACCGGCTGCCCGAAGGCGTGCTCTGCTTCACCGGCGACGATTTCAATTATGCCGAACTGATCGAGGGTGACGGCAAGAAATACAGCCATGCGCTGCTCGGCATCTTCGATGCGGTCGCGCCGCAGGCTTCCAAGGCGCTGGCATCGCTGGCCGCCGGCGATGTCGCGACCTTCCGTGCGGTCATCGAGCCGACTGTGCCGTTGTCGCGTAAGATCTTCGAGGCGCCGACGCAGTATTACAAGGCGGGCGTCGTCTTCCTGGCCTGGCTGAACGGCCATCAGGATCATCTCACCATGCCGGCCGGCATGCAGTCCGCCCGTGGTGTCCTGCACTATGCCGACGTCTTCCGACTCGCCGACCGGGCGAATGTGCTCGACAGGCCGGAGCTTGCCGCCGCGCGCATGAGGAGCCTCATGGCGGTGCTGGGCGTCGCCTGAGATTAGCTGTGGATGACCGGTTGTTCGGCCGGTCCTTTCCGCCGCGCGGCGCTAAACTCTCCCCATCAAGGAGAGGACGATGGCAGCCGCGGACGTAAAGATCGGAGAGAGCTGGAAGGCGCCGCTCGCGGCGGAATTTTCCAGCCCCTACATGGCCGAGCTGAAGAGTTTCCTGCTGGAGCAGAAGCAGGAGGGCCGGCGCATCTTCCCGAGGGGAGCGGAATATTTCCGCGCGCTCGACCTGACGCCGCTCGACGAGGTGCGCGTCGTCATCCTCGGGCAGGACCCCTATCACGGCGAGGGGCAGGCACATGGCCTGTGCTTTTCGGTGCAGCCGGGCGTGCGCATCCCGCCGTCGCTCGTCAATATCTACAAGGAATTGCAGGACGACCTCGGCATTCCGCCGGCCCGCCATGGATTCCTCGAACATTGGGCGCGACAGGGCGTGCTGCTGCTCAACAGCGTGCTGACGGTGGAGATGGGCCGCGCCGCCTCTCATCAGGGGCGCGGTTGGGAGCGCTTCACGGATGCGGTCATCCGCGTCGTCAACGAGCAGGAAAAGCCCGTCGTCTTCATCCTCTGGGGCTCCTATGCCCAGAAGAAGGCGGCGTTCGTCGACAGGAGCCGCCATCTCGTGCTGCGCTCGCCGCATCCTTCGCCGCTGTCGGCGCATAACGGCTTCTTCGGCACGCGGCCTTTTTCCAAGGCGAATGAATTCCTCGTCAAGCACGGCCGTACGCCGATCGACTGGCAATTGCCGGCGACGGCGGGCTGACGGGGCAGGGGTACCGCAGGGGCTGCCCCTCATCCCCCTGCCGGGACCTTCTCCCCGCGAGCGGGGAGAAGGGGGTGTTGCACCGGTTTCCTCAAACCATCATGAAGGCAGAAAGCCCCAGCCTCCAGCGCTCCTCGCCCCGCAGCCAAGGAGAGGATGCCAGCAGGCAGGTGAGGGGCGGCTACGTCCGCTTTACCGCACCAGCGTCTCGTCCAGCAGCGCCATCACCTTTTCCGCATCGATGCCGATGCAGGCGTGCTGGCTCGGCAGGCCGTCCCAGTTGCCGGGCGGGAAGCTGCGGGCGTCGGGCTTCTGGATGGTCTGTCCGTCGGCGATGCCGCCGGCGACGACGCGGATCGCGCCGGGACGGGTTTCGAAGAGGTCGGGCGCGACGAGATAGATGCAGGCGCAGCTGTCGTGCACCACCATGCCCTCGTCCTTCACATGCTGGCCGTAGAAATCGATGTAGAACTGCGAGATGTCGGAGAGCAGCCTGAGGCGCTTGCCGTTCCGCGCTGTCAGCTCGGCGAGGCGCTTACGGGGCATCACGGTCTTCATCGTCACGTCGAGGCCGACGACGACGACCTTCCACGGCGCGGTCATCACCACGTCGGCGGCTTCCGGGTCGCCGTGGATATTGGCTTCGGCGGCGGGCGTGATGTTGCCGGGCACGTCGAAGGCGCCGCCCATGATGATGACCTGTTTCACGAGGCCAGCGATCTCCGGGTCTTCCTTCAGCGCATAGGCGAGGTTCGACATGCGGCCAACGGCGATCAGCGTCACCTCGCCCGGATTGGCCCTGACGGTCTCGATGATGAAGCGGTGCGCCGGGCGCGGATCGACGGGAAGGTCGATCGTCTCCGGCACGTCGATATTGCCGAGCCCGTCATGACCGTGGATCATCACCGGCCAGTCGGTGGGGTTGCGCATCGGGTTGTAGGTCTTGCCCTCGCCGCGGGCGACCGGGGCGGAAATGCCCCATTCGCGCTTGAGGAACAGCGCGTTGCGCGTCGTCGTCTCGATGGCGGCATTGCCGAAGACGGTGGTGATGCCGATGAGGTCGATTTCCGGGTGGTTGTGCAGGAACAGCAGCGCCATGGCGTCGTCGACGCCGGGATCCGTGTCGAAAATAACCTTGTGCATGGTCGGTTTCTTTCTTCTTGTTCTTCCGGGGAAATTTACTGGAAGCGGGCGATGGAGAAGGGGGCGAGCGCGGCGTCCGTCTCACTGGTGAGGAGACGCGCGACATGGCGGCCGGTCGTCGCCGAAAGCGTCAGGCCGACATGGCCGTGGCCGAAGGCGAAGGCGATGCGCGGGTCGCGCGGATGCAGGCCGATGACGGGCAGCGAATCCGGCGTGGAGGGACGCCGGCCCATCCATTCCGTGCCGCCCTCTTCCTGGAGGTCGGGCACGTAGCGGCGCATCTTCCTGCGCATGGCGGCGGCGCGCCTGTAATTGGCGGGGGCTTCGGGCGAGGCGAGCTCCACCGCGCCGCCGATGCGCAGGGCGTTCTCGAAGGGCGTGGCCACGAAGCCGTGCTCGGAGAAGAAGACCGGCATTTCCAGCACGGTCGAAGGGTTCATGAAGGTCGTGTTGTAGCCGCGCTCGGTTTCCAGCAGCACCTTCAGCCCGAGATCGGCGACGAAGCGGCGCGACCAGACGCCGGAGGTGATCGCCAGCTTGTCGAAGGTGAATTCCCGGCCGCCCTCCGTGCGCACGACGATGCCGCCCTCGGCCTGCGCCACCGAGGAGACGGTGGCGTCGAGCAGCGTCGCGCGCTCGCGCAGCGATGCCTGCAGCCGGCGCAGGAAGGTCAGCGGATATTCGAAGGTCTTGTAGCCGTCGTTGAAGATCGCGCCGGCGAAGGTGCCCTTGAGGGCGGGCACGCGGCGGCGGGCTTCCTCCGCGTCCAGCTTCTCGACATTGCAGCCGATCAGCTTCGCGTTCTCCGCTTCATGGGCGAAAACCCTGTCGCGCGCCGAAACGCTGTCGAAGATCGTCAGCGCGCCGGTGTCGCGGATATGGCCGGAAATGCCGGCGAGGGCGCCGAGATGGGCGTGGTCGGCTTCCGCCGTCCTCATCAGCGTCAGCAGGGCGGCGCGGCCTTGCGCGGCCTTGCCCGGGCGGGCGGAGAGCAGGAAGCGGATGAGCCAGGGCGTGAGCGCGGGCAGGTCCTGCCAGCGCAGCGTCAGCGGCCCCAGCGGATCGAGCAGCCATTTCGGCACGGAGAGCAGCATGTCGGCCCGGGCGAGCGGGTCGATCTCGGGCACCGCGAGGATGCCCGCATTGCCGACCGAGGCCGGCAGGCCGCCCGCATCCCGTTCGAGGATCGTGACGCTGTGGCCCTGTTCCATGAGATTGAGCGCTGTGGCGCAGCCCATGAGGCCACCGCCGACGATACCGATATGCGCCATGCCGTCCCGTTGTGTTCGCGTTGATTTCGGCCGAAGCAGGCCGGCCGTTCGCGCCGGACGTTAGACGGAAACCGGCCCTCTGTCGACAGAGCGGCGGCGGCTCTCAGGCCGCCTGCGCGGGCCGGCGGTTTTGCAGCATCCGCCGGAGGAAGGCGAGGACGAAGAGGACGGACATGAGCAGCACGATGGTCGGCGCGGGGGCGCTGTCGATGAGGAAACTCAGCCAGATGCCGAGGAAGGACGCGCCGAGGGCGACCGCGACGGCCACCATCAGCATGCTCGGGAAACGCCGCGTCAGCAGGGCGGCGATGGCGCCGGGTGCAACCAGCATGGCGACGGCGAGGATGATGCCGACCGCCTTCAGCGCGCCGACCACGACGAGCGAGAGCACGGCGAGAAGGCCATAATGCAGCAGCCGCACCGGCAGGCCGATGGCCGAGGCATGCTGCCGGTCGAAGGCCTGCACCAAGAGGTCCTTGCGGAAGAGGAGGATGAAGGCGGTCGAGGCACTGGCGATGGCTATCGTCTCGACGAGATCGGAGGCTGCTATGCCGAGCATGTCGCCGAAGAGGATATGGTCGAGGTGGATGTCCGGCTGGATCTTCACATAGAGCACGACGCCGAGGGCGAACATGCCGGAAAAGACGATGCCGAGGATCGTGTCCTCCTTCACCCGGCTGTTGTCCTTGAGATAGCCGGCGGCGAGGGCGCAGAAGAGGCCCGCGACGAAGGCGCCGGCCGCAAACGGCAGGCCCAGGACATAGGCGATGACGACGCCGGGAAGAACGGCATGCGAGACCGCATCGCCCATCAGCGACCAGCCTTTCAGCACGAGATAGCAGGAGAGCAGCGCCATCGGCACGGCGATGACGAGCGTCACCAGGAAGGCGTTCTGCATGAAGGCAAGCTGGAAGGGCAGGAGCACGAGTCCGAGCGTCTCGTTCATGGCGTGCTACCTTCCGTGGTTTCGAGCGCCTGCCTGCCCCTGCTGCGCGCAGCGATGAGGCCGTGCTTGGGCGCGAAGAGGAAGGCGAGGAGGAAGATCGCCGTCTGCAGGACGACGATGATGCCGCCGGTCGCGCCATCGAGGAAATAGGAGAGATAGGCGCCGGCAAGGCTCGTGCCTGCCCCGAGCGCGGCGGCGATGACGATGAGGCGCTGGAAGCGGTCGGTGAGGAGATAGGCCGTCGCACCCGGCGTCACCACCATGGCGACGACGAGGAAGGCGCCGACCGTCTGCATGGCCGCGACCGTCGAGGCGCTGAGCAGCGTGAAGAACAGGATCTTCAGGCCCGTCGGGTTGAGGCCGATGGAGCGGGCATGGTTCTCGTCGAAGAAGGCGACCATCAGGTCCTTCCACTTGAAGAGCAGGACGGCGAGCGTGACCGCGCCGATGATGGCGAGCTGGATCGTGTCCTCGCGCGTGACGGCGAGGATGTTGCCGAGCACGATGGTCTGGATGTTCACCGGCGTCGGCGAGAGCGAGACCATGAAGAGGCCGAGGCCGAAGAAGGAAGAGAAGATCATGCCGATGATCGCATCCTCCTTAAGCTGCGTCTGGCGGTTGAGGAAGAGCATGGCGGCGGCGGCGAGCCCGCCGGAGAGGAAGGCGCCGGCCGAGAAGGGCAGGCCCAGCATATAGGTGCCGGCGACCCCCGGCACGATGGAATGCGAGAGCGCGTCGCCGATCAGCGACCAGCCCTTGAGCATCAGATAGGCGGACAGGAAGCCGCAGATGCAGCCGACCAGCGCGCTCACCCACATGGCGTTGACCATGTAGCCGTAGCCGAAGGGTTCCAGAAGCGCGTCGATCACCGCTTTTCCTCCTCGCCGTAGATGACGAAGGGGCGCTCGTCGTCGGTGATGACCTTGACCGAGCGCCTGTCCTCGTCGTCGTGCAGGTCGTGGCCACCGAGGATGAAGTGGCGCAGCACGCCGCCGAAGGCGCGCTCCAGATTGGCCTCGGTGAAGGTTTCCGCCGTCGGGCCGGAGGCGATGACGGTGCCCTTGACGAAGACCGTGCGGTCGCAGAAATCCGGCACGCTGCCGAGATTGTGGGTGGAGACGAGCATGACGCGGCCCTCGTCGCGCAACTTGCCGAGCAGCTCGATGATCTGCTCTTCCGTGGTCACGTCGACGCCGGTGAAGGGCTCGTCAAGCAGGATCACTTGTCCCTCCTGCGCCAAGGCACGGGCGAGGAAGACGCGCTTCCTCTGCCCGCCGGAGAGCTCGCCGATCTGGCGCTTGCGGTAGCCGGTCATGTTGACCCGCGCCAGCGCTTCCTCGACCATCTCGTGGTCGCGTTTCGTCGGGATGCGCAGCCAGTTCATGTGGCCGTAGCGGCCCATCATCACCACGTCTTCGACGAGGACGGGGAAGGTCCAGTCCACCTCTTCTGCCTGCGGCACATAGGCGACGAGGTTTCTCTTCAGCGCCTCGCGCACGGAAAGGCCGAGGATCGTCACCTTGCCGGCGGCGACCGGCACGAAGCCCATGATCGCCTTGAAAAGGGTGGACTTGCCCGCGCCGTTGACGCCGACCAGCGCGGTGATCGTGCCCTTCGGCACGGAGAAGCTGGCATGGCGCAGCGCCGTCAGGCCGTTCCGGTAGGTGACGGTCACGTCCTCGGCGACGATGCCGTCGACCGTCTTCGGCTTGCCGCCCATCCTCATTGCGAAAGACCTTTCACGATGGTTTGCGAGGTCACGCGCAGGAGGTCGAGATAGGTCGGCACGGGGCCGTCCGCCTCGCTCAGCGAATCGACATAGAGGACGCCGCCGTAAGCAGCGCCCGTTTCGGCCGCGACCTGCTTGGCGGGATCGGCGGAAACGGTGCTTTCGCTGAAGACGACATGGATATTATGCGCGCGCACCGCGTCGATCACCGCCTTCACCTGCTTGGGCGTGCCTTGCTGGTCGGCGTTGATCGGCCAGAGGAAGAGCTCCTTGAGGCCGAAATCGCGCGCGAGATAGGAGAAGGCGCCCTCGCTGGTGACGAGCCAGCGCTTTTCCTCCGGCAGCGCGCCGATCTTGGCCTTCATCTCTTCGCCGAGCGCCTTGATCTTCTCGCCGTAGGCCTTGGCGTTGGCGTCGTAGGTCGCGGCATTGGCGGGGTCGAGCGCGCCGAGCGCCTTGCGGATGTTCTCGACATAGATCAGCGCATTGTCCGGCGACATCCAGGCATGCGGGTTCGGCTTGCCCTGATAGGGGCCTTCCACGATGCTCATCGGCGTGACGCCGTCGCTGACCGTGACATTGGGCACGTCGCCGAGATTGGCGAGGAATTTCTGGAACCAGAGTTCCAGGTTGAGGCCGTTCCACAGCACCAGCTTGGCGTCCTGCGCCTTCAGGATATCGCGCGGCGTCGGCTGGTAGTTGTGGATTTCTGCGCCCGGCTTGGTGATCGATTCCACCGTGGCCGCATCGCCCGCCACATTCGCCGCGATGTCGGCGATGATTGTGAAGGTCGTCACCACCTTGGGCTTTTCCTGCGCGAAGGCGGGAGCGGTGGCGAGAAGCGGCAGGCTGAGAAGCAGGGCATTGAAGGAACGGCGGAGCATCGGCTCTCCTGAGCTGCTTTTGCGAATGAGTTGCAATAAAATATAGAGCGGTTTTGCAGCCTGTCAACGCAATTGCAAATCATTCGCAGAAATGGCCCGAAATCGGACAGGCGGGTTTAAAACTTCCGAAACGCCCGCAGGCTACAGTGCGGCACGTTCGCGCGCTCTCGGCGCGTTCCCTGTTCTGCGTTCAAAGAGAAGTTCGTCGCCCGTGAAGTTCCTTCCGACCTCGTTCCGCCTGTCCCGGAAGCTGCTGATCATCGCCGCCGGCGTGCTGGTCCTGACCGGCGCCTCGGGCGCTGCCGCGATCTTCGTCGGGCGCGACGTGCTGCTCGGCCCGTCGACGGAAACGGTGTCCGGCGCCGCCTGCACGACGGTGACGACCGTGCGCCTCGAACAGGACGGCCAGCAATGGCTGCGCAAATATGTGCGCTCGGATGCCACGGACGGCGAGGTGCGCGTCAAGACGGCGCTGCGCGTCGCCGGGGCCGTCTCGAATGCCGAGGACGCCGATCTCTACCAGATCATCCTGATCGATGCCGCCGGGCCCGAATATCGCGCCGACATGCGCGGCCGGGCCATCGGCGCGGAAGTGCTCTTCGCCCGCGACCCCTCCGCCGTTCCCGGCATGAGTGCGCCCTTCGTCGCGCGCTATACGGATGGCGTGCCGGCCGCCAACGGGGAATTCTACGGCGAGCGCAAGGAGCTTTCGCTCGACGAGATCAAGACCATCGTCACGGCGATGAAGGAACGGGCGGACTGCATCGACCCGAATGCGGTCGAAACGGCGGCCTCCGGCCATGGCGAGGCCAAGGAGGAAGGCGGCCATGGCGCGGAAGGCGAGCATGCCGCCGCCGAAGGCACGCACGAGGTCGCGTCCAGCGGTCACTGACCGCGCTCGTCTCTGCCGTACGGCATATTTGCCGTTGTACAGCGCCACCTAACTTTGCTAGCAGAGAGCACGATTTTCACCCCATACCGGCACGCTCGTGCCGACCCTTCCCGAGAGGGGAGGGTGAGGAAAGTTGACATGCCCGATCTCCTGCTTGAACTCCGCTCCGAGGAAATCCCCGCCCGCATGCAGCGCAAGGCGGCCGGCGACCTGAAGAAGCTCGTCACCGACGCGCTGGTCGAGGCCGGCCTCACCTATGAAGGCGCGCGCGAATACTGGACGCCGCGCCGCCTGACGCTCGATATCCGCGGCCTCAACGCCCGCTCGAGCGACGTGCGCGAGGAGATCAAGGGCCCGGCGACCTCCGCCCCCGAACAGGCGATCCAGGGTTTCCTGCGCAAGGCCGGGCTTGCCTCGATTTCCGAGGCGCATGTCCACTCGGATCCGAAGAAAGGCGACTTCTACGTCGCCCATATCGTAAAGCCGGGCCGTCCGGCCGATGAGATCATCGCCGAGGTGATGCCGGGCATCATCCGCAATTTCCCCTGGCCGAAGTCGATGCGCTCGGGCGCGGCCTCCGCAAAGCCCGGCGCGATGCGCTGGGTGCGTCCGCTGCAATCCATCGTCTGCACCTTCGGCTCGGAGACGGAGGAGACGCGCGTCGTGCCCTTCGAGGTGGACGGGCTTACTGCCGGCAACGTCACCTACGGTCACCGCTTCCATGCGCCCGAGGCCATCACCGTGCGCCGCTTCGAGGATTATGCCGCCAATCTGGAAAAGGCGAAGGTCGTGCTCGATGCCGAGCGCCGCAAGCAGATCATCGCGACGGACGCGGGTAACATCGCCTTTGCCAACGGCCTCGAACTGGTCGAGGACGATGGCCTGCTGGAGGAGGTCTCCGGCCTCGTCGAGTGGCCGCAGGTGCTGATGGGCACCTTCGACGAGGAGTTCCTGGCGATCCCCTCCGAGATCATCCGCCTCACCATCAAGACCAACCAGAAATGCTTCGTCACCCGCAAGCCGGGCGCCGATACGCTCTCCAACCATTTCATCCTCATCTCGAACATCGAGGCGAAGGACGGCGGCAGGGAGATCGTGCACGGCAACGGCAAGGTGGTGCGTGCCCGCCTTTCTGACGCCAAGCATTTCTGGCTGCGCGACCAGCACGACCTACCCGACCTCGACACGCTGAAGGCCTCGGCCGAAAAGTTCGGCCTCGATCTCAAAAAGCCGCTCGACCAGCGCATGGCCAAGCTCGACGCGCTCAACGTCACCTTCCATGCCAAGCTCGGCACGCAGGGCGAGCGCGTCACGCGCACCCGCACGCTTGCCGCCCAACTCGCCAAGGTCACGGGCGCCGATACCGCCCTCGTCGACCGCGCCGTGGTGCTCGCCAAGGCGGACCTGCGCACCGAAGCCGTCGGCGAATTCCCGGAACTGCAAGGCATCATGGGCCGCAAATATGCGCTGCTGCAGGGCGAGGACGCCGCCGTCGCCGAGGCCATCGAGGATCATTACAAGCCGCAAGGCCCTTCCGACCGCGTGCCGGGCGGCAAGGTGGGCCTCACCGTGGCGCTCGCCGACAAGCTCGACACGCTGATCGGCTTCTGGGCCATCGACGAGAAGCCGACCGGTTCGAAGGACCCCTATGCGCTGCGCCGCGCCGCACTCGGCGTCATCCGCATGCTGCTCGAAAAGAACATTCGCCTGCCGCTGCTTTCCGTCGCGAAGGACCCGGACCTTCTCGCCTTCTTCCATGATCGCCTGAAGGTCTATCTGCGCGACATGGGCGCGCGTCACGACCTCGTCGACGCCGTGCTGACGCCGGAGGCTGACGATCTGCTGATGGTCGCCCGCCGCGTCGAGGCGCTGACGGCCTTCATCACCTCGGAAGACGGGCAGAACCTGCTCGCCGGCACCAAGCGCGCGACGCAGCTTCTCGCTGCCGAGGAGAAGAAGGGCACCGTCGTCGGGGGTACGGTCTCGGCCGACCTTCTGAAGCTCGATGCCGAGAAGGCGCTTTACGCTGCGGTGGAGACCGCCTCGAAGGATGCGGCTGCCGCCATCGCCGGGGAGGATTTCCGCTCCGCCATGGAAGCCCTCTCGGCGCTCCGTGCGCCGGTGGACCAGTTCTTCAACGAGGTCCTCGTCAACGACGAGGACCCGGCCATCCGCGCCAACCGCCTTGCGCTGCTCTCCGCCATCCGCGCGGCGACCGGCACGGTCGCGGATTTCTCCAGGATCACGGGGTAAGGGGCGGGCGCTGATGGCCGGCAGGATCCTCATCAGCGCTTGTCTTGCCGGTCTGCCGGTCCGCTACAACGGGTCGGCCAAGCCGCTCGTCCATGCGGCCGTCGACCGCTGGAGGGCAGAGGGGCGGCTGGTGACGCTGTGTCCGGAGCTTGCGGGCGGCTTCCAGGTGCCGCGGCCTCCGGCGGAAATCGAGAACGGGCTCGATGGCGACGACGTGCTCGACGGGCGGGCGCGGGTGCTGGAGATTTCCGGCGCGGACGTATCCGCCGCCTATATCGACGGCGCGCGCATCGCGCTCGACGTCGCGAGAAAGAACGATTGCCGCCATGCGCTGCTCATCGACGGCAGCCCGTCCTGCGGTTCCGGCTTCGTCTATGACGGCACGTTTTCCGGCAGCCGGCATGCGGGGCAGGGGGTGACGGCGGCGCTGCTGCGCCGTAACGGCATCGCCGTCTATTCCGACCGCGAGGTCGACAGGCTCGTCAGCGATATGGGGGAGGGCGGCTGATACGCGTGCGCCCCTGCTTGAGGTCAGGGGCGCAGACGTCCGCTTTCGCGGATTCCTGTCAGCCTGGAGGGACTGAGAGGCAGGGTCCCTCCAATATGAGGTCAATCGAGCCGGAGTTCAAATTTTCCCGGATCAAACTCGCGTGAAGAGGCGACGGCGGCCGTTTTCGCATGTCGCGCCGCGCCTTCGTCGAGCGCGCCGGTCTGGGAGGACGCGTCCACCGCCACCGCATTTTCCCCGATGTCGGCGCTCGCGGCTTGCGTTGCCTCGGCCGGCGCCTTGCTGACGAAGACGACGGGCGAGCCGCCCATCCAGGCTTCGGTGCGGAAGATCTTGCGCTCGCCGTTCTCCTCGCGGACCTCCACCTTCTGCGTGCCGGGGGCGATGGCGTCGACATGATAGGTCGCGGCCTTGATCTTGGGCTTCAGCGCCGGGCAGTCGCCGCAGCGGATCGTCTCGATGCTGTCCGCCGAGACGGCGCCCTCGATGGGGCGGATCGAGTCGGCAAGGGCCGGGGCGGCAAGAAGCGCGAAGGCAAGGGTCGGCAACAGGATACGCATCGACGGTTCTCCTCATCGGTGCGGGGAGAATAGCGCCCGTCGGTTACGAGCCCGTCAGGGGAAATGGTAAAATTTGATGAAACGGCGCTTTTCGCCGGTGCCTGTCAGGCCGTTTCGCGGGCGACGGCGCGCCAGCCGATGTCGCGGCGGCAGAAGCCGTTTTCCCATTCCACCCGGTCGAGCGCCGCATAGGCCGCCTTCTGCGCCCCGGCGACCGTCGGCGCGACGGCGGTGACGTTCAGCACGCGCCCGCCGGTCGCCACGAGCTGGCCGTCCTTCAACGCTGTGCCGGCATGGAACACCTTCGTCGCGGCGTCGTCGGCCGGCAGCGAGAGGATCGGCGTCGCCTTCTCGTAGGCTCCCGGATAGCCCTTCGAGGCCATGACGACGGTGAGCGCGGGATCGTCGCGCCATTCGGCGGAGACCTTGTCGAGCCGGCCGATGGCGGCGGCATGGAGGATCGGCAGCAGGTCGCTTTCGAGCCGCATCATCAGCACCTGGCACTCCGGATCGCCGAAACGCACGTTGTATTCGATGAGCTCGGGACCCTTGGCGGTGATCATCAGGCCGGCGAAGAGCACGCCCTGGAAGGGATGGCCGTCCGCCGCCATGCCGCGGATCGTCGGCTCGATGATCTCCTTCATCGTGCGCTCGACCATGTCGGGCGTCATCACCGGGGCCGGCGAATAGGCGCCCATGCCGCCGGTGTTCGGGCCGGTATCGCCGTCGCCGACGCGCTTGTGGTCCTGCGCGGAGGCGAGCGGCAGGGCGTTCACGCCGTCGCAAAGGCAGAAGAAGCTCGCTTCCTCGCCGTCGAGAAAGGCTTCCACGACGACTTCCGCGCCGGCCGCGCCGAAAGCGCCGTCGAAGCAGTCGTCGACGGCGGCCAGCGCCTCGGGCAGCGTCATGGCGACGGTCACGCCCTTGCCGGCGGCAAGCCCGTCCGCCTTGATGACGATCGGCGCGCCTTCGGCCTCGATATAGGCCCTGGCGGAGGCGGCGTCGGTGAAGCGCCGGTAGGCGCCGGTCGGGATATCGTATTTGGCGCAGAGGTCCTTGGTGAAGCCCTTGGAGCCTTCGAGCCGGGCGGCCGCCGCCGAAGGCCCGAAAACATCGATGCCGGCCGCGCGCAGCACGTCGGCAAGGCCCGCGACGAGCGGGGCTTCCGGGCCGACGACGACGAAGGATACACCGTTCTCGCGGCAGAAGGCGGAGACCGCCGCATGGTCCTCGATATCGAGGGAGACCAGCGTCGCGCATTCGGCGATGCCGGGATTGCCGGGGGCGGCGTAGAGCGTGGCGAGGAGGGGCGATTGCGCCAGCTTCCAGGCGAGGGCGTGCTCGCGTCCGCCCGATCCGATCAACAGAACCTTCATGCCCGTACCCTCGACCTGATGCTTGTTGCTGGCGGGTTAAGGGGACGGGGGCGAAAGGTCAAGGGCCGCGGCGCTCGGGAGCATCGTAGCCCCCTTTTCCCCGACGATGGCCGAGGTCTTTTGCGCTCGATCGTATCGGCGCGGCATGCCGGCTTGACCGGGGCGTGGCCGCTTGCGATCTAGGGGCATGATCAGCACCTCCTCCGATTCCGGCCGCGTTTCCGACGCGCCCTCCGACAACTGGGTCTACCGCGTTCTGCCGCGCGGGGCCTGGCCCTATGCGCAGCTTGCCCGCTGGGACCGGCCGATCGGCTGGCAGCTCCTGATGTGGCCTTGCTTCTGGTCGGCGGCGCTGGCGGCCAATGTCGCGGCGGCGGCCGGCAGCTTCGACTGGCTGCGGTTCCTCGCGCATCTCTTCCTGTTCTTCATCGGCTCGGTCGCCATGCGCGGGGCGGGCTGCACCTATAACGATCTCGTCGACCACGATATCGACCAGGCGGTCGCCCGCACCCGCTCGCGTCCGCTGCCGTCCGGCCGCGTCACGCGCCGCCAGGCGAAGATCTTCATCGTGCTGCAGGCGCTCGTCGGCCTTCTCGTCCTCCTGCAGTTCAATCTCTTCTCCATCGGGCTCGGCATCGCCTCGCTGCTGATCGTCGCGATCTATCCCTTCGCCAAGCGCTTCACCGACTGGCCGCAATTCTTCCTCGGCATGGCCTTCTCCTGGGGCGCGCTGATGGGCTGGGCGGCGGTCTTCGGCGCGCTGTCGCTCGCGCCCGTCGCGCTCTATATCGCCGCGATCGCCTGGACGATCGGCTACGACACGATCTATGCCCACCAGGACAAGGAGGACGATGCGCTGATCGGCGTGCGCTCCACCGCCCGCCTCTTCGGCGAGAAGACCCGCCAATGGCTCGTCGGCCTCTACGGCCTGACGGTGGCGCTCATCGCGCTGTCGTTCTGGCTGGCCGGCGTCGGCGTCATCGGCTGGCTCGGCCTTGCCGCCGCCGCCTTGGTGCTCGCCTGGCAGATCCGGTCGCTCGATATCGACGATCCGGTGCAGTGCCTCGCGCTGTTTAAGTTCAACCACGTCGTCGGCTTCGCCATCTTCCTCGCGCTGGCGGTCGCTATTCCCTTCGCCTGAGCCGGACGCGGAAAAGCCGGCCGCAGGGAACGGCCGGCTTTCCGGAGGTCATGCATTCATCGCAGGCTCAACGGCGGGCGATGATCTCCCGGCCGTCGATCTTCATCTGGACGCCGAGCTTGCCGGTCGTGCGGCGCACGAGGAAGCGGGGGCGGCGATCCGCGAAGTAGGAATGGCGGCGGCGCGGTTTTGCGGGGCGGCTGCCGACCGTCAGGTTGTCGTCGAGCGGGCGGGCGACGCCGTCGGCTTCCACCATCAGCATGGGAATGCGGTAGGCATCGGCCCAGCTGCGCCAGTCGGCGGCGATGTCGCAGAGATCGTGCGCCACCAGCAGCGGAATGCAGAGGTCCGGGTCGTCGTGATGCAGTTCGAGCGTGACGGTCACCTCGCCGTTGCCATGGTCGATGGCGCGGGCGGCGACACCCTTGAAGGCGCGGGCCGGCAATGCGATGGACAGCGGCAGGCCGCTGGAGGGAAGCACCTTGCGCAGCACGGCGCCGCGCTCGTCGAGGGTGATCGTGGCGTCGGTTCCCTCGGTGCGCAGCTCGAAGGTCACCTGCTGCGGGAAGCGCTTGGGATCGAGCCGGAGCGTGCTGCCGGCCCAGGCCGGCTTGGAAACGGTATTCAGCATGTCTTTCGCCCTTGTTTTCCTTGAGAGCCGGTGTCCGGTCTTCTCATCGGGACTTTGCGTCCTCTGAGGGGGAGAATAGGCACGCCCCCTTCCATGCCGCTTAAAAATCGCGGTTAAGAAAACTTTGCAGTTCCTGATGGTTAGCAAAACCGCACGGGTCAGGGTTTAGGGAAGGTGAATGCGGGCGGCGCATTCGAGCCATCCTGCGACAGGCCGGGACAAGCCTCATCGGCGACAATGGCGCCGATCGGCCCCTGCGCGCGCGGCCGGTGACTGGAAGGAACGGTTTGCCGATGCTGTCGACCTATACGAGCTACAACCTCATCGCGAAGGACATGCTGAAGTCGCTGAACCGCACCGCGGCGGAGACGACCAATGCGCGCGAGGCCGAATACTACAAGGAGAATATCGGCAAGGTTTCCTCGGTCGACGAATTCCTCGACGACTACCGGCTCTATTCCTACGCCATGAAAGCCTACGGCCTGGAGGAGATGACCTATGCAAAGGCCTTCATGCGCCAGGTGCTGGACAGCGACCTGACGGATGCCAACAGCTTCGCCAACAAGCTGACCGACACGCGCTACCGCGATTTCGCCAGCGCCTTCAGCTTCACGCCCTCCACCGCGACGGCGCAGACCGAAACGCAGCTCGATTCCCTCATCGGCCTCTATTCCGCCACCGCCGCCAATGCCGGCGCGGCGATCAAGGAGGAGACGCGCTACTACAATATCGTCATCGGCACGGTGACGAGCGCCGACCAGCTCATCAACAACGACCGCCTGCGCAACTACGTGTTCACCGCCTTCGGCATCGATCCGAACACCTATTCGCGGGCGGTGGTCCGCGGGGTCCTCAGCAGCGATCCCAGCGATCCGGCCAGCTATTTCAACACGGAGTTCGGCGCCCACGAGGCGGATGCCGTCGCGGCGATCCAGGCCGCGAACGGCGAACTGGCGACCCTGCCCTCCACCGACGCCAACAAGGCGCGGATCGCCGAGCTGAAGGCGGAGATCAGCCGGCAGAACGCCATCATCGTCACTGCCGAGAAATATCGCGCGCTGGCGGAAGCCTACAATTTCGCCAGCGACGGGACGGCGGTGGCCGGCACCGTGCAGGACGTGGACCAGAAGGCGGCCACGAACCAGCTCTACACGCTCTCCAATCCGCGCGTGACCTCCGAGGCGGCGCTGATCAACAAGGGTTATTTCGAAAGCCGCATCGGCAGCGTGACGACGGCGAGCGAGCTCGTCAGCGATCCGCGCCTCCTGAACTACATCAAGGTCGCCTTCGACCTCAACAAGGCCTCCGTCGTCAGCTCCACGATCGCCAATATCCTGACCAGCGATCCGAATCCGGACAATGCGACCAGCTACATCAACCTCTTCGGCGGCGCCGACAAGGCGAAATATGTCGCGCTGCGCGCCGCCTTCAACTTCCAGGAGGACGGCACGCTCGCCGCCGGCGGCCCCGCCCAGACGGCGGCGCAGACCGCCACCACCGCAAACGCCTACATGATCCATTACAACGACAAGGACGACGAGGCCGACGCGACCGCCATCAAGCAGTTCAAGAGCCAGATCGGCGCGGTGAAGACGGTGCAGGACTTCGTCGGCGAAGCCTCCGTCTATAACTTTGCGTTGAAGGCCTTCGGCATCGATCCGGCGAAGGTTTCCGCCTTCACCGTCAAGAAGGTGATGCAAAGCGACCTCAACGATCCCAAGAGCTATGTGTACCAGCTCAAGGACGATCGCTTCGTCCAGCTCGCCAAGGCGTTCAATTTCGGTTCGGACGGCAATATCACCGCGCCGAAGCTGGCACAGACGGAAGCCGAGATCCTCGTCATGTCCCGCGCTTATGTGACGGCGAAGTCCCGTTTCGGAACGGACGATGACAAGAAGAAGGCGGAGGAGGAGGCCAAATATTACTCCACGCAGATGCAGAAGGTGGAATCCGTCGGCGATTTCCTTGCCGACGACCGCCTCGTCTCCTTCGTGCTGACGGCGAACGGCATCGATCCGAAAAGCGTCGACGCCACTTTCATGAAGAAGATCTTCGCCTCTGACCTCGATGACCCGAAGAGCTTCGTGAACCAGCAGGCCGACCGCGCCTATCGCAAGATCGTCGCCTCGTTCAACTTCAATGCCGAGGGCAAGGTGATCCAGCCGGACGACGCGGAGATCCAGTCGCGCCGCGGCATCTACGAGACGATAGACAGCCATGTGCAGCAGATGCTGGAGGAAGAGGCCGGCAACGACAATGCGGGCGTGCGCCTCGCGCTCTATTTCCAGCGCAAGGCCGAGACGATCACCAGCCCCTATGACATTCTCGCCGACGACGCGCTGTTCGCGGTCTTCAAGGTGATCTACCAGCTTCCGGACGAGATCGGCAGCGCGGATATCGATGCGCAGGCATCGATGATCAAGCGCCATCTCGACCTCAAGGATCTGCAGGATCCCGAGAAGGTGTCGAAGATGATCGTCAAGTTCTCCGTCCTCTACGACCTCGACAACCAGACGACCACCGATCCGGCCCTCTCGGTGCTGACCAATTCCGGTTCTTCCGGCATTAGCGCCGATCTCATGATGTCGCTGGCGCAGCTGCGCAAGGGCGGCGTCTGATCAGCCGGTCACGACCTTGCCGGGATTCATGATGCCGGCGGGGTCGAAGGCGTGCTTGAGCCTTCGCATCAGGTCCATCTCGATCGGTTCGCGCACGGCCGCAAGCTCGTCGCGCTTCAATTGGCCGATGCCGTGCTCGGCGGAAATCGAGCCGTGATATTTCAGCACGATGCCGTGGACGAGGTGGTTGATCTCGCGCCAGCGGTCCAGGAAGGCCTGCTTGTCCGCGCCCACGGGCTGGGAGATGTTGTAGTGGATGTTGCCGTCGCCCATATGGCCGAAGGAGCAGATGCGCGCGCCGGGTATCGCCGCCATAACGGCCGCATCCGCCTCGGCCATGAAATCGGGGATGGAGGAGACCGGCACGGAAACGTCGTGCTTGATCGAGCCGCCCTCGGGCTTCTGCGCCGGCGACATGCTCTCGCGCATGTGCCACAGGGCCTTGCGCTGTTCGCCGCTTGAAGCCATGACGGCGTTTTCCACCAGTCCTGCCTCGATGCCCTCGGCCAGCAGGGCCTCCATCATGCGCGTCGCCGTCTCGGCGGCGTCGGAGGTGGAGATGTCGATCAGCACGTACCAGTCGTGCCGCGTCGCGAGCGGATCGCGCACGCCGGGAATGTGCCGCGTGGTGAAATCGACGCCGAGGCGCGGCATCAGCTCGAAGCCGGTGAGCGCCGTGCCGCAGCGGCTGGAGGCGCGTTCGAAAAGGGCGAGCGCGTCCTTCACCGATTTCAGGCCGGCAAAGGCCACCTCGTGGCCGAGCGGGCGGGGGAAGAGCTTCAGCACCGCGCCGGTGATGACGCCGAGCGTGCCTTCCGCGCCGATGAAGAGGTCGCGCAGGTCGTAGCCGGTATTGTCCTTCTTCAGCCGGCGAAGGCCGTTCCAGACTTCGCCGGTCGGCAGCACGACCTCCAGGCCGAGGCAGAGGTGACGCATGTTGCCATAGGCGAGCACGGCGGTGCCGCCCGCATTGGTGGAAAGGTTGCCGCCGATCTGGCAGGAGCCTTCCGAGCCGAGCGACAGCGGGAAGAGCCGGTCGACCGCCTCGGCCGCCTTGTGGATCTCCGCCAGCACGCAGCCGCCGTCCGCGACGATCACGTTGCCGACCGGATCGACATCGCGGATGCGGTTGAGGCGCGAGAGCGAGAGCACCACGTCCGCCGCCCCCTCGCGCGGCACGCTGCCGCCGACATGGCCGGTATTGCCGCCCTGCGGCACGATGGCGGTGCGCGTTTCGGTGGCGAGCGCGAGGATCGCCGAGACTTCCTGCACCGAGCCCGGCCGCAGCACCAGCGGCGATGTGCCATGATAGAGCCCGCGGCTTTCGACGAGATAGGGGGCGATGTCCCTGTCGTCGGAAAGCGCATAGCCTGGGCCGGTGATGTCCGCGAAGCGGGCGATGAGATCGGGGGAAAGCTTTGCCTGGACCATCGTGTTTCTCTCAGCCTCTCGGGGCCGCCGCGCGCTGCAGGCGGTCGTTGATCGCTTCGCCGAGGCCGGTCGCCGGGATCGGCGAGAAGGCGATGGAGCGCGCGCCCACGGCATCGGCCTTCTTCATGTAGCCGAAGAGGTTGGTGGCGGCTTCGGCAAGGTCGCCGGCGGGGCTGAGGTCGAGCACCAGCGCGGCTTCGGCCTCGCCGGGAAGCGCCTTGCCGCCGAAACGGATGAGCACCTCGCCGGGTTTCACGTCGCGCGCGTCGAGCCTCACCGGGGCATCGGGAGCATAGTGCGAGGCAAGCATGCCGGGGGCGACGATCGTCGCGCCGGCCTTGTCGTTGCGTGTGACGGGACGGCCGATGACGCGCTCGATCTCGGCGGCGTCGAGCCCGCCGGGCCGCAGCAGCCGGATCGTCTCGCCCTCCACCTTCAGGATGGTGGATTCGAGGCCGACCTTCGCCGCGCCGCCGTCGAGCACCAGTTCCAGCCGGTCGCCGAAATCGTCGGCGACGTGGCGGGCGGTGGTCGGGCTGATACGGCCGGAGGTGTTGGCGCTCGGGGCGGCGAGCGGCCGGTCGAAGGCGGCGAGCAGGCGGCTGGCGATGCCGGTCGGCACGCGGATGCCGACCGTGTCGAGCCCGGCGCGGGCCAGCGGATGGATGAGGCTTTCGGGCCGGACGGGCACGACCAGCGTCAGCGGGCCGGGCCAGAAGGCCTCGGCGAGACGGCGCGACAGCGGGTCGAAGATCGCGTGCCGCTCCGCCATGGCAAGATCGGCCATGTGGCAGATCAGCGGATTGAAGCGCGGGCGGCCCTTCATTTCGTAGATGCGGGTGATCGCCTGCGGATTGGTGGCGTCGGCGGCAAGGCCGTAGACGGTTTCCGTCGGAATGGCGACGGGCACGCCCCGCCCGAGGGTTTCCACGGCGCGCGCCAGCGCCGTTTCCGCATCCGTCCGCGTGTCAACAATGTCCGCCATGTCGTCCTTCCGTCGCTTTCGGCTTCCTTTACAGGGCTTTGGCCGGCAATGCCAAGGCAAGCGCTTGGCTAAAATTCGAGCGACCGGATTAGAGCGGTCGAAAGAGCCGCCTGTTATGCAAGCTGAGAATTCCCGCAGGCAGGTTCCCGTCCCATGGCTCAGAAGAAATCCTCGACGACCGATATCACGCTCCGGATCGCAGCTGCGATGAAGCAGATGGGCATCGACGGCCTGCCGCGCAACTACGAGCTGGTCTACGAGGCCTATGCGGGCAGCAATCCGGACCTCGTGCGCGATTTCATCGCGCTTGGCAAGTACAAGACCCAGGCGGCGCTCGACGAACTGGGCCGCAAGTACCTGCCCCACCAGCACGAGGCGAGCGTGCTGCAGCGTTCGGCGGGCGCCATCAGCAACGAGATGAGCAACTTCATGGACCTGCTCAGCCAGGAACGGTCCTCGCTCAACGATTATGGGCGCCTGATCGGCGAGGCCTCGCAGGTCATCCGCAATGCCGGCGGCCTCGGCGAGGGCGCGCTCGGCAGCTCGCTCGAAGCCCTCCAGCGGGCGACGGAGCTGCGCGTCAGCCACACGGCGGAAATGGCGGAGAAGGTCGCCGCGCAATCGGCCGTGATGGACGGCATCCAGAAGGAGATGGCGGAATTCGAGGCGATGAAATTCGTCGATCCGCCGACGAAGCTCGGCAACCGCCGCGCCTTCAACAAGGCGCTCGCCCGCGTCTATGCCAATCCCGCGCTGCCCATGCTCTGCGGCGTGGCGATCGCCGAGGTCGATGCCGAGCGCCGCTTTACGCCCGGCCAGATCGAGGCGCTCTCGGACCATCTCGTGACCTTCTATGGCGGGCTCATCCGCCAGGCCTTCCCGGCGAGCGACCTTGCCGTGCGTTTCGACGGCCTGCGCTTCGGCTTCCTCTTCCAGACGGCGGACGAGGGCGAGGCGACGCGCCTCGTCGATCTCCTGCGCGCCACCTTCCAGACCGTGGCGCTGCGCGATCCGCGCACCGGGCGCAATCTCGGCAATCTCACCATGTCGACGGGGCTCTGCATGTCGGACCGGGCGGAAAGCGCGCTCGACCTGACATCCGCCTGCGAGCGGGCCCTTGCCGAGGCTAAGGCGGCGGGCGGCGATCAGACGGTCGTCTACGGGCGCGGCGACGAGGTGCCGGCCGGCAAGGAATGGATGCTCTACCGGGCGTCGTGAATGGGCTATAGCGCCTGGATGACCTTGCGCAGCGCCTCGTCGCGCGCGCCGAGCATCAGCACGTTCTTCATCGCCAGCCTGGGGTCGTTCGTGCGGAAGATCACGCCGTTGCCGCGCACCGTGCGGTCGATCGTGAGGCGGCCTTCCTCCTCGGTCGGGGCGATGGCGACGGCGAAATACATGCGGCCGGGCTTGCGCGAGATGCCGGCGAAGAACTGGTCCTCGTCGCCGATCTCGGCCAGGAAATTGGCCATGTAGAAGGCCCATTGCACGTTTTCGAATTCCGCGAAGCGGCTGTTGGCGACGGTGATGTGGCAATAGCCGAGATGCGGCGTTCCGGCGAGCGTGCGGTGGAAGACCAGCTTGGGAAAGCGGATCGACCGGTGGAAGCCGTTGATGCGCTCATGGGTGATGTCGCCGGCGCGCTCCAGCTTGCGGCCGGTGCGCTCGGCCACTTCCTGGTAGCTGAGGTAGCGCTTCTCGCTCGGGCTCCAGGCGATGCTCCGGTCGATGCGGCCGGTGCGCAGGAACTCCGTGTGCACGGCGGATCGGGGCGGATTGGCCCGCTTGAAGGCGACGGCGTCGTAGTACCGGAATTTCGTCTGCTGCACGCCTCGGGCACTCCATCCACGCGTCCTGTCCGGCAAAAGTTTATGGAAACGTCGTTAAGTATTTCTTTCAATTCGCGACGTCGCAAACCCGTAAGGAATATGGTCGCAATATGACAAGGGCTGTCGCTCCTGCGCCGATGGGCCGAAGGGGCGGGAAACGCCTGCGAATTCGACGCCTATCCAACTGAGATATTTGCGAAAACAGGGGATGCACATATCCTCCTTTCGGGCTATGGCCTGTCGTCAAATCAGGAGGCCGTGTCGTTTTCCGGCATGCCGTGCGGGCGCTCTTGCGCTTAGATAGGTCCACTCAAGGCGTCACCCTCGGCAGAGGGCGCGAAAATTGGGAAGCCGGTTGAAATCCGGCGCTGCCCCCGCAACGGTGTTGGAGACGCGGAACGGCCGACGGAGGAAAGATCCGAAAGGCGCCGCGACAGTCCCGAGGGACGCTCCTCAGCCCGGAAACCAGCCTGGAGGAACGATCGTGACGGCTGCGGCGGGCGGTCGGGAAGCGTGCAGTTCCGGGCTTCCGCCCGGAGGGCCGTCTCCTTCCGTGCGCCTCGGCGAATTTGGATATGTGAGGATCCCGGCATGGACATTCGCAGCGACGTGCTCCGCAAGCTCAAGAACCGGCGCGAAGGCTACAGCCTCGAGCAGGCGTTCTACACCGACCCCGATTACTACAAGCTCGACCTGGAGACGATCTGGTACCGCGACTGGCTGTTCGTCGGCCATGACTGCGAGATTCCGAAGGCCGGCAACTATTTCACCGTGCAGGTCGGCGACTATCCGGTCGTCATCACCCGCGACCGCGCCGGCACCGTGCGCGCGCTGCACAATGCCTGCCGCCACCGCGGCTCGCGCGTCTGCACGCAGCCCAAGGGCAGCGCCGCCAAGCTCGTCTGTCCCTATCACCAGTGGACCTACGAACTCGACGGCTCGCTGCTCTTCGCCCGCCACATGGACGAGAATTTCGACAAGAGCGAGCACGGCCTGAAGCCGGTGCATTGCCAGACGGTCGGCGGCTACATCTTCATCTGCCTTGCCGAGGAAGCGCCGGACTTCGCGCCCTTCGTCTCGCTCGTCGAGCCCTATCTCGCCCGCCATCGCCTCGGCGAGACCAAGGTCGCCTTCGAAAGCACCATTGTCGAGAAGGGCAACTGGAAGCTCGTCTGGGAAAACAACCGCGAGTGCTACCACTGCGCGGCCAACCATCCCGAACTCTGCCGCACCTATCCGGAAGCGCCGAGCGCGACCGGCGTGCAGGGCGCGCAGGACGATCCGGAAATCTCCGGCCACTGGGCCAAGTGCGAGGCCGCCGGCCTGCCGAGCCAGTTCCGCATGTCGCCGACCGGCCAGTTCCGCGCCGCGCGCATGCCGCTCATCCAGGATGCCGAGAGCTACACGATGTCCGGCGCCCGCGCCGTACAGCGCCCGCTCTCCAGCGACGTTCTGGAAAGCCATATCGGCGCGCTGCTGCTCTTCCACTACCCGACGACATGGAACCATGTTCTGGCCGACCACGCCATCACCTTCCGCGTGCTGCCGCTCGGTCCCGAGCTGACGCAGGTCACGACCAAGTGGCTGGTCAACAAGGATGCGGTCGAAGGCGTCGACTACCGTCTCGACGAGCTCACCCATGTCTGGACCGAGACCAACGACCAAGACCGCCGGATCGTCGAGGAAAACGCCTTCGGCATCCGCTCCCCGGCCTACGAGCCCGGCCCGTACTCGCCCGTCGACGAAGGCGGCGTCATGCAGTTCGTCGAATGGTATTCGAACTTCATGGTCGACCGGCTCGACGGCTCCAAGCAGACGCTCTCGCGGGTAGCATGACATGAGTGCCAGCCACTTCCGCCACTTCGACGAACTCCATCCGTGGAACGACCGGCAGAACCTGCTGGAATGTATCGCCGCCACGGTGGAGACGGCGGACGTGATGACGTTCACCTTCCGCTCCGATCGCGACAACTGGTTCCGGTATCTGCCGGGCCAGTTCGTCACGCTCGAACTGCCGGTTTCGGAGGACGAGCCGGTGATGCGGACCTATACGCTGTCCTCGACGCCTTCCCGTCCCTATGCCGTCTCCGTGACGGTGAAGGCGCAGAAGAACTCGATCGGCACGCGCTGGATGTTCGACAATCTGCGCCCCGGCGTGAAGCTGAAGGCCTTCGGGCCGCTCGGCGACTTCTCCTTCGTACGGTATCCCGCGGAGAAGTATCTCTTCATCTCCGCCGGCTCGGGCATCACGCCGATGATGTCGATGACGCGCTGGATGGCCGATTGCGCGCCGCAGTCCGACGTCGCCTTCGTCACCTGCGCCCGCAAGCCGGAGGACCTGCTGTTCAAGGCGGAGCTGGAATGCATCGCCGCGCACATGCCGCAGCTCTCGCTCGGCTTCGTCGTCGAGGGGCATAATCCGCGCGACGGCTGGCACGGGCTGCGCGGGCGCATCGACGCGGCGCGGCTGACGCTGATGGCGCCCGATTTCCGCGAACGCACCATCTTCTGCTGCGGGCCGGAGCCCTTCATGCGCGGCGTGCGCGACATGCTGAAGGTCTGCGGCTTCGACATGGAGCGCTACCACGAGGAGAGTTTCCAGCCGGCCGCCGCGCCCGCTCCCGAAGAGATCGCCATCCGCGCCGGTGCGGGCGAGGCGGAGGTGGATGCCGACGCGGTCGCCACCATCACCTTCACCATGGCCGGCAAGGAAGCCAAGTGCCCGCCCGGCCAGACCATCCTGCAGACGGCCCGCGCGGCGGGCGTGCGTATCGGCGCGGCCTGCGAGGGCGGCCTGTGCGGCACCTGCCGCGTCATGAAGGTCTCGGGCGAAGTCGACATGCGCCACAATGGCGGCATTCTCGATGACGAGATCGAAGAGGGCTACATCCTCGCCTGCTGCTCGCGGCCCATCGGGGATGTCTCCATCGAGGCGTGAGGCCGGCGCTTCCTCTTCCATCGGCGTGGTCATGCCGTGCGGAGGGGTGCCCGGATCGAGCCCGGGCATGACGAAGGAGAAGTCACAGGGCGTTATCAAGCAAGAAGGCCGCGGAGCGATCCGCGGCCTTTCTCGTTATGAAGATGCTCTCTTGCGGTGAGTCTCATCCCACCCACTGCCGTCATCCTCGGGCTCGACCCGAGGATCCACGCCACGAACGAGGCTGCGTGGGTCGAGCCCGATCATGACGGAGGGGAGGGCGCGTTCTCCCTTCCGCAACGAAGCGTGTCAGTCCGCCTTCGCCCGGCGTGCCGGGAAGAGGATGACGTCGCGGATCGACGGGGCGTTGGTCAGGAGCATGATCAGGCGGTCGACGCCGATGCCGAGGCCGCCGGCGGGCGGCATGCCCTGGTCGATGGCGTCGAGGAACTCGTCATCGAGCTGCTTGGCCTTCTCGCCGCGGGCATGGGCCTGCTCGAGCTGCTCGACCATGCGGGCGCGCTGCTCTTCCGGGTCGTTGAGCTCCGAGAAGGCGTTGCCGAGTTCCCAGGTGTTGCAATAGGTCTCGAAACGCTCGACGAGGCGCGGCTCGCCCGGCACTTCCTTGGCGAAGGGCGAGATGTCCTTCGGGAAATGCGTGACGTGGCTCGGCTGGATCAGCGTCGGCTCGACCTTCTCCTCGAAGATGAAGGCGAGGCATTCGCCCCAGGTCCAGTCCTTCTCGATCTCGAAGCCGGCGGCCCTGGCGGCGGCGCGGGCTTCCTCGTCGCTCTTCATGGCGAGGAAGTCGAGGCCGGTCGCTTCCTTCACGGCATCCGGCATCGGCACCCGCTTGAACGGACCCTTGAAGGAGATTTCCTTGTCGCCATAGGCGAATTCGGTCGAGCCGTGGATCTTCACCGCCAGTTCGGCGAAGAGGCGTTCCACGAGGTCCATGATGTCCTCGTAGTCGGCATAGGCCCAGTAGCACTCCATCATCGTGAATTCGGGGTTGTGCCTTGTCGACACGCCCTCGTTACGGAAGTTGCGGTTGATCTCGAACACCTTGTCGGTGAGGCCGGAGACCAGCGTGCGCTTCAGGAACAGTTCCGGCGCGATGCGCAGGTACATGTCGAGCTTCAGCGTGTTGTGGTGCGTCTTGAAGGGCTCGGCCGTCGCGCCGCCATAGACCGAATGCAGCATGGGCGTCTCGACTTCCATGAAGCCGTCGTTCTCCATGAAGCGGCGGATGCCGGAAACGATCTTCGAGCGCTGCTGGAAGCGGAGCTTGGACTCCTCGTTGGTCATGATGTCGAGGTGGCGCTTGCGATAGCGGATCTCGACATCGGCTACGCCATGCCACTTTTCCGGCATCGGCAGCAGGGTCTTCGTCAGCATGACGATCTGCTGGGCGTTGATCGTGAGTTCCCCGCGCTTGGTGCGGCGCACCGCGCCGGTGACGCCGATGATGTCGCCGAGGTCGATCATCGGCAGCAGCGCGCGAGCTTCCTCCGGCGTCGTGTCCTTGTGGCTGAAGATCTGGATCTTGCCCGAGGCGTCATGGATATCCATGAACATGCCGGAATTGCGCGAGGAATAGACGCGGCCGGCGACGGTCACGATATCGCCGCTCTCCGTGTCGGGCTCCAGGCCCTCGTATTTCTCCGCAAGCTCCGCATTGGTCATCGTGCGGTGGAAATGCGCCGGATAGACGTCGCCGATCGTCTCGCGGAGTTGGCCGAGCTTCTGGCGGCGAACTTCCGTCGGGTCGGAGGAAAGGGCGGTTTCTGTCTTGTCGTTCATTCTTGTTCGTTCCTTACTTTCCGCTGCCGACCATGGAGGCCACGACCTGCGCGGCGACCTTCAGGCGCTGGCGCACGACGGAGCGGCCGAGGATGGCCATCGAGTCGAAGAGCGGCAGCGAGCGCGACGAGCCGGAGACGGCGACGAAGAGCGGGGCCACCACGACCTTGAGCTTCTTGCCGAGCCGGTCGGCGCTGGCGCGCAGTTCAGCCTCGATGCTCTCGACGGTCCATTCCGGCATCTTTTCGAGGTCCGGCTGCACCTGGTTCAGCACTTCGAGGATTTCCTCCGGCGTCGATTTCACCTTCGCGAAGGATTCCGGCGTCAGGCCGAGGTCCGACTTCAAGAGGAAGCCGGCAAGGTCCGGCAGCTCGCCGAGCTTGGAGATGCGCGACTGCGACAGCTTCAGGCCGTCGCGGATGCGGTTGTTCTCCATCGCCCATTCCAGCACGCGCTGCATGAAGTCTTCTTCGGTAAGCTGCTCGCGCAGCCAGCGGCCGTTCAGCCAGTCGAGCTTCTGGATGTCGAAGATCGCGCCGGCCTTCGAGAGGTTCTCCGGGTCGAACTTTTCGGCGAGCTGATCCATGGTCAGCAGCTCCTCACCCTCGGAAATCTGGATGAAGAACAGGCCGAGGAAGTTCATCAGCGCTTCCGGCAGGTAACCGAGCGCCGAATAATAGGAGATCGAGGTCGGGTTCTTGCGTTTCGACAGCTTCGACTTGTCGTGATTGCGCATCAGCGACAGGTGCATGAAGACCGGCGGCTCTAGGCCGAGATACTGGTAGATGAGGATGTGCTTGGGCACCGAGGCGAGCCATTCCTCGCCGCGCGCCACATGGGTGATCTTCATCAGGTGGTCGTCGACGACGTTCGCCATGTGGTAGGTCGGCATGCCGTCGGCCTTGAGCAGGACCTGCATGTCGACGGCTTCCCACGGAATCTCGACCGGGCCGTAGACGCCGTCGACGAACTTGCACGAGCCCTCGGTCGGGATCTTCATGCGCACGACATGCGGCTCGCCGGCCTCGACGCGCCGGGTCACTTCCTCGGCGGAAAGGTGGAGGCACAGGCCGTCGTATTTCGGCGGCTTGCCGGCGGCGCGCTGTTCCTCGCGCATCTTCTCCAGCCGCTCGGGCGTGCAGAAACACTTGAAGCCATGGCCGTTGGCGACGATCTTGTCGACGTAAGGACGGTAGATGTCCTTGCGGTCGGACTGGCGATAGGGACCGTAGGGGCCGCCGATATCGGGACCTTCCGACCATTCCAGGCCACACCATTTCAGCGCGTCCAGCACCTTCTGCTCGAATTCCGGCGTCGAGCGCGTGGCGTCCGTGTCCTCGATGCGCAGGATGAAGGTGCCGTTGTTCTTCTTGGCAAAGAGGTAGTTGAACAGCGCGATATAGGCGGTGCCGACATGCGGCTCGCCGGTCGGGGAGGGTGCGATGCGGACGCGAACGCCGGAAGTGCTCATGGGTTGGGCCTGTCTTGACATTTCAGGAGGGGAGAGCCCGGTTTCTCGCCGTTTCGAATGGCGGCAAAAGGCTATCCATTGGGCTGGGTGAGACCATATTCAGCCCGGCGCGTCAAGAAAAACTCCGCCCCGCCTATCGCACCGGCCAGACGTAGAGCAGCGCCGGCACGCTGACGATGACGATGAGGACGGAGAGCGGCAGGCCGACGCGCGGATAATCGGCGAACTTGTAGCCGCCCGGGCCCATGACCAGCGTGTTGCACTGGTGGCCGACGGGGGTGAGGAAGTCGCAGCCCGCGCCGATGGCGACCGCCATCAGGAAGGCTTCCGGCCTGTAGTGCAAGGCGCCCGCGAAGCTCGCCGCGATGGGCGCCATCACAAGCACCGTCGCGGCATTGTTGAGGAAGGGCGTCACCGCCATGGCGGTCAGCAGGATGAGGGCGATGGCACCGAAGGGCGGCAGGTGCACGGCGATGTCGCCGAGCCAGCCGGCGATGAGCTCGCTGGCGCCCGTCGTGCGCAGGCTGTCGGAAACGGGAATGAGCGCGGCGAGCATGACGAGGATCGGCCCGTCGAGCGCGGCATAGGCCTCGCGCAGCGGTACGGCGCGGAACAGCACCATGGCGACGGCGGCGGCGAAGAAGCCGGTGGCGACCGGCACGAGGCCGAGCGCGGTGGAGGCCATGGCGGCGATCAGCACCAGGACGGGAATGATCGCCTTGCGCGGCGCGCCGAGCAGGATCTCGCGCTGGGCGAGGGGGAGGAGGCCGAGTTCGGGCAGCAGCGTCGGCAGCGCCCGGTTGTTGCCCTGCACCACGATGACATCGCCGGGGCGAAGGCGCACCTCGGAAAGCTTTTCGCGCAGGCGCTGGCCTTGGCGGCTGACGGCGAGCAGATTGATGCCGTAGGAATGGAACAGCGCGATGGAGCGGGCGGAAATGTCGATGAGGCGGGATTCGTTGCCGACGACGGCCTCGATGGCGCTGATCTCGCCGGCCTCGCCGCGCCCGGCACGGATCGGCTGGCCGGAGAGCGTCAGGCCGGCGGCGGAGACGACCTTGTCGAGGGCGCTCGCGGTGCCTTCCATCAGGATCGTGTCGTTCGCCATGAGGCGCACGTCGGGCAGCGGCGTCAGGTGCACATGGCCGCGGATGATGGAGGTGGCGATGACGTCGCCGTCGCCGTTGCGCAGCACCTCGTTGAGCGACTTGCCGATGGCGGGCGAGCCTTCCACCACCGTCGCGTCGGAGGAATAGGCGGCCGCTTCCAGCGATTCCTCTATGCTGGCGTTCTTGTTGCTGCGCTCCGGCACGATGCGGTTGAAGAACAGCAGGAAGAGGATGCCGCAGACTGTCAGCGCCGCGCCGACGGGTGTGAAGTCGAACATGGTGAAGCTTGTCCCGGTGATCTCCTGGCGCAGGCGCGAGACGACGATGTTTGGCGAGGTGCCGATCTGCGTCATCAGGCCGCCGAGCAGCGCGGCGAAGGCCATCGGCATCAGGAATTTCGAGGCGGGCGTGCCGGACTTGCGGGCGAACTGGAAGGCGAGCGGCATCATGATGGCGAGCGCGCCGATATTCTTGATGAAGGCCGAGAGCACCGCGACGGAGACCAGCAGCAGCGCGAGCTGGCTGCGCTTGGAAGTGAGGTTCGGGAAGAAGCGCTTGACCGCGAGGTTGACGATGCCGGAGCGCGCGACCGCCGCGCTCACCATCAGCGCGCTGCCGACAATGATGACGATATCGTCGGAAAAGCCGGAAAACGCCTTGTCGAAGGGCACGATGCCGACGGCGAGCGCCAGAAGCAGCGAACAGCAGGCGACGAGATCGTAGCGGAACCTTCCCCAGATGAACGCCGCCATCATGAGCCCGATGACGACGAAGGCGAAGGTCTGCTCAAGGGTCATATGTCAGTCCATGCGGCGGGCCCATGCGGTGGGGCGATGTTCGGCATGAATTCCCTCGATGCCCTGCCGGTTCCGCCGGGACCGGCGCCACCGTTCAAAACTTTCGCGGAACAATCCACCCGTCCGAAGATTTGCCAAGAGAAGGCGGGCCGTGTCAACCGGACGCGACGGGGATGGAGAACACGGGGATTTTTCCGGTTTCTTCCCGTGGCCAACGAAACGGCAGGCGAGCTCCCGACCCGTCCGGCCCGTCTTCGACGGTTCCCAAAACAAAACCGGCGGGGTGAAGGCCCCGCCGGTTCCTGTTTCAATGGCCCGCGCCCCTGCTCTTCTGCCGCGCATTGCGCGAGAGCATGTTCAGCAGCTCCACCAGCGCCGAGAAGGCCATGGCGGCGTAGATGTAGCCCTTGGGCACATGGAAGCCCATGCCTTCGGCGATCAGCGTCGTGCCGATCATCAGCAGGAAGGCCAGCGCCAGCATGACGATTGTCGGGTTCTTCTCGATGAAGTTAGCGAGCGGCGTTGCGGCCAGCAGCATGACGGCGACGGCGACGAGGACGGCGACCACCATGATCGGCAGGTGCGGCGTCATGCCGACGGCCGTGATGATGCTGTCGATCGAGAAGACGAGGTCGAGCAGCAGGATCTGGCCGATGGCGGCGGCGAAGGACGTGGTGACCGCGCCGCCGACCATGTCCTCCTTGTGGTCGACCGGGTCGACATTGTGGTGGATCTCCTTCGTCGCCTTCCAGACGAGGAAGAGGCCGCCGGCGATCAGGATCATGTCCTTCCACGAGAAGCCGTGGTCGAACAGCGTGAAGACCGGCGTGGTGAGCTGGACGATCCAGGCGACGGTGCCGAGCAACGCGAGACGCATGACAAGCGCAAGGCCGATGCCGATGCGGCGGGCCTGCACGCGATGTTCGGCGGGCAGCTTGTTGGTCAGGATCGAGATGAAGATGAGGTTGTCGATGCCGAGAACCACTTCCATCACGACCAGCGTGACGAGTGCGATCCAGGCGGCCGGGTCTTGCACGAGCGCAAGAATGCTGTCCATCCGGTCTTTCCTCTCCATGAATACGGGTATGGACTTCCGTATTTATGCAGAATCCGGCCGCTGACAAGCGAGCGGGCGGCCGTTCAGGCGAATATCACGATTTCGTCATCTGATGCGCGGGTTGCCGGCGCTTCTCAAGGCTTCGCGCCGTAGGCGGCGAGGAACATGCGGATGGCGGAGGTGACGTTCTTTTCGATCGTCGCCCGCGACGGCACCTCCTCCATCGCGCCGAAGATGCGCGGCTTGAAGAGGCCGACCGTGGTGAGCTCGATGAACTGCTTGGCGGCATGCGTGGTATCCTCGCATGCGATGATACCCTCGGCCGCCTGGCGGTCGAGATATTCCTGCAGCACCGAGACGGGATTGATCGGTGTCGCGGAGAAGAAGCGACTACAGAGCATCGGCAGGCGATGGTTGGCGGCGATCACCATGCGCATGGCGCGGATCGTCTGGTCCGCCGTCATGTGGGTGGCGAAGAGCACGCCGAAATCGGCCAGGGTCTCGCCGATCGGCTTCTTTCCGTCGAGAACGTGGCGGACCGTTTCGGTGATGCGGTTGCGCTCGCGCTCGATCATGTAGCCGAACAGGTCTTCCTTGTTCTCGAAGTAAACGTAGATCGTGCCCTTGGAGACGCCGGCGGCGCGCGTGATGTCGTTCATGCTGGCCGCTTCGAAGCCCTGCTCCATGAACACGCGCTTGGCCCCGTCGAGGATCTGCTCGCGCTTGGCGGGGTCCTCGCCCGCCGCGCGGCGACCCGCATGCGGGGCAGCCATCTTGTCTTCCGTCGTATGCATCTCCGTTCCTGTGCGCAAAGCCTGATGTGAAGTATTTCGAACCGCGTGGTTCGATTTCACTTGATATGCGGGAAAAAGAGGACTATGTCAAATCGAACCGAACGGTTCAGTTCAGTTAATTTGTAAATTTCACCCAGAGAATGGTGGCATGCGCATGTCGACTTCCCATGGCGCCGGCACGGCGAAGGTTCGCCCGGTCAACGACGATTTTGAGGCCGAGACCGCGGAGGCCCGGCCGGTGACGACGGCGGAGGCCGCGGCGCCGGAGGCCGTGGCCGCGCAGCCCGAGAAGAAGAAGGGCGGCCGCCGCATGATGCTGCCGATCCTCGGCCTTGCGCTGCTCGCCGCCGCCGGCTGGTACGGCTACCAGTGGTGGACGCATGGCCGCTTCATGATCTCGACGGACGACGCCTATATCGAGGGCGACATCGCCTCGATCTCGCCGAAGGTCTCTGGCTACGTGGCCAAGGTCGATGTCGTCGCCAACCAGACGGTCAAGGCCGGCGATCCGCTCGTCACGCTCGACGACGGCGACTATCGTCTTGCGAAGGAGCAGGCGGAGGCGCAGATCGCCACCCAGAAGCTCGCGCTTCACCGCATCGACGCCCAGATCGACGGCGCAAAGGCGAGCCTTGCCCAGGCGGAAGCTCAGAAGACCGCCTATCAGGCCGCGCTCAACGGCGCGGAAGTCGCCGAAAAGCGCGCCAAGGAGCTGAACGCCAAGGCCGTCGGCACGACCGCCTCGCTCGACAGCGCCACCGTCGCGCTCGACCAGGCCAGGGCCAACCTCGTCGGCGCGGATGCCAATATCGTGTCCGCCAAGGCGAACATCGCCGTGCTCGAAGCCCAGCGCGCCGAATCCGAAAGCGGCATCCGCACGCTCGAGCTTGCGCGCGACAAGGCCGCGCGCGACCTCGGCTTCACGGTGCTGAAGGCGCCCTATGACGGCGTCGTCGGCAATGTCTCCGTGCAGGTCGGCGATCTCGTCTCGGCCGGCCAGCGCCTTGCCGCGCTGGTTCCGGTCAGGGACCTCTATGTCGAGGCGAACTTCAAGGAAACGCAGATCGCCCATCTCGTGCCCGGCTCGAAGGTGCACCTGCATGTCGACGCCTACGAGAACGACGACATCCTCGGCACGGTGTCCTCGATCGCGCCGGCTTCCGGGTCGGTCTTCTCGCTGCTGCCGGCCGAGAACGCGACGGGCAACTTCACCAAGGTCACGCAGCGCGTGCCGGTGCGCATCGCGCTGCCGAAGGAAGCCCTCGACAGCGGCAAGCTCCGGGCGGGCCTGAGCGTGGTCGTCGATGTCGACAGCCGCACGGCCCCTGAAGGTTCGGCGGCCGGCGAGTAAGGTTTCTCCAGCAAGGGAGCGCGGGCCATGGCCGCGACCGCTCAACCGACAGCCGGCGGCCTCGTGGCCGCCGCGCCGTCCGACAAGGTTCCCGTCCGCCGCGTCGTCGCGTTCTTCGCGATGGTCTTCGGCATGTTCATGTCGATCCTCGACATCCAGATCGTCTCGGCCTCGCTGTCGGAGATCCAGGCGGGCCTCGGCGCGGGCGCGGACGAGATCGCCTGGGTGCAGACCTCCTATCTGATCGCCGAAGTGATCATGATCCCGTTGTCGGGCACACTGGCGCGCATCGTCTCGACGCGCGTGCTGTTCAGCTTCTCGGCCGCCGGCTTCACCATCGCCAGCGCCCTTGCCGCGACCGCGACGAATATCGACCAGATGATCGTCTACCGCGCCATCCAGGGCTTCATCGGCGGCGGCATGATCCCCTCGGTCTTCGCGGCCGCCTTCACCATCTTCCCGCCTTCCAAGCGCTCCGTCGTCTCGCCGATGATCGGCCTCGTCGCGACGCTCGCCCCCACCATCGGCCCGACGGTGGGCGGCTATCTCAGCCATGCCTTCTCCTGGCACTGGCTGTTCCTCGTCAACATCATTCCCGGCATCATCGTCACGGTCCTGACCTTCAACCTGATCGATTTCGACAAGCCGGAATTCGGCCTGATGAAGCGCTTCGACTGGTGGGGCCTTGCCTCCATGGCGGTGTTCCTCGGCTCGCTCGAATACGTGCTGGAAGAGGGCAACAACAAGGACTGGTTCAGCGACGAGCATATCGTCATGGGCTCCCTTGCCGTCGCCGTCGGCGCCATCGTCTTCTTCTGGCGGGCCTTCAGGGTGCCTTTCCCGGTGGTGGACCTGCGCGCCTTCGCCAACCGCAACTTCGCCTTCGGCTCGGTCTTCTCCTTCGTCATGGGTATCGGCCTTTACGGCCTCACCTATCTCTATCCGCTCTATCTCGGGCGCATTCGCGGCTACGATTCGCTGATGATCGGCGAGACCATGTTCGTCTCGGGCCTTGCCATGTTCTGCACGGCGCCCATCGCCGGCATGATGTCGTCGCGGCTCGATCCGCGCGTCATGATGATGATGGGCTTCGGCGGTTTTGCGCTCGGCACCTGGACGATGACGCAGCTCACCGCGGACTGGGACTTCTACGAGCTGCTGGTGCCGCAGATCCTGCGCGGCGTCTCTCTGATGATCTGCATGGTGCCGATCAACAACGTGGCGCTCGGCACGCTGCCGCCCGACCGCATCCGCAACGCCTCCGGCCTTTTCAACCTGACGCGAAACCTCGGCGGGGCGGTGGGCCTTGCGATCATCAACACGATCCTCACCCAGCGCTCGCAGGAGCATTACCTGCGCCTGTCCGAGCACGTGCAATGGGGTAATCCGGTCGCCGTCGAGCAGCTTCGCAACATGGCCGCGAATTTTTCCGCCCATGGCCTCGACGGGCCGACCATCGCCATCAAGCAGATGGCCGGCATGGTACAGCAGCAGGCCTACATCCTGTCCTTCATCGATATCTTCCTGCTCCTGACCGTTCTCTTCGGTTCGCTCGTCGTCTGCGCCTTCGCGATCAGCAAGCCGCAATCGGGCGTCGGGGGCGGCGGCGGGCACTGAGCCGCCGGAACCCCCTTGCCGGGACATCGGTCCGTCCGCCAGAATGGCGGCATGATCGATGCCCGGAGACAAGCATGTCCTTCAATCCCACCCGCCGCCATCTCCTGACAGCCGCGGGCGGCCTCGGCCTTTCCCTCGTCCTGCCGAAGCTCGCGGCTGCCGCCGGGGCGCAGCGCCCCGCGACGGATGCGACCTTCCTCTTCTCCTGCGACGTTCATGCCTGTCTCGTCTCGGCCGACGGCCTCAGCCCGGATTGCGCGGCCGAGGGGAAGACGGATGCCGCACTGCTGCGGCATGTGGCGGCGGTCAACGGGGTCGAGGGCCTCGTCTGGCCGGCGGTCGTCGACGGGAGGCCCTCCGGCCTTGCGAGCGCCGGAACGCCCGTCGCCGCCCCGCTCGGCCTCGTGCTCGGCGGCGACATGACGGACGACGGCGGTGGGCAGGTGAAGGTGCCGGGCGAGGGCTGGCAGCTCCAGCAGTTCGCCAGCCGCTACCAGAAGGGCACCGGGCCGGACCGGGTGCACTATCCGGTCTATAACGGCCTCGGCAATCACGACCTCGACCAGGACGGCGTGCCGCCGCATATCGACTGGTATCGCCGGGAACTGCGCGACTATGTCGAGCTCAACCACCGCTCCACGGTCTTCTACAAGGCGCCGGTGCCGGTGACGGACTACGATCTCGATTCGGACAACTATTCCTGGGACTGGGGCGGGCTGCACCTCATCCAGCTCCAGCGCTTCGGCGGCGATCACAGCAAGGGTGCGGTCAGCGGCCTGCCCTGGCTGCAGCAGGACCTTGCAGCCTATGCCGCAGACGGCCGGCCCGTCGTGCTCTTCCAGCACTACGGCTGGGACCATTTCTCCACCGAGCACTGGGACCCGGCGGCCAAGACCTTCGATCCGACCGGCGCCGGTCCGGCGCACTGGTGGAGCGAGGAAGAGCGCGCCGGCCTCCTTGCCGCCCTCAAGGGCTATAATGTCGTCGGCATCTTCCATGGCCACGAGCATCCGACGCCGATGATCTACAACCGCGAGGGCTACGATCTCTTCAAGCCAATTGCCGCCTTCCTGGGCGGCCTCGCGCTGGTGCGCGTCACCGACACCTTCATGGACGTTGCCCTCGCGAAGGCCGGCGAGAACCCCGCCGACCTCCTCTTCACCCACGCCTTCAGCAAGCGTCTCTAGGCCCGAAAACCAGCCTCGACGCTTCGCCCGAAAATTTTTGATTTACGTACATCAAAAATTCCTCTAAGGCTCTCGCCACGGAGGAGAGATGAGACCCACGGTTCACGATATTGCCGACAAGGCGGGCGTCAGCCTCGCCACGGTCGACCGCGTTCTGAACGACCGGCCGGGGGTGCGCGGCGTCACGCGCGCCAAGGTGGAGGCGGCGATCGCCGCGCTCGGCTATGTGCGAGACGTTGCGGCGGCGAACCTTGCCAAGAGCCGTATCTACCCGCTCGTCTTCATCCTGCCGGAAGGCGACAATCCCTTCATGCGCGGGCTGGAGGGGGAGGTGCGCCGCGCCGGCCTCCATTCCGCCGTCGAGCGCACCCTTCTTTCCGTGGCGACGGTGCCGGCCTTCGACGGTCCGGCGCTGGCGAAGGCCATCGACGCCGCCATCGCCGAGGAGGTTTCCGGCATCGCCGCCGTCGCCGTCGATGCGCCGGACGTCTCCGCCGCCATCGCCCGCGCGCATGAGGCCGGCATTCCTTTCGTCACGCTGGTTTCCGACCTTGCCGGCTCGGGCCGCGATCATTTCGTCGGCGTCGACAATATCGCCGCCGGCCGCACCGCCGGCAGCCTGATGGGCCGTTTCCTCGGGGTGAGGCCCGGCCCGGTCGCGGTGCTCGCGGGCTCCATGCGCGTGCGCGACCATGGCGAGCGCCTCGAAGGCTTTCTCGCCGCCATGTCGGCCATGTCCGAGGCCCGCTCCATCCTGCCGGTGCTGGAAGGGCAGGACGATCCGGAGCTTTCCTTCTCGCTGATCGCCGATTGCCTCGCCGGGGTGCCGGATCTCGCCGGTATCTACAGCCTCGGCGCCGGCAATCGCGGCCTCATCGCCGCGCTCTCGGCCAAGGACCGGGCCGATCTCTGCGTGATCGTGCACGAACTGACCGGGGAGACCCGCGCGGCGCTGGAAAGCGGCGTCGTCGATGCCGTGCTCAACCAGGATGCCGGCCATGAGGTGCGCAGCGCCATCCGCGTGCTGCGCGCCAAGGCGGACGGCCTGCCGGTCAATGCCGCGCAGGAGCGCATCCGCCTCGACATCTTCATCAAGGATAACCTCCCGGCCGGCCCGGACGAGGAAAACTAGGAGACAGCCATGTATCTCGGGATCGACCTCGGCACGTCGGGCGTGAAAGCCATGCTGATCGATGCGGACCAGAAGGTCGTCGGCTCGGCCTCCGGCAGGGACGTGGAGACCGCGCGCCCTCACGCCGGCTGGTCGGAACAGGACCCGGCCGACTGGATCCGCGCGACCGAGGAGGCGATCGCCAGCCTTCGCGCCGCGCACCCCGCCGAATTCTCCGCCGTTCGCGGCATCGGCCTTTCCGGGCACATGCACGGCGCGACGCTGATCGATGCGGATGACAAGGTGCTGCGCCCCTGCATCATGTGGAACGACACGCGCAGCCACAAGGAAGCCGCCGCGCTCGACGCCGATCCGCGCTTCAGGAAAATCACCGGCAATATTGTCTTTCCCGGCTTCACCGCGCCGAAGCTCGCCTGGGTGAAGAACAACGAGCCCGACACCTTCGCGAAAGTCCGCCGGGTGCTGCTGCCCAAGGATTACCTCCGCCTCTGGCTGACGGGCGAGCATCTTTCCGAAATGTCCGATTCCGCCGGCACGTCCTGGCTCGATACCGGCGCGCGCAAATGGTCCGCTGAACTCTTGGCCGCCACCGACCTCGAAGAGCGCCAGATGCCGGGCCTCGTGGAAGGCACCGAGCCGGCCGGCACGCTGCGGCCGGAGCTTTCGTCGAAATGGGGCCTCGGTGAAGGCGTCGTCGTCGCCGGCGGGGCGGGGGACAACGCGGCCTCGGCCTGCGGCATGGGCACGGTGCGCGAGGGTACGGCCTTCGTTTCGCTTGGCACCTCCGGCGTGCTTTTCGCCGCCAATGCCAGCTACCTGCCGAACCCGGAAAGCGCCGTGCATGCCTTCTGCCATGCGCTGCCGAACACCTGGCACCAGATGGGCGTCATCCTTTCCGCCACCGATGCGCTCAACTGGCATTCCCGCGTCACCGGCGCCTCCGCCGCAGACCTCACGAAGGAACTCGGCGAGGCGCTGAAGGCCCCGTCGAGCGTTACCTTCCTGCCCTATCTTTCCGGCGAGCGCACGCCGCACAACGATGCAACCATCCGCGGCGCCTTCCTCGGCCTCGGCCATGAGAGCGGCCGACCGGTGCTGACGCAGGCGGTGCTGGAGGGCGTGTCCTTCGCGCTGCGCGACAATCTCGAGGCGCTGAAATCCGCCGGCACGCGCCTGTCGCGCGTCACCGCCATCGGCGGCGGCTCGCGCTCGCGCTACTGGCTGAAATCCATCGCGACGGCTTTGAACCTTCCCGTCGACCTGCCGGCCGACGGCGATTTCGGCGCGGCCTTCGGCGCCGCCCGCCTCGGCCTCATCGCCGCGACGGACGCGAACCCGACGGAGGTGCTGACCGCGCCCGCCACCGCCGAAACCATCGAACCCGAGACGGCGCTCACCGCCGCCTACGAGGACGCCTACCAGCGCTATCGCCGGCTCTATCCGGCGATCCGCGCCGCCTACTGATCAACGACCATTCAAGAGGAGACATCCATGGCCACCGGCTTCTTCGGCGATATCGCCAAGATCAGATATGAAGGTCCCGAGAGCACCAATCCGCTCGCCTTCCGTCACTACAATCCCGACGAGATCGTCATGGGCAAGCGCATGGAGGATCACCTGCGCTTCGCCGTCGCCTACTGGCACACCTTCGTCTGGCCGGGCGGCGACCCCTTCGGCGGCCAGACCTTCGAGCGCCCGTGGTTCGAGGACAGCATGAAGGCCGCCAAGCTGAAGGCGGACGTCGCCTTCGAATTCTTCCAGCTCCTCGGCGCGCCCTTCTACTGCTTCCATGACGCCGACGTGCGCCCCGAAGGCAAGGACTTCGTTGAGAACACGAGGAACCTCAACGAGATCGTCGACTACTTCGCCGAAAAGCAGGCCGCGACCGGCGTCAAGCTGCTGTGGGGCACGGCGAACCTCTTCTCCAACCGCCGCTACATGGGCGGCGCGGCGACCAATCCGGACCCGGACGTCTTCGCCTTCGCCGCCGCGACGGTGAAGACCTGCATCGACGCCACGCAGCGCCTCGGCGGCGACAACTACGTGCTGTGGGGCGGCCGCGAAGGCTACGAGACCCTGCTCAACACCAATCTCGGCCAGGAGCTCGACCAGCTCGGCCGCTTCGTCAACATGGTGGTGGAGTACAAGCACAAGATCGGCTTCAAGGGCGCGATCCTGATCGAGCCGAAGCCGCAGGAGCCGACCAAGCATCAGTACGACTACGACGTCGCGACGGTCTACGGCTTCCTGAAGAAGTACGGCCTGGAAAACGAGGTGAAGCTCAATATCGAGCAGGGCCATGCGATCCTCGCAGGCCATTCCTTCGAGCATGAGCTGGCGCTCGCCAATGCGCTCGGCATCTTCGGCTCCATCGACATGAACCGCAACGACTACCAGTCCGGCTGGGATACCGACCAGTTCCCCAACAACGTGCCGGAAATGGCGCTGGCCTATTACCAGGTTCTCGCCGGCGGCGGCTTCACGACGGGCGGCACCAATTTCGACGCCAAGCTGCGCCGCCAGTCCATCGACCCGGCGGATCTGCTCATCGGCCATATCGGCGGCATGGATTGCTGCGCGCGCGGCCTGAAGGCGGCGGCGAAGATGATCGAGGACAAGGCGCTTTCCGGCCCGCTCGCCGAGCGCTATGCCGGCTGGCAGAAGCCCGAGGCGCAGAAAATCCTTTCCGGCGGCTCCTCGCTGGAAGCGCTGGAAGCCTATGTGCGCGGCGGCAACGTCAATCCCCAGCCGCGCTCCGGCCGCCAGGAATTCCTGGAAAACGTCGTCAACCGCTACGTCTGACCCGCCGGCATTCCGGCAATTGTCAGGGGCGCCTTCGGGCGCCCCTTTTCGTTGTGGCGGGCGAACTACATCGCCTTACGTAACGTAAGATATACTTTCGGATGTATCGCGGTTTTGGTATTTCTCTGTATCGATTTGTATTACTTATATCGCTAAGTAAAACTTATTATAAAAATTCGAGAGGATTTTGTCCTTTGTCAATTCCGGCGGAAGTATAAGCCCGGAATTTCAGGGTTTGTTTACTCTGAACCGCGAAAAATCGCTACAGACCGAAGGCTGGGATCCTGATTCGGGACTTGCGTCAGTCGCCAACCCAACAGCAGAGGATTCGCCCGATGTCGGCGCAGGATGCCAAGACGCAGCAACTGAACGAGCGCCTCCAGTTCGTCGATTTCGACACCGGCCAGCGCGAAGCGCTGAAGCGGGCGCTGCCCACCATTTCCGCCTCGCTCGACGGGGCGCTGGATATCTTCTACACCAAGGCGCGCGCCACGCCGGAGACGGCCCGCTTCTTCTCCAGCGAGGCGCATATCCAAAGCGCCAAGGGCCGGCAGGTCAAGCATTGGGAAGTGATCGGCTCGGCGAAATTCGACACGCAGTATGTCGATGCCGTCACCACCATCGGCAAGACCCATGCCCGCCTCGGCCTGGAGCCGCGCTGGTATATCGGCGGCTATGCGCTGATCCTCGAGGCGATCGTCGAAGGCGTCATCAAGAAGCATCTCGAGGGCTTCCTCTACCGCAGGAAGGCCGAGGCGCTGGGCGAGGAGATCACCGCCATCGTCAAGGCCGCGCTGGTCGACATGGACTATGCCATCTCGGTTTATCTCGACGCGCTCCAGGAGGAGCGGGAGAAATCCGAGGCCGAGCGGCAGGCGCGGAACGCCGAGCAGGAAGAGGCGCTCGCCGCCATCGACACCTCGCTCAACCGCCTCGCCGAAGGCGACCTCACCGCCGCCATCGCGAGGCCGCTCGCCCCGCAATTCGAGCGCCTGCGCTCCAACTTCAACACGGCGATCGAGAAGCTGGACGACACGCTCGGCGCCATTGTCACAGCGGCGGACGACGCGGCCGGCAATTCCGGCGAGCTGGTCCATGCCACCGACGACATGGCCAAGCGCACCGAGCAGCAGGCGGCCTCGCTCGAGGAAACCGCCGCCGCCGTCGAGGAGATCACCACCATTTCCCGCGAGGCCGCGCAACGCGCCGAGGAAGCCCGCCGCGTCGTCGGCAGCGCGACGGAGGAGGCGAAGCGCTCCGGCGCCGTCGTCGAGCAGGCGGTTTCCGCCATGGGCGCCATCCAGGAATCGTCCGGCCGGATCACCCAGATCATCGGCGTCATCGACCAGATCTCGTTCCAGACCAACCTGCTCGCCCTCAATGCCGGCGTCGAGGCGGCGCGGGCGGGCGAGGCAGGCAAGGGCTTCGCGGTGGTCGCGCAGGAGGTGCGCGAGCTCGCCCAGAAATCCGCCGAGGCCGCCAGGGAGATCAAGGCGCTGATCGACAAGTCCTTCGAGGACGTGCAGCTCGGCGTGTCGCTGGTCAACAAGACGGGCGAGGCGCTGCACCATATCGGCGAGCAGGTCGTCAATATCAACGGCCATATCGACGCCATCGCCAGCTCCGCCCGCGAGCAGTCCGCCGGCATCGCCGAGATCAACACCGCCGTCGGCACCATGGACCAGATGACCCAGCAGAACGCCGCGATGGTGGAGGAGACCAATGCCGCCACGCACAACCTGATGCGGATCAGCACGACGCTGAAGGGGCTGGTGGATCGCTTCACGGTCTCGGCCGGGCGCGGCGAGCGGCCGGCACGGGCCGCGCAGCGGCGGTATGGGTGACCTCGCCGCTTGATGTTTGCCCCTCACCCGCAAGCGGGGAGAGGGGACGTGCCCCACGTAGCGTTATTGTTTGGGGAAACCGGCGCGGCATATCCCCTTCGCCCCGCCCGCGGGAGAAGGCGGCCGGCAGGCCGGATGAGGGGCGCTGGCGTAACGCGGCGGGTAACGTTTCTACTTCTTCAAAAACCGCCGCGCGGGCGTGGAAACCGAATTGCGCACGATGAGGTCCGGCGTCAGCAGGATTTCGGCTTCCGGCGGCTCGCTCCCCGAAAGCAACTCCAGCAGAAGCGCCATCGAGCTCTTGCCGATGGCGGTGCGCGGCTGGCGGATGGTGGTGAGCGAGGGCGTCATGAAGGTCGCCTGCGGCACGTCGTCGAAGCCGGTCACGGAAAAGTCCGTCGGAATGTCGTAGCCGCGCGCGCCGAGGCCGATCATCACGCCGATGGCGGTCTGGTCGTTGACGCACATGAAGGCGCTCGGCAGCGTGTCGCGCATGAAGAGCTGTTCCAGCGCGAGGCGGCCGCTCTCGATGGTGCCGTCGCCCTCCAGGATGAGGCGGTCGCCCGGCGGCACGCCGGCGGCGTCAAGCCCCTCGTCATAGCCCTGCCGGCGGCGGCTATAGGCAAGGCGCGTGCGCGAATCGCCGATGAAGGCGATCTTGCGGTGGCCCTCGGCGATCAGCAGGTCAACGGCCTTGCGTGCCCCCTCGATATCGTCGACACCGACATAGGGGATGCCGCCATTATAGACCGGTTCGAAGACACCGACGCTGGGCGGCAGGCGTGCGGTCATGCTCTGGTGGCCGAAGGGCAGGATGCCGGTGAAGAGGATCAGCCCCGCCGCCTGGTTGGAATTCAGGAACTTCAGATATTCGAGGCCGCGCTGCGGATCGTTCTGCGTATGGCCGATCAGGATGCCGTAGCCATGCGCCCGCGCCTCGTTTTCCAGGCCGACGAGGATGTTGGAGAAGTTCGGGTCACCGATATCGGGCGCCACGACGAGGATCATGTTCGACCGGCCGAGGCGGAGACTCCGCGCCATCGCATTGGTCGTGTAGCCGGTGATGGCGATCGCCTGGTTGACCTTCAGCCGCGTCGAGTTCGCCACCTTTTCCGGCGTGTGGATCGCCCGGGAGACGGTCGCGATCGAGACCTGCGCGATGCGCGCGACATCCTCGATCGTGGCGGGGCTGGACGACGACAAACTGTTTCTCACTTAGCGGTCGCAGGTCCGGAAAGATGGAAAAAGGGCATCCGGAACTGCAAGGATCAAAGGACTTGCGGGGACACTACACAGACTGGCCCGAGGGTCAAACGACGCTTGGTGGAAATTCTCGATATCCAATGATGTAAACCTTTACATGATCGGTGTAAAGGTTTACATCATGCTCAAGCGGCCGAGGAGCCGCAGGGAGAAAATCGATGAATCCGGACGCTGCCGACGGGGCTCCCGTCGTTCTTGCTGCACGCCGTATCAGCAAATCTTTCAATGGCGTGCAGGTGCTTTTCAGCGTCAATTTCGAGCTGCGCGCCGGCGAGGTCCATGCGCTCATGGGCGAGAACGGCGCCGGCAAGTCGACGCTGGTGAAGATTCTCTCCGGCTTCGAGCAGCCGACCTCCGGCGAGATCCTGCTGGACGGCCAGCCGGTGAAGCTGCCGCCGAACGGGCAGGCCGAAGCGCTCGGCATCGTCATCATCCACCAGGAATTCAACCTCGCCGAACATCTCACCGTCACGGAGAGCCTGTTCCTCGGCCGCGAGGTCACCCGTTTCGGCGTGCTCGACCGCAAGTTCATGCGCGCCGAGACGCGCCGCGTGCTCGACCAGCTCGGCTCCCATGTCGACGAGAATGCATTGATCAGCTCGCTCTCCATCGCCGACAAGCAGATGGTGGAAATCGCCAAAGCCATCAGCCGCGATGCACGCATCATCTTCATGGACGAGCCGACCGCCGTTCTCTCCCGCGAGGAGACCAATTACCTCTTCCGCCAGGTGCGCAAGCTGCGCGAAAAGGGCACATCCTTCGTCTTCGTTTCGCACAAGCTGGACGAGGTGATGGAGCTGACCGACCGCGTGACCGTGCTGCGTGACGGGCAATGGGTGAAAACCGCGCCGACGAACATCCTCGACGGCGAATCCATCGCCCAGCTCATGGTCGGCCGCGAGCTTTCCAGCCTCTATCCCGCCAAGCAGGAGCCGAGCGTCGACGAGGAGGTCACGCTCGCCGTTTCGGGCCTGTCGACCCACTATGTCAAGGATGCGAGCTTCGAGGTTCGCAAGGGCGAGATCCTCGGCTTTTCCGGCCTCATCGGCTCCGGTCGCACGGAACTGATGGAAGCGGTCGCGGGCCTTCGGGCGCGCTCGGCTGGCGAGGTCTCGGTGCGCGGCGAGAGCGTGCCGGGCGGCGACGTCCATGCCGCCAACCGCGTCGGCATCGCCTATATGACCAAGGACCGCAAGCACAAGGGCCTGCTCCTCAACTCACGCATGACGGCGAACCTCACGCTGCAATCGCTGGAGAAGCACGGCAGCTACGGTTATCTCAGCCCGAAGAGTGAGGCGACCGCATTGGAGCGTGCCCGCCGCCGCTTCGATATCCGCGTGCGTGACGGGCGCGTCGTCGCCGGCCGCATGTCGGGCGGCAACCAGCAGAAATTGCTGCTCGCCAAGGTCATGGAGACCGAGCCCGACGTCATCATCATCGACGAGCCGACGCGCGGCATCGATGTCGGCACCAAGCAGCAGATCTACCATTTCATCTCGGCGCTTGCCCGCGACGGCAAGTCGATCGTCGTCGTCTCCTCGGAGATGCCGGAGATCATCGGCCTGTGCACGCGCGTCGCCGTCATGCGGGAAGGGCGGATCGTCGGCATTCTCGAAGGCGAGGAAATCTCCGAGCAGGAGATCATGCGCTATTCGGCCGGCCTCAAGAAAAAGACCGCGGCCTGATCGCCGCCAGAACAACGAATTACGTCGGGGACGAACATGACGGAAGACGCAGTCGAAACGAAGCCGCGGGGCCGAAGCTGGCGGGATGTGGATCTGAGGGCCGTCGCGCCCTTCGCCGCGCTCCTCCTGCTCCTCATCGTCGGCGCGCTGGTGAACCCCAACTTCATCGGGCTCAACAACCTCGCCAATGTCGCGACGCGCAGCGCCTTCATCGCGATCATCGCGGTCGGCGCGACCTTCGTCATCTCCTCGGGCGACCTTGACCTGTCGGTCGGCTCGATGGTGGCCTTCGTCGCCTCGATCATGATCCTCTTCATGAATTCCGGCGTGATCGCCGATCCCGCCCTGATGCTCGTCGCCGCCGTGGCGCTCACGGTCGTCATCGGCGCGGCCTGCGGCCTTGCCAACGGCCTCATCACCACCGTCGGCAGGATCGAACCCTTCATCGCCACGCTCGGCACGATGGGCATCTATCGCGGGCTGACCACCTGGCTGTCGCAGGGCGGCGCGATCACGCTGCGCGAGCCGGAATTGCAGGCCATGTATCGCCCGGCCTATTTCGGTTACATCCTCGGTGTGCCGGTGCCGATCGTCGTCATCCTCGTCGTCACCGCCATCGCCGCCTTCGTCCTCTATCGCACGCGCTACGGCCGCCATGTCGTGGCGGTCGGCTCGAACAGCGACGTCGCGCGCTATTCCGGCATCCCGGTCAACCGCGTGCGCACCATCGCCTTCGTCATCCAGGGCCTGTGCGTCGCCATCGCCGTGCTGCTCTACGTGCCGCGCCTCGGCTCCACCTCCGCCACCACCGGCATCCTGTGGGAATTGCAGGCCATTACCGCGGTCGTCGTCGGCGGCACGGCGCTGAAAGGCGGGGCGGGCCGCGTCTGGGGCACGATCTGCGGCGCCTTCATTCTCGAACTGGTCGGCAACATCATGCTGCTCTCCAACTTCATCAGCGAATATCTGATCGGGGCCATCCAGGGCGCGATCATCATCATTGCGATGCTCGTCCAGCGTTCGCTGGTGCGGAAGTCGTAGGACTAACCGGGTCAACGGGTCGCCCGGTCAGGAAAACAGACCTGCTTTTGGGAGGAAACTCATGCGCAAGAAACTTTTGGGCCTGACGGTCGCCGCCATGGCGCTCATCGCCGGCGCCGTCCATGCGGAAGACAAGAAGGTGACGATCGGCGTGTCGATCCCGGCCGCCGACCATGGCTGGACCTCCGGCGTGGTCTATCACGCCGAGCGTGTCGCCAAGCTCCTGATGGAGCGCAATCCGGGCCTCAACGTCATCGTCAAGACCTCGCCGGATCCGGCAAGCCAGGCGAATGCCGTGCAGGACCTCGAGACGCAGGGCATCGACGCGCTTGTCATCCTGCCGACCGATCCGGATCCGCTGGTCAACGCCATCAAGGAAGTCAAGGGCAAGGGCACCTTTGTCGCGCTCGTCGACCGTGCGCCGAGCACCAACGACAATTCCGTACGTGACCTCTATGTCGCCGGCAACAACTTCGCCCTCGGCCAGACGGCCGGCGAATATATCAAGACCACGACGCCGGACGCCGAAGTCGTTGTCATCCGCGGCATGGCGATCCCGATCGACCAGCAGCGCCAGGACGGTTTCGACAAGGGTATCGAAGGCTCGGGCGTCAAGATTCTCGACCGCCAGTACGGCAACTGGAACCGCGACGACGCCTTCAAGGTCATGCAGGACTACCTGACCAAGTACCCGAAGATCGACGTCGTCTGGTGCCAGGACGACGACATGGCCGTCGGCGTGCTTCAGGCCATCGAGCAGGCCGGCCGTACGGACATCCAGTATGTCGTCGCCGGCGCCGGCTCGAAGGACATGATCAAGAAGGTCATGGACGGCGACAAGATGATCCCGGTCGACGTGCTCTATCCGCCGGCAATGGTCGGCACCGCGCTCGAAATGACCGCCGCCAACTTCTACGGTCAGGTCCCGGTCCGCGGCGTCTACACCATCGACGCCACGCTGGTGACGAAGGACAACGCGAAGGACTTCTACTTCCCGGATTCCCCGTTCTGATCTGAAAAAGAGCGCCGCCCGAGCTTCCTCGCCCGGGCGGTTTCTGTTCGAAGCCGGCATTTCACGTTGCCGGGGCCTGCAAAGGCCGATAGCTTTCCCCGCGTTGCGGTACGTACCGCAAAAATATCATCGACTGGCCGCGTGATCGGTCAGCCCCATGGGAGGACGCCGACAATGAAGACGATCAAGGGCCCCGGCCTGTTTCTCGCACAGTTCGCGGGCGATGCCGCGCCGTTCAATTCCTGGGACGCGATCACCAAATGGGCGGCCGATATCGGCTACAAGGGCGTGCAGGTCCCGACCTGGGATGCGCGCCTCATCGACCTGAAGAAGGCGGCGGAATCCAAGGCCTATTGCGACGAATTCGCCGGCAAGGCGCGCGAGAACGGCGTCGAGATCACCGAGCTTTCCACCCATCTGCAGGGCCAGCTCGTTGCCGTGCATCCCGCCTATGACGAGGCCTTCGACGGTTTTGCGGCGCCCGAAGTGCGCGGCAATCCGAAGGCCCGGCAGGCCTGGGCGGTCGAGCAGGTGAAGATGGCGCTGACGGCCTCGAAGCATCTCGGCCTCAACGCGATGGCCAGCTTCTCCGGCGCGCTCGCCTGGCCCTTCGTCTATCCATGGCCGCAGCGCCCAGCCGGCCTCGTCGAGACCGCCTTCGACGAACTCGCCAAGCGCTGGAAGCCGATCCTCGACCACGCCGAGGAGAACGACGTCGACATCTGCTACGAGATCCATCCGGGCGAGGACCTGCATGACGGCATCACCTACGAGATGTTCCTGGAGCGCACCGGCAACCATGCCCGCGCCTGCATGCTCTACGATCCCTCGCACTATGTCCTGCAGTGCCTCGACTATCTCGACAATATCGACATCTACAAGGACCGCATCCGCATGTTCCATGTGAAGGATGCCGAGTTCAACCCGACGGGCCGGCAGGGCGTCTATGGCGGCTACCAGAGCTGGGTCAACCGCGCCGGCCGCTTCCGCTCGCTCGGCGACGGTCAGGTCGATTTCGGCGCCGTCTTCTCCAAGATGACCGCCAACGATTTTTCCGGCTGGGCCGTGGTGGAGTGGGAATGCGCGCTGAAGCACCCCGAGGACGGCGCCCGCGAAGGGGCCGAATTCGTCAAGGCGCATATCATCCGCGTGACGGAAAAGGCCTTTGACGACTTTGCCGATGGCGGCACGGACCAGGCGGCGAACCGGCGCATGCTCGGGCTTTGAAGATCGCCCCTCACCCTAACCCTCTCCCCGCAGGCGGGGAGAGGGGGCGTGCCCCACGCACGGGAATTGCTTGAGGAAAACGGTGCGGCATATCTCCTCTCCCCGCAGCCAAGGAGAAGGTGGCCGGCAGGCCGGATGAGGGGCCCTTGCCCCGCGAGAAACATCAAGGAGGAACACAGGATGGCAATCGAAGGAAGCGCAAACGAAACGCGGGAGCGCCGTATCCGGCTCGGCATGGTCGGTGGCGGCTCGGGCGCGTTCATCGGCGCGGTGCACCGCATCGCCGCCCGGCTCGACGATCATTACGAGCTTGTCGCCGGCGCGCTCTCGTCCTCGCCGGAAAAGGCCGAGCAGTCGGCGCGCGAACTCGGGCTCGACCCGTCGCGCAGCTACGGCAGCTTCAAGGAGATGGCGATACGCGAAGCCAAGCTGAAGAACGGCATCGAGGCCGTGGCGATCGTCACGCCGAACCACGTGCATTACGAGGCCGCGAAGGAATTCCTGAAGCGCGGCATCCACGTCATCTGCGACAAGCCTCTGACCTCGACGCTCCCCGACGCCCGCAAGCTGAAGACGCTGACGGAGGAGAGCGACGCCCTCTTCGTCCTCACCCACAACTATACCGGCTATCCGATGGTGCGGCAGGCCCGCGAGATGGTCCGGAACGGCGAGCTCGGCGCGATCCGTCTCGTCCAGATGGAGTATCCGCAGGACTGGCTGACGGAGGATATCGAATCGAGCGGCCAGAAACAGGCCGCCTGGCGCACCGACCCCACGAAGTCCGGCGCGGGCGGCTCCACCGGCGATATCGGCACGCATGCCTACAATCTCGGCTGCTTCGTCTCCGGCCTCGAGCTGGAGGAGCTGTCCGCCGATCTCGACAGCTTCGTGCCCGGCCGCAAGCTCGACGACAACGCCCATGTGATGATGCGTTTCAAGGAGAAGGACGGCGTGCGCGCCAAGGGCACGCTCTGGTGCAGCCAGGTCGCGCCCGGCCACGAGAACGGCCTGAAGGTGCGCGTCTACGGCACCAAAGGCGGCCTCGAATGGGTGCAGGCCGATCCGAACTATCTCTGGTACACGCCCTTCGGCGAGCCCAAGCGCCTCATCACCCGGGGCGGCGCCGGTTCCGGCCCCGCCGCCGCCCGCGTCAGCCGCATCCCCTCTGGCCACCCGGAAGGCTATCTCGAAGGCTTCGCCAATATCTATTCCGAAGCCGCCCGCGCCATCCACGCCAAGCGCAGCGGCACGAAGGTCGACCCCGCCGTCACCTATCCGACGGTCGATGACGGCCTCAAGGGCATGCTCTTCGTCGATGCCTGCGTGCAGTCCTCGAAGCGCAACGGCGCCTGGGTGAAGGTATAGGCCTGCCGGAAATGGACGGAGACGGAGGCCGGCCCTATGGCCGGCCTCCCGCCGCTGTGCCGGGGCTGCCGCCGGCGCGCAATCGTCGCCTCCCTCTCGCCATGGGCCAACCCGCATGGGAAGCGCTGTTTTTCACCATCATCCCCTTTTCTTCAGTCGGTGCGGCATAGACGGCGCTGCTTTTACCGCACTCCTCCCTTCTGTCACCCTCGGGCTCGACCCGAGGACCCACGCGGCCCGGAACGCCCTCATTCCCCGGTAAAACGCCCGTCCGTTTTCCCCGCCCCCCGAACCCGTGCCTACAATTCCCCCATCCCGCCGCGGATACACCGCAAGGCGTTGCGGCGAGGCGGGGTCGGCGCGGGGTATGAGGGGCAGACGCGAAACCTCATGCGCCGGGTCCGCGGAAAATGGTCTCCCTCCGGCGATCCGGGGGAAGCGGCGGGGCGTCGGGCCGGGCCTTCCGTTTCTCCTGATAAATTCGTCGGGCGTGCCTGTGGGGCACATAAAGGGGTGGAGTCGCGCCAGGGTGACGTCCGGGGGTCGAAAGGCCCGGTTCACCCGAAGCAGTGGAAGACGGCGCCGACCGGCAGCCATGGCTGCGGCGCCGTGAGCCTGAGGGCGTGCATGGTCTCCTCGAAAGAGGGGCACGCTACTGTTCCCATGGACAGCCATCCTCCCAGAGAGACCGAAGTCGCGGGCAAAAACCGCCGAACGGGGCGCCGGAAGGGGCCATATACAAACCATTCAGATGAGGCACCGCCGGCGCCCCGTCCGCATGGCATGCAGCATCTTCCCGGCGTCGTCGCGCGCGGGGGCATTCGGCGTGTCTGGCGATTGACTTTTCCTGCAATGGCTTTACTGCAACGTTGCAGATAGCGCTGAGCAGCGAAAATCCCTCGAGACCAGAGAAGACCGATGACCGACCCCGAAACTCTTGCCGGCCGTTTCCCCGGCGATTTCCTCTTCGGCGTGGCGACCGCCGCGTTCCAGATCGAGGGCGCCGCGAAGATGGACGGGCGCAAGCCGTCGATCTGGGACGCCTTCTCCAACATGCCCGGCCGCGTCTTTGGCCGGCACAATGGCGATGTCGCCTGCGACCACTACAACCGGCTGGAGCAGGACCTCGACCTCATCCAGTCGCTCGGCGTCGCGGCCTATCGCTTCTCCATCGCCTGGCCGCGCATCATTCCGGAGGGCACCGGCCCGGTGAACGAGAAGGGGCTGGATTTCTACGACCGTCTGGTCGATGGCCTCAAAGCTCGCGGCATCAAGGCTTTCGCGACGCTCTACCATTGGGACCTGCCGCTGATGCTGGCGGGCGACGGCGGCTGGACGGCGCGGCAGACGGCCTATGCCTTCCAGCGCTATGCCAAAACCGTCATCGCCCGCCTCGGCGACCGGCTGGATGCGGTGGCCACCTTCAACGAGCCCTGGTGCTCCGTCTGGCTGAGCCATCTCTACGGCATCCATGCGCCCGGCGAGCGCAACATGGATGCGGCACTGCATGCGCTGCATTTCACCAACCTCGCCCATGGCCTCGGCGTCTCGGCCATCCGCGCCGAGCGGCCGGAGCTTCCCGTCGGCCTCGTGCTGAACGCCCATTCGATCTATCCGGGCAGCGACAGCCCGGCGGACAAGGCGGCCGCCGAACGCGCCTTCGATTTCCACAACGGCGTCTTCTTCGGCCCGATCTTCAAGGGCGAATATCCGGAACGCTTCCTCTCGGCGCTCGGCCACCGCATGCCCGAGATCGAGCCCGGCGACATGGAGACGATCGCGCAACCGCTCGACTGGTGGGGCCTCAACTACTACACGCCGATGCGCGTCGCCGCCGATCCGACTGAAGCCGCGGAGTTCCCGGCAACCGTGCCGGCCCCGCCGGTGGCGGATATCAAGACGGATATCGGCTGGGAGGTCTATGCGCCCGCCCTTGGCGACCTCGTGCGCAAGCTCAATGCCGACTATACGCTGCCCGACTGCTACATCACGGAAAACGGCGCCTGCTACAATATGGGTGTCGAAAACGGCGTGGTGGACGACCAGCCCCGCCTCGACTACATCGCCGACCATCTCGGCGTGACGGCGGACCTCATCGGGGAAGGCTATCCGATGCGCGGCTATTTCGCCTGGAGCCTCATGGACAACTTCGAATGGGCGGAAGGCTACCGCATGCGCTTCGGCATCGTGCATGTGGATTACGAGACGCAGGCGCGCACGGTGAAGAAGAGCGGCCACTGGTATGCGGCGCTGGCCGGGGCGTTCCCGAAGGGGAACCATCGGATGGGCTGAGAGTGTGGGTGAGGCGGCCCCTATTTCCCGAGGTGCCGCTCGCCGCGCTTCTTCGCAAGGTCCATCTGCTTCTGCCGCTGGCGGAAGCGCGCCCGGTCCTCCTCGCTGCGCTCCGCATGGCAATGCGGGCAGGAGACGCCGGCCTCGTAGAGGGGGGAGGCGATCTCCTCCGCCGTCAGTGGATGGCGGCAGGCGCGGCAGAGCTTGTGCTCGCCCTCTTCGAGGCCATGGGTGACGGAGACGCGCTCGTCGAAGACGAAGCAGGCGCCTTCCCACAGGCTCTCTTCCGGCGGCACTTCCTCGAGATATTTCAGGATGCCGCCCTTGAGGTGGTAGACCTCCTCGAAACCCTCGGCCTTCATGAAGGCGGTCGCCTTCTCGCAGCGGATGCCGCCGGTGCAGTACATGGCGATCTTCGGCTTGTTGTGCAGGCCGGTGTTCCGGCGCACCCATTCGGGGAATTCGCGGAAGGTTTTCGTGTTCGGGTCGACAGCGCCTTTGAAGATGCCGATGGCCGTCTCGTAATCGTTGCGCGTGTCGATGACGATCGTGTCCGGATCAGAGATCAGCGCGTTCCAGTCCTTCGGCGCGACATAGGTGCCGACGGAGCGGTTGGGGTCGATATCCTCGACGCCCATGGTGACGATCTCCTTCTTCAGCCGCACCTTCATGCGCAGGAAGGGCATCTCGCTCGCCCGGCTTTCCTTGTGCTCCAGCGCGGCGAATTCCGGCTGGCGGCGCAGGAAGGAGAGCACGGTGCGGACGCCGTCCGCAGGTCCCGCGATGGTGCCATTGATGCCCTCATGGGCCAGCAGCAGCGTGCCGCGCACACCCTGTTCCTCGCAAAGCGCCTGCAGCGGGGCGCGCAGTTCGGCAAAGCGCGGAACCGAGACGAAATGATAGAGCGCGGCGACGAGGAAGCCGTCGTTTCCAGCGGGCGAAGGGATCGTGTTTGTCATGGCCGCCACATACAGCTTTGGCGCATTTCAGGCAATGCGGCGTGGTGTAACGGTTCAGGCGAGCTGGCGAAGGCTCGCGCCATTGCTGATGCCGAGCGCCATCGACTGGTTGGAGTAGCGGCTCTCGCCCGTCACTTCCCGGCCCACCCAGTTGGGCAGTTCCGGCTCGTCGTGGATCGAGGAGAGCTCGACCTCGGCGATGACGAGGCCGCGATGGGCGCCGTCATAGACGTCGACCTCCCAGATATGGCCCTCGTAAGGCACCTTGTAGCGCACCTTCTCGATGACCTTGCCGACCGCGTGGCGCAGCATGTCCTCGGCCTCGTCGCGATCGATGTCGAATTCGTATTCGTCGCGCACCAGCGCGGCATGGCCGACCTTCAGCGTGATGCGCGCCCGTCCGTCGCCATAGAGGCGAACCCGCAGCGACCGGTCGTCCTGCGCGACGATATAGGCCTGCCTTATGGCGATGCCCTCGTTCGCGGCGCTGCGCCATCGTTGCCCCGATACCAGGAACTTCCGCTCGATCTCTTTTGCCATAGGCATGCTTTCGCTGTTGGAGATGGCTTGGGCGGGGGAACACTACACGATAAGTGTGTCATGACAAGGCCATGAATCATGCTTTAGGCTCGACACGACGTCGCAGACGCGGTATGCCGCTCTCAATTCAATCGTTTTAAAAGGTGGTGCCATGCGCGAGAAAAACGCCAAGCTCCTTTCCGTCCTGAAGCTGCAGCCGGTGGTGCCGGTGCTGGTCGTCGACGACGTCAAGACGGCGGTTCCGCTCGCGCGGGCGCTGGTCGCCGGCGGGCTGAAAGCCATCGAGATCACCCTGCGCACGACGGCCGCACTGGAGGCGATCCGCGCGGTCGCCAACGAGGTCGAGGGCGCCGTCGCCGGTGCCGGCACGATCCTCAATGCCGCCCAGTTCGAGGCGGCGGTCGAGGCCGGCTCGCAGTTCATCGTCAGCCCCGGCACGACACAGGAGCTGATCGACGCCGCCGCGGATTCCGAAATCCCGCTCCTGCCGGGCGCGGCCACCGCCAGCGAGGTCATGGGCCTTCGCGAAGAGGGCTACCAGGTCATGAAGTTCTTCCCGGCCGAGCAGGCCGGCGGGGCGGCTTATCTCAAGTCGCTGTCCTCGCCGCTCGCCGGCACGCTGTTCTGCCCGACGGGCGGCATCTCGCTTTCCAATGCCCGCGACTATCTCTCGCTGCCGAATGTCGTGTGCGTCGGCGGCTCGTGGGTCGCGCCGAAGGAGCTGGTCGCCAAGGGCGACTGGGCGGGCATCGAGAAGCTCGCCGCGGAAGCTGCCGCCCTCAAGGGCTGAAGCCGGATCGATGGAATTGCGGACGGGCGGCCATCGGCCGCCCGTCATGCATTTGTAATTTGAAGGGGGCACTCCTATCTTGCCTTGCTGTGGCAAGAGAAACGGAGACGCCCATGTTCGACCCCAAGACGTTGCTCGACCAGTTCCTCGGCTCGCAGGTGCTGGGCGCGGGCGGAACCGTGCGCGACCGCGCCGGCCAGGTCACCCAGCTCGCCAAGGACAATCCGCTCGCCGCCATCGCCATTGCCGGCGTGCTGCTCGGCACGGACGGCGGGCGCAAGGTCGCGGGCTCGGCGCTGAAGCTCGGCAGCCTCGCCGCCATCGCCGGCCTCGGCTACCAGGCCTACAAGAATTACCGCGACGGCCAGAACCCGGCGGAGACCGCGCAGGCCGGCACGCCGGAACTCCTGCCGCCGCCCGCCGATTCCGGCTTCCATCCCGAGGCGGTCGGCACTGATTTCGCCCTCGTCCTGGTGCGCGCCATGATCGCCGCCTCGCGTGCCGACGGCCATATCGACGACGCCGAGCGCGCCCGTATCATGGACAAGCTGAAGGTCTCCGGGCTCGGCGAAGGGGCTACGCAGTTCCTGGAAAACGAGCTTGCCAATCCGGTCGATCTCGATGCGATCGTCGCGGCCGCGACGACGGAGGAGCAGCGCGTCGAGCTCTATACGGCCTCGCGCCTCGCCATCGAGCCGAAGACGCGCGCCGAGCGCGGCTATCTCGACCTTCTCGCCGGCCGTCTCGGCCTTGCCGATGCGCTGGTCGACCATATCGAGGCGACGGTTTCGGCCGCGACCGTCTGACATTTGCCGGGAGCGGCCGAACGCCGCTCCCCGCTTTGCCGATTGCTTCGGCCCGCCGGCTGTTCTATCCCTTCGGCAAGACCGAAGGAGGATTTTCATGCGCGATCTCAAGGACTGGAAAGGTTGCCCGCCGCCGGCGCCGGTGACGCTCGAGGGGCGTTATGTGCGCATCGAGCCCTATGATCGCGAAAAGCACCTCCAGCCCCTCTGGGACGCCTTCGGCGGCATGGGTATCAACCCGCTGCTGCGCTACTTCGCGCAGGCCGACTTCTCGGGCATCGAGGGTTTCGACGCGTGGTCGGAAGGCGCGATCAAGTCGGGCTGGGTGCGCGAGGTCATCGTCGACAAGGCCAGCGGCAAGCCGGCCGGCATGGCGCATTACATGCGGCCGGACCCGGCCAACGGCGTGGTCGAGATCGGCGGCATCGCCCATGGCGGCGGCATGTCGCGCTCGCCGCTCTCCACCGAGGCGCAGTATCTCCTCGCCAAGCATGTCTTCGAGGATCTCGGCTATCGCCGCTACGAGTGGAAGTGCCATAACGACAACGCGGCCAGCAAGCGCACCGCCGCCCGCCTGGGCTTCACCTTCGAAGGCGTCTTCCGCCAGCACATGCTTTCCAAGGGCGAGAACCGCGATACCGCCTGGTTCTCGATCATCGACGGCGAGTGGCCGGTCATCGCGAAAGCGTTCGACGCCTGGCTCCTGCCGGAGAATTTCGATGCCGAGGGACGGCAGAAGCGCCGGCTGGAGGATATCCGCGCCGAGATCGCCAAGGCGGATGCGGCGTGAGCGGCGAGGCCAAGGGAAAGTCGGCGGCGCTTGCGGCGCTGTTCATCCTGCTCGGAACGGGCGTGGTGTTCTATTTCCTGCCGCGCATGATGGTCGCGCTCGGCAATGTCTCGCCCTGGCTGGCGGGCGCCTTCGGCGCGCTGCTGGTGCTCGGCTTCTTCCTCGTCTTCTGGCTCAGGGCGCGCTACCAGCGCAAGCGCGGCAACTAGAACGTCTGTTTCAACACAATTCCGGACGCAAAACCGCTTCGCACTTTTGCTGGAATTGCCCTAGCCCTGCAGCGAGGCTCCGAGCAGGAGCAGGCCCATGATCATCACCAGCGCCGCCCCGGCGATCTCGATGGCGGTGCCGACGCGGAGCGCCGCCGAGCCGTTGCCGGCGAAGCGCACGGCCGCGCCCTTGGCGGTGACGGCGAGGGTGGCGAGGATCGAGACGGTGATGGCCGTGCCGATCGACATGGCGAGCACGGCGAGCACCCCGCCGAGATAGAGGCCGTTCAGAAGCGCGAAGCTCAGCACGATGAGCGCGCCCGAGCAGGGTCGCAGTCCCACGGCGACGATGGCCGACCAGGCTTCGCGCAGCGCGAAACGATCGCCTTTCAGCATGGAAGGGTCCGGCGCATGGGCATGGCCGCAAGTCGAGCAGACCTCGCCCGCGTGGTGGTGATGATGCCCATGGCCGCGCACCTCGACCGCCTGCACGCCGAGCCTGGAGACGCGGGGGGCGGGGCGGAGCTTGCGGAAGAGAAGCCAGGCGCCGAAGAGGGCGATGAGGGCATAGCTGCCGGTTTCCAGCGCCCGCGTCGCGTCCGTCATCGAGACCGTGGTGCCGCGCAGGAAGAGATAGGCGGCGCCTACCAGCAGGATGGCGACGATGCCCTGCAGGATGGAGGAGAGGAAGGAAAGCGCGACGCCCCGCTTCAACTCCACCTCGTTCGCCAGCATGTAGGAGGAAATGACCGCCTTGCCATGGCCGGGGCCGGCGGCATGGAAGACGCCGTATGCGAAGGAGAGGGTCACCAGCGTCGAGGCCGCCCACGGGTTCTGTCGCATGTCCTTCAGCGCGCCGGTCATCAGCCGGTAGAAGCCCTGCTGCTGCGCGTTGATCCAGGCGAAGAGGCCGCCGAAGGCGCCGGTCGTGTTGAAGCCGGGCTCCGCCGAGCCGATGCCGAGCGGCGACTGGGCATGGGCAAGGGTTGCCGTCGCCGTGACGGCAAGCGCCAGCGCGACGAGCGAAAGGGCGCGGCCGCGACTCAGCATGTGACCTCCAGGCGGGTGGCGAAGAGTTTCGACATGTCGGTGCCGGTCGGGTCGTTGAAGAAGGCGTCGGTCAGGCTGGCCTGGTTCTGCGAGAGCACTTCGTCCGGATCCGGCCGCACGACCTGATGCTTGCAGGCTTCGAGCTTGTCGCCGACGGTCACGAGGTCGCTGTCGGAGGCGAAGTCCATAGAGGCATACATGGTGGGATCGTAGACACCGAAGGTGAGCTTGCCCTTGAGCGGCATGACCTCGCCGGGCTTGACCGTGAAGAACATCAGGAGCTGGCCGTCCTTGAAGTCGACATTGATGACGTCGGGCTTGGCGACCTTCACCGTTTTGCCGTCCTCGGTGATCGTGGTGTAGTAGTTGAACTCCTCCAGCGATTCGAGCACCGTCTTGCCGACCTCGGCCAGTTCGTCCGGATCGAGCTGGCCGTTGCTGTTCTTGTCGAAATCCATGACGACGCTGGCCGAGAACAGCTCGTCGAAACGCCAGACATTGCGCAGCTCGCTGATCGTGCCCTCGTCGTTCGCCACCACTTCCAGCCGGGCTTCCGCGAAGATATGCGGATGGGCCAGCGCGGCGACAGGTGCGAGAAGGGCCGTGCCGGCAACGAGCAGGGGAAGCAATCGCATGGGTTCTCGGACCTCTCGGGGCGGGCGTGAATCGGCCGGATGAATGGACCGGAATTGGGACGGAATTGGGACCTTGCTACGCTTCCACGCCCGGATTGCGGCGGAACCAGGCGTGCAGGAAATCGACGAAGGTGCGCACCTTCGCCGGCAGGTAACGCCGGTGCGGATAGATCGCATAGATGCCGCGGTCGGTCGGAAGGTAATCCTCAAGGATCGAGACGATGCGGCCCGAATCGAGGCACGGGCGGGCGATGAAGGCCGGCACCTGCGCGACGCCGAGGCCGCTTGCCGCCGCGCGCACGGCCGCCGTCGGGCTGTTCACCTCGATATGGCCGGAGACCGGCACGGAAAAGCCCGCGCCCTTGTCGTCGACGAAGCGCCAGTTGCTGTGCGACTTGCCGTTGGTGTCGATGATGCAGGGCAGGCGGGCAAGATCGCTCGGATGGTTGATCGGGCCGGCTTGTTCGAGGAATTCCTGGGTCACGCAGATCTTCAGGTAGAAATCCCCGAGCTTGCGGGCGATGAGGGCGGAATCCTCCAGCCGCGTGATGCGGATCGCCACGTCGAAGCCTTCCTCGACCAGATCGACGAAGCGGTCGTCCGAGACGATCTCCAGCGAAAGCTCGGGATGCTCGCGGCCGAAATCGATCAGCGACTGGCCGATATCGGCATCGACGAAGGTGCGGGGGGCGGAGACCTTCAGCTTGCCGCGCAGGTCCGTGTTCTTCTCGCGCACGAGGTCGGCGAGGTTGTCGATCTCCTTCAGGATGTCGGAGGCGGTGCGGTAATAGGTATGGCCGGCCTCGGTCATCGAGAACTGGCGGGTCGTGCGGTTGAGCAGGAGCGTTCCCAGCTCGTCCTCCAGCTCGCGCACATATTTCGACAGCAGCGCCTTGGACCGGCCGGTCTTGCGCGAGGCGGCGGAAAAGCCTTCGGCGTCGACGACGTCGATGAAGGCCCGAATTCGGGTCAGTGTATCCATGTATCCCCACTTGGCTGTCCGCGCCCATCCCGGCGGGATGCGAGGTCGGCGGGCCTCCGGCCGAAATGCGGTGGCCGGCATGTTATAAACGATCTTCGAAAACCAGTCCGGCGAATGTCGTGGCTGTCACGATATTTTCAATAGCAGCCGGCAAAAAACCTCTTGATTACGACAGCGATTCTTCTTATCTCCGCGCTTGCCCAAAGTCGCACGTGCCTGTGGGTGTCCGCCGACCCTCGATTTGGTGAGGATCATCGGTAAGGTACCTGGAACTAACCGCTCCAGTCGCTATTCCGGCCAACCGGGAAATGCGAGGACATCTTGAAGCAACGACGGTGCGGGCCTTTCTGGTGTCTGCCGGCTTTCCATCAGCCGGGGTTACTGAAGAGGCACACCTTCATTGCCGGAAGTGCGGTCGGGTTCTCCCGCCAATCCATGGCAGACAAAGCGAATTGAAGCCTAGGCGGGCTTTAATTCACCGTTCGCGCAGTTGCGCATGCTTGGTTCCGGGGTCTCCACCGGCTGGTTCCAGAGCGTTGCCGCATCTGCCCTTTGTCCTCCGGGTTTTCCCGGAGCAACCTGGATATGGGGAATACTGAGATGGCTTCTGCACGTATTATCGACTTCCTGAACACCCGACGTCCCGACGGCCCGTGCCTCGTGGTCGACCTCGATGTCGTGCGCGACAACTTCAAGGCCTTCCGCCATGCGCTGCCCGACAGCGCGATCTACTATGCCGTGAAGGCCAACCCGGCGCCGGAAATCCTGCGTCTCCTCGCCTCCATGGGCTCCAACTTCGATTGCGCGTCCGTCGCCGAAATCGAAATGGCGCTCGACGCCGGCGCGACCGCTTCGCGCATTTCCTTCGGCAACACGATCAAGAAGGAACGCGACGTCGCCAAGGCGCATGCGCTCGGCGTCTCGCTCTTCGCCGTCGACAGCCATGAGGAAGTCGAGAAGATCTCGCGTGCCGCTCCCGGCGCGCGCGTCTTCTGCCGCGTCCTGACGGACGGCGAGGGCGCCGAATGGCCGCTGTCGCGCAAGTTCGGCTGCGTGCCGCAGATGGCCGTCGACGTGCTGGTCTACGCGCACCAGCTCGGCCTTACCTCCTACGGCGTCTCGTTCCATGTCGGCTCGCAGATGACGAAGCTCGACGCCTGGGATTCGGCCCTTGCCGATGCCAAGCGCGTCTTCGTGCAGCTTGCCAAGCAGGGCATCGAATTGAAGATGGTCAATATGGGCGGCGGCTTCCCGACGAAGTACCTGCGCGACGTGCCCTCGGCCGAAGCCTATGGCAAGGCGATCTTCGGTGCGCTGAAGAAGCACTTCGGCAACCAGATTCCGGAAACCATCATCGAGCCGGGCCGCGGCATGGTCGGCAATGCGGGTGTGATCAAGGCGGAGGTCGTCCTCGTCTCGAAGAAGTCGGACAACGACAACCATCGCTGGGTCTTCCTCGACATCGGCAAGTTCGGCGGCCTTGCCGAGACCATGGACGAGGCGATCCGCTACCCGATCCGCACCGAGCGCGACGCGGACGAGATGGAGCCCTGCGTGCTCGCCGGCCCGACCTGCGATTCGGCCGACGTGATGTACGAGAAGAACATGTATCCGTTGCCGATCACCCTTTCGATCGGCGACGAGGTTCTGATCGAGGGCACCGGCGCCTATACGACGACCTATTCGGCCGTCGCCTTCAACGGCTTCGAGCCGCTCAAGGCCTACGTCATCTGACGACCGGGCGCTCCCGTCCCTGCGGGAGCGCCACCTCCACAATCAGTTTCGGATACCGTCTGAATCGGTTTTGAGTGCGGGAGGCCCGGAGATGGCCACTGTTCTTGATTCTGTCCGCGCGTTCTTCGCGCATGCCGCCTTCACCATCGACCGGGAAAACGCCGGCGATGTCGTCGCGCGCGAGCGCCTGCTCGACCGCGTCATGGGCGAGGCCCGTTTCCGCAAGTCGTCGGAAAAGCTGCGCCGGGGCCGCCTGCCGGCGGAAAGCCTTGCCCTCGTCGCCCGCGATGCGGAGGGCCATGTCATCGGCACCGTGCGCCTGTGGGATGTCGAGGCGGGTGTCGATGCCGACGGCAATGCCGTGCCGGCCTTGCTGCTCGGCCCGCTCGCCGTCGATTGCGACCATGAGGGCAAGGGCATCGGCGGTGCGCTGATGCGCGCGGCGATTACCGAGGCGCGTGACCGCGGTCACGGCGCGGTGCTGCTGGTCGGCGATCCGGAATATTACGAGCGCTTCGGCTTCTTCGCCGACAGGGCGCAGCATCTTGTCATGCCCGGCCCCTTCGAGCGCCGCCGCTTCCTAGCGCTGGAGCTGAAGGACGGCTGGCTGGCCGGCGCGGCCGGCATGCTCGTCGCGAGCGGCCGGCGTCTTTCGGCGCCGTTGCGCAAGGCGGCTTGACCCCGCGCAATTTGACTTTTCCGGCTTGCTGCGTTATCGGGACGGCAGGGTGAGAGCCCCTGCCGTCCGCGAGCGCAAGCTTTGGTGAAGCCTCTCTCAGAAACGATCGGTCTTCCAGCATCAGGCATGCGAACCGGCGGCAATGCGGACTCCCTCCGAAACGACGCATGCACCGACTGGAGAGACGACATGCGTCCATCAACGACGCCACTACCATCCCTCGACGCCCTGAAGGATCAGGCGAAGCGGCTGCGCGCGCGCTTTTCCGCCGAGGGGCAGGACATTTCCCATTCCCGCGCACTGGAGCTGATCGCCGCGCAGTACGGCTTTCGCGACTGGAACACGCTGCACGCCGCCGTCGGCAACCGGCCGCCCTTCGATCCGTGGATGCTGGGCTCGCGTGTGCGGGGCCACTATCTCGGCCAGCCGTTCGATGCGGAGGTTCTCGGCATTCAGGCGATCACCAGCCAGCCGGGCCGTTACCGAATGACGCTGCATTTCGACGAGCCGGTGGATGTCGTGACCTTCGAAAGCTTCTCGGCCTTCCGCCAGCGCGTGAGCTGCACCATCGACGAGACGGGGCGGACCATCGAGAAGACCTCGAACGGCCGGCCGCATCTCGAGCTGGAATGGTGAGCCTCAGAACGAGCCCGAGAGCCGCATGGCGAGGCCGTCGACCTTGAAGTCGGCGGCCTTGTCCGTTTCGCGGCGGACGAGGTGGCTGTATTCCAGCGCCACGGCCGCGCCCTTCGCCAGCGTATAGGTGAGGGTCGCCGTCGCCGCCGTCGTATGGGTGCGGTAGTCGTAATAGAGCCAGTCGCTATAGGCATATTCGAAGGCAAGGCCGAGCTTGAGCTTTTCCGTCAGTGCCGTTTCCAGCGAGAGGCCGACCGTGCGCACGTCCTCGCCGAGCGGGTCGTCGATGTCGGCGAGCTGGATGTCGCGCGCGAACTTCGCCTTGAAGACGGTGTCGCGCGGGAGCTGGAAGGCAAGTTCCGCCTTCAGGAACGGGCGGCTTCGCTCGACCGTCCTGCCGAGTTCAGGGCTGCCGATGCGCAGCACGCCGGCCTCAGCCATCACCGTGACGGCTTCGGCGAAGGTGCGGCCATAGGCCAGCGAGCCGCGCAGCGCATGGGCGGGAAAGCGATTGAGCCGGTCCTGCTGGCCGGCGGGGATGCGGTTCGTGCGATATTGCAGCGTCGCGCCGATCTCGCCGCCGAGGAGCGGCCGGATATGGCCGGCGGTGAGGTCGAGGAGCCGGTTGTCGGCCTCGAGCTGCGTGCGGGGCAGGCCGTTGAGCGTGAAATCCGCCTTGCCCCGGTCGAGGCTGGAAAAGGCGGCGGTGAAATGGCTCTTGCCGCCGCCATGCTCGGCGGTGATGCCGGCGCTCGCGGCGCCGGCGACATCGGCCTTGCTGTAGCCGATCAGAAGGCCGGGCAGGGCGAGGAAGAGATCGCCGTCGCGCCGGTGCTCGATGCCGCCCTTGAGGGTGAGCTTCACGCCTTCGCCGAGCTCGCGCGTATAGCCGATTTCGACTCCGGCCCGCCGCTCGTCGGCGAAATGGTAGCGCGCGATGCGCCGGACGCTCGCCGTCAGGCCATAGGCGAGCTGCGAGTCCTCCAGCGAAAGGCTGCCGCGAAAGGCGAGCTTCGCCTCGCCGAAAGTCGAGGAAAACAGCGTCGGATCCTTGAAAACATTGGAGGTGCGCCCGCCGCCGATACTGTAATCGACGGTTGAATCGGCATTTGCCGGGTTGCAGAAGGCGACGATCAGTGCCGCGCAAAGCCAGCCATGAAGAGTGCGCATCGGTTTCTGCCCCTGTCCGTTTCTGGAACGGAATCCTAGGGTTGTATGGTTAAGAATTCCTCCAATGGTTGAAATTCAATCGGAGTGCGCAATTTTGTGTACTTCAGATTGTGCTGAGTGAGGAATCGTTAAACTTGTCTACGTTATGGTTAACTGTTTGCTATGATTGGCAAATCGGGTTGAGTAAAGCGGCGCTTATATTACTCTCGATTGTGCATCAACGAGGTGCACAACCAAAGGAGAGAGATCATGAACAAGACCCGCATCATCGCCATCGCAACCGTCATCGCTCTTGCCGGCGCCAGCCAAGCCTCCGCCGGCGGCCTGCTCGGCCTCGGCATCCTCAGTGGCAACAACACCAAGGCGGGCGGCATCGTCATCGCCCCCAGTGTCGGCGTCGGCAATATCCTCAGCGACAACGACAACAACAAGGTGCTGAACGGCGTGCTCAACAACAGCCTCAACGGCACGCTGTCGGGCATCCTGAACGGCAATGCCCTCGGCATCCTCGGCGGCGGCAGCGACTGCGGCTGCAAGCCCCGTAAACACTGACCGCACCTCCCCCCGCCCTGTCCCTGCGGCCAGTGGGCCCGGGAGAGCTCTGCTCTCCCGGGTTTTCGATTGCCGGGAAGGGGCTCAGTCGATCCGCTGGTCCATCGTCACGGCCGGCACCTCGCCGGCGCCGTGGGTGCGCACGACCTTTGCCGGAACGCCGGCGACGGTTCTGTAGGGAGGAACGGCCTCGAGCACGACGCTGCCGGCCGCCACCTTGCTGTAGGCGCCGACCTCGATATTGCCGAGGACCTTCGCGCCGGCGCCGATGAGGACGCCGCGGCGGATCTTCGGATGGCGGTCGCCCTTGTCGCGGCCGGAGCCGCCGAGCGTGACATGCTGCAGCATGGAGACGTCGTCCTCCACGACCGCCGTTTCGCCGATCACGATGCCGACGCCATGGTCGAGCATGATGCCGCGGCCGATCCGCGCGCCGGGATGGATATCCAGCCCGAAGACGAGGGAGGCCTGCGAGGAGAGCCAGCGCGCCGCCTCGATCCTGCCGTCCCGCCACAGGCGGTGGGAGAAGCGGTGGACTTGCAGGGCCTGAAAACCCTTGAAATTGAGAAGGGCGACGAGCGGATCGGGACTTGCCGGATCACGCGAGACGACCGCCGCGATGTCGGCCTCGGTCTCGCCGAGAAGCGTCCCGTCCTCGACGGAGGAGAGAATCTGCGCGGCGAGCGCCCGGTCGCCGGGGGAATGGGAAAGGCGCGCGGCGAGCGCGCCGATCAGCATCTGCCGGCCGGTCGCGGCCCTGAGGACCGGCATCATGAATTCGGCGAGATAGGGTTGCTCCAGCGCGCGTCGCCCGGCGGCCGCGTGGATATCGGCCCAGACGGGGCTTTCCGGCCAGCCCTTGGCCGGAAACGCGTGGAGGCTCGCCTCGGGCATGCTCTTCCTGTTCCTATCCCGCGAGGTCGATGACGCCGCAATCGCCGGCTTCGCTGGCGAAGGCGAGAAGCTTGCCGTTGCGGCTCCAGGCCATGGAGGTGACGGCGCCCTTGCCGGGGCGGCGCAGCAGCACCTCGCGGCTGTCGGCGAAGCGGGCGGCCAGCACCATGCCGTCGGAATAGCCGATGGCGACGACATCCTCGCCCGGATGGCAGGCGACGGCGGTGACCATGACGTCAGCGCGGGTGCCGAGTTCCAGCGGCGGCTTGCCCATCGGGCCGTCCTTGGCCGAGAAGGGCCAGACGATGGCGGCCGGTGCGCCCGACGAGGCGAGCCACTTGCCCTTGGCGGACCAGGAAAGCGACTTCACCTTGGCCGGATAGCCGCTCATGCGCATGTGGCGCGTCTCGGCGCCGGGCTTGGCATCGAGCTTCCAGCCGTGCAGGGCATTTTCCTGCATGCTGGTGACGACGAAGCGGCCATCCGGCGAGAAGGTGATGGCTGTATGGGCCCCCTTCCATTCGAGATCGACCGGCGGGGCGGCCATGGCGACCCAGTGCAGCGACGCGCCGTTGTAGCGGGCGACGCCGATGCGCAGGCCCTTCGGTGCAAAGGCCATGCCCTCGACCGAGCGGGCCTCGGTGAATTCCTTGATCGTGCCGTCGGCAAGGCGAACGCGCGCGGTGCGGCCTTCCGCGAAGCCGACCGCGCTCTGCGGGCCGGCGGCGACGACGGAAATCCACTTGCGCGGCACTTCGGCCAGAAGCGTCGCGCTGCCGTCGGCGGCGATGCGCAGCACCTTGCCGTCCTCGCCGCCGGTGATCAGCGTGTCGTTCGCCTCGTCGCGCACGCAGGCGAGCAGGCCGTCATGCGCCTCGGTGACCTTCTCGCCCTGGTCGAGGCGGTGGATGGCGCCGGAGGCGGTGGCGAAGAACGGCACGTCGCCGAGGAAGGCGGCCGCGATGACGTGGCCGTCGAGATCGAGAGGCGCGACTGTCGGCATTATCGGGTCTTTTCCTTCACGCGTTCCGGCATCATGCTTTCTGCGCCTCGCAGGCCTTGAACGTGCGCTCGATCTTCTCGCGATCGAGATCGCGGCCGATGAAGACGAGGCGGCTTTCTCGCTTCTCGCCATCCTTCCAGGCGCGCTGGTGGTCGCCCTCGACGATCATGTGCACGCCCTGCACGACATAGCGCTCGTCGTCGCCGGCAAAGGCGATGATGCCCTTGAGGCGCAGGATGTTCGGGCCGTCCGTCTGGGTGATCTTCTGGATCCAGGGGAAGAAGCGCTCGGGGTTCATCTCGCCGCCGCGCAGCGAGATCGACTGCACCGTCACGTCATGGATCGGCGAGACGCCGTGGTCGTGGTGATGGTGGTCATGGTCATGATCGTGGTGGTGATGACCGTGATCATGATCATGGTGATCGTGGTCGTGATGATGATGGTCATGACCGCAATCGGGGCCGCAAACATGGTCCGGGTGATCGTGATCGAGGAAGTGCGGATCGTTCTCCAGTGCCCGTTCCAGGTTGAACGCGCCCTGGTCGAGAACCTTGGTGAGGTCGATCTCCGATCGGGTCGTGCGGTGGATGCGGGCGGAGGGGTTGATGGCGCGCACCGTGGCCTCAACCTTGGCGAGCTCTTCCGGGCTCACGAGGTCGGTCTTGTTGACGAGCACGACATCGGCGAAGGCGATCTGGTCCTCGGCCTCGCGGCTATCCTTCAGGCGCAGCGGCAGGTGCTTGGCGTCGACGAGGGCGACCACGGCGTCGAGCTCGGTCTTCTGGCGCACGTCGTCATCCATGAAGAAGGTCTGGGCGACGGGGACCGGATCGGCAAGACCGGTGGTCTCGACGATGATGGCGTCGAAGCGGCCGGGGCGGCGCATCAGGCCTTCCACCACGCGGATCAGGTCGCCGCGCACGGTGCAGCAGATGCAGCCGTTGTTCATCTCGTAGATTTCCTCGTCCGACTCGACGATCAGGTCGTTGTCGATGCCGATCTCGCCGAACTCGTTGACGATGACGGCGTATTTCTTGCCGTGGTTGTCGGTGAGGATGCGGTTCAGCAGCGTCGTCTTGCCGGCGCCGAGATAGCCGGTGAGCACGGTGACGGGAATGGGCTTGGGAAGGGCTGTTTCGGTCATGGGAACCTCGAAGGATGATCGGACGCCAGGGTCCGTCGCTGGCATTGATATAGGAGATCGAAGGGGCCAGCGCAAATCCCCGCGCGGCATGATCCGACGTTAACGGAGCGACCCGGCGTCGAAGGCCGCGACATCCTCCAGAAGCGCGACGAGGCCGCGCACGGCATGGGCGAGCAGCGCCTCGCCCTTCTCCGCCGTCGCGGCGCTGGCATTGCCCGCAACGCCCTTCGGGTTGAGGTCGGACATCTTCCAGCCGAAGGCATGCGGGCCATAGGCGCGCAGATGCGAAAAGCGCGCGGCGAACTCGGCCTGCCGCGAGCCGAAGCGCTCGGCCTTGTCCATGCGGACCAGCTCGGGGTGGAGGGCGAGCATGACGGAGGTCTCGATATCGCCGCCGTGGATGTCGATAGCCTTGTCCTCCGGCGATATCCAGCCTTGCGGCTGGCCGAAGCGGGTCCAGGCGGTGGCGACGACCAGCATGTTGAGCCGGACGCGCGCCTCGGTCGCGACGATGGTCATCAGGGGCGAGTTGCCGCCATGGGCGTTGAGCAGCACGAGCTTGCGGATGCCGAAGCGGTGAAGGTCTTCCGCGATATTCAACCAGCGCCCGATCGCCTCGCCATAGCCGAGCGAGCGAGTGCCCGGCACGTCGAGATGCTCCGGCGAATAGCCGACCGGCTCGGCGGGCAGGAACGTGACGGGCAGGTGCGGCGGCAGCACGGCCATCAGCCGGGCGGCGACGCCCTCGGCGATCAGCGTGTCGGTCTCCAGCGGCAGGTGGGGGCCGTGGCCCTCATGCGCGCCGAGCGGAAGGACCGCGATCCAGTCTTCGCGGTCTTCCGGCGTGAGCATGGGGTCGTTCTCGATCCACCGCATCTTGGGATGCGCCATGGCGTCTCTCCGATCCTTACTTGCCGCCAGCCTCGGTCCTCTGTCATACAAGGCCGCGCCCGCGATGCAAGGGCGGTGCAGGAGGCGATGCATGGGCAAGAAGCACAAGGACGGCAAGGACGGCAAAAAGGTCAAGAAGAAGAAATCGCACGAGGCGGTCTCGGGTGCCGGGCTTGCCGCCGCGGTCGTCAATGCGGCGCGCTCCATGCGCACGGTGCTTTCGCGCAATCTTCTGGCGACGGGCCTTTATGCCGGGCAGGATGGCGTGATCCTGGCGCTTGCCGAGGAGGGCGGGCTGACGGCCGGGGCGCTCGCTTCAAGGCTCGGCGTCAAGGCGCCGACCATGACGCGCACCATCGGCCGGCTGGAGGCGCAGGGTTTCGTCGAGCGCAAGCCTGACGAGATGGACGGGCGCCTCACCGTCGTGCATCTCACCGAGGCCGGGCGCGCTTCCATCGACCACATCACCGAGGCCGGCCGGGTCAGCGAGCGGCAGGCCGCCGACGGGCTCAGCGAGAAGGACGTGCGCAATCTCCTCAAGCTGCTGCGTGCCATGGACGAGAACCTGCATGCCGGCCTGCCGGATGCGGCCCGCAGCGGCGAAAAGCCTGTTGCCGACGAGATTTAAACTGTTTAAATAAACGGTTTTAAAGCCGCGTTGCTGCGTGATCGTCGGGGAGGGGTCGTGGCTCAGAAAATCAAGCTTTCCACCATCGCGGAGACGCTCGGCGTTTCCACGGCGACGGTATCGCTTGCGCTCAGGGACAGTCCGCTCGTCGCGGCCGCCACGCGCGAGCGGATCAAGGAACAGGCACGCGCGCTCGGCTACATCTACAACCGCCGCGCGGCCAGCCTTCGCACCTCCCGCTCCGGCATCATCGGCGTCGTTGTGCACGACATCATGAACCCGTTCTATGCGGAAATCCTCAAGGCCATCGAGAGCGAGCTCGACCGCGACCGGCAGACCTTCATTCTCTCCAACCACTACGATTCGGTGGAGAAGCAGCGCAATTTCGTCGAGACCCTGCTGCAGCTCGGCGGCGACGGGGTGATCATGTCGCCGGCCATCGGCACGCCGCCGGAGGATATCCAGCTCGCCGAGGACAACGGCATGCCGGCGATCCTGATCGCGCGCTCCATCGAGGGGCTGGACGTGCCGATCTTCCGCGGCGACGACAGCTATGGCATCTCGCTCGCCACCAATCACCTGATCGGCCTCGGCCACCGCACCATCGCCATGGTGGGGGGCACGGACCAGACGTCCACCGGCCGCGACCGCTACCAGGGCTATGTCAACGCGCTGCGCAAGGCCAATATCGAGGTCGATCCCGGCCTTCGCATTCCCGGCCCGCGCACCAAGCAGGGCGGCTTCGAGGCGGCGGTGCATTTTCTCTCGCTGCCTCAGAAGCCGACGGCGGCCGTCTGCTGGAACGACCTCGTCGCCATCGGCCTGATGAACGGCATCGCCCGCGCCGGCCTCGTGCCCGGCCGCGACGTCTCGGTCACCGGCTATGACGACCTCGAGGAGGCGGCCATCGCCACGCCCGCCCTCACCACCGTCTGGAACGGCCAGTCGGAGGTCGGGCGCAATGCCGCCCGCGCGCTGCTCGACAAGCTCTCCGGCAGCCACGAGCCGGACGGCATCCACCTCATCAAGCCGGAAATGCGCATCCGGCAATCGACCGGACCGCTGAAGCCGCACCCGGAAGGCTGAGGCATTTCAGACCGAAGGAGCTTTCGCCATGGCGGCCAAGACGCGTATTCTCGTGCCCGGAACGATCCGCGAGCGGGTGCTCGACCGTCTGAAGGACAGATTCGACATCGTGCGCATCGAGAAGGCCGATCCCGCGCTTCTCGCCCGCTCCGAGGCGGCGAGCATTTCGGGCGTCGCCGTTTCCGGCAGCTTCGGCGCGGCGATGATCGAGCACCTGCCTTCGCTGGAGATCATCGCGAGCTTCGGCGTCGGCTATGACGGGGTCGACGTGTCGGCCGCCGCCGGGCGCGGCGTCATCGTCACCAATACGCCGGACGTGCTGAACGACGAGGTGGCGGATACCACCGTCGGGCTCCTCATCAACACGGTGCGCCGCCTGCCGCAGGCCGAGACCTGGCTGCGCGAGGGGCGCTGGGCGCGGGAGGGCGCGTTCCCGCTGACGCCGCTCAGCCTGCGCGGGCGGCGGGCCGGCATCTACGGCCTCGGCCGCATCGGCCTTGCCATCGCCCAGCGGCTGAAGGGTTTTGGCATCGAGATCGCCTATCACACGCGCAAGCCGCGCGAGGGGGTGCCCTATGCCTACCATCCCTCGCTGATGGAGCTGGCGGAGGCCGTCGACATCCTGATCGCCATCGTGCCGAAGACGGCGGAGACGCACCGGACGATCGATGCGGCGGTGCTCAGCGCGCTCGGGCCGAACGGCGTGCTGATCAATGTCGGACGCGGCTGGACGGTCGACGAGGCGGCGCTTGCCGCCGCCCTCCACGATGGCGTCATCGCCGCCGCGGGCCTCGATGTCTTCTATGACGAGCCGAACGTGCCGGAGGCTCTGCTTTCCGCGCCCAACACCACGCTGCTGCCCCATGTCGCCTCGGCTTCCGTGGTGACGCGCGATGCGATGGCCGACCTCGTCGCCGACAATCTCCTCTCCTGGTTCGGGCGCGGGGCTGCTCTGACGCCGGTGCCGGAAACGCCCCTGTCGCGAAAAACCGGGTAGGGGCGGGAAAGCCTTCGTTAACCATTCGGCAAGCTTGCAGGCGCATGCTTTTTCCGTCGAGTCGCGATGAAGGAGAGACCCATGAAGACACTGACGATCGCCATTCTGGCCGCTGCCGTGTCGTTCGGTCTCTGGACCTATTGGGGGCAGGAGCGCCCCGGTGTCGATCCCATTGTCTCGGGCTCCATTCCCGCGAAGCCCGCCGCCCACAGCTACACGATTTCCAACGCCGCGGCGAACACGGCCTGCCTTGCCGAGCGCGGCGGCCCGATCTCCAGCCGCAGCGCCCGCTTCGAGGCGGCCGCCGACTGCGACGCCGTCTGGCCGGGACTTGCAAGAGCGCGGACCTGGACCAACAACGGCGACGGCACGGTCGTCGTCGCGGATGCGCAGGGCGAGGCGATCCTGACGGTCGTCGACGGCGACGGGCTTGCCTACGAGGCCGTCGAGCCTGCCGATGCCTTGATCACGATGATCTCCGCCGACTGAGTAGTGTTCACGAGGCCTGCTATGGGGCCGATTGCGGACAGGCAGCTTTGAGGCGATCGACCTACGAAAGACCTGTTTATCCCCTGGATCCACAGCGCGCGCCTGCTGCGATATTTCTGAGCCATTCGGCAACAGCGACTTGATACCGCTCGACAGCCTCGTCTTCAGTCCGTGCAGTCACGCCGATCTGCAGCGACTGTCCATGACTCGAATGCGCCAGCCAGCCCCAGCAATGGCGATGAACAACTTCGCACGATTCTCCCGAAATCCGCATCATGATTTTGTGTCTATTGGATACCGAAATCTTCTCGATACTATTTTCCTTTAATTATCAAATAGATATAATAGTAAAATGAACGTATACCTGTAACGACGCATGTCTGGACGTGGTATTGACATTCTTCGTCCATGTCGTTATATGCTATGTCATCGCAAGCTCTAGAGGCAATCCGCCAATGCCGGTTACTGTCGATCAGCCAGCACCATACGCCCCAGCCTCCGCGATTTTGGAGCTGATCGAGCGCCATCGCAACAAGGGTCTCCCCCCGGTGGTCGATGCCGATGTGCTGGCCCGCGCCGGTATCTCGGGCAGCCTCATTCCGCGCACCCTTCAAGCCCTCAAAACCCTTGATCTTCTGACTGAGGACGGGCGACCCAGTGAAGTGTTCGAAGGTATCCGGCTTGCACCCACGGTAGAGTATCGGCAGCGCCTGACCGAGTGGCTGAACGCCGCCTATGCTGACGCCTTGTCTTACGTCGATCCAGCTACCGACGATGAGGTGGCCATGCGCGACGCCTTTCGGAAATACATTCCTACTGGACAGCAGAGCCGAATGGTTACGCTGTTCATGGGGTTGTTTACGGCGGCGGGGGTAATGCCCCAAAAGACAAAGGCCGCTCCGCCGAAGCGAACTGCTCAGGCGAACGGTTCGACAAAACCGAAGTCGGGGCTAACTGTCAGTCAGAAGACTGCTGTGAGGTCGCTAGGCGGGCAGCGCCCACCTCAGAACGAAACGCGCACGCCTAACTTCGCCGGCTCACTCCCCCCCGCACTCGCAGGCCTACTGGCCAGTCTTCCGGCAAATGGTCGGTGGACCCAGGTGCAACGCGACAAGTTCGTGGCCGCGTTCCCGGTCATGCTCGATTTTGCTTTCGAGATCGTCCCGGAGGCCGCCTTAGCACCCGCCGACAACGAAAACGGCGACTGATCGATGACCAGCCGCCGCAAACATATCCCTGACACCGCACGGCAATCCTTGGCCGGGTTCGTGCGGATGTCCTTCCCGGAGGAAAGGAGGTGTGCCATGTGGACCATGGCCCGGACATTAGCGGTTAGCTAGTGGCCGAGGGTGCGTCGCTCACGCGGCGCGCCCTCGGCTCCTTCTACGCTTTCAGTGCAAACAAGTCAAAAGGGAGCCATTTTCATGGCAAAGCCTCCTCCTCGCCAGACCTCATCGAAGGTCTCAACCACCGCTTCCGGCATCCTGTCGGGCAAGATCGCGAACCCTACAAAAGCGCAGATCAAATCCGTCGCAGCGTCGGCACTTGGTCAGGACCAGACCAAGGGTCAGGGTCCTAAGAAGCGGTAGTTTCCGCTATTGAAGTGATGCGTAAAACGCAGCGTGTGGGTAACTGGATAACGCTGGGCACCTACACGCTGTTTTCGTCATCTGTGGCCCTATGTTTGGCGCAACACCACCATCTGCCGTCATTTCAAATGAGCCAACCGACGTAACCGCAGCGTATCGTGCCAAGAGCTTTGAAGGATGCTAGGTGAGACCAGCTTGAGATGGGCTGCGCGCGATCCTTCCACTCGGTCATAACAAGAGGACAGAACTTGGAACGGTTGACCTTAGCGGACGTTCTGCGGCGCGGAGCTTTAGAAGCTTCGTCTCGCAGGTCGGGGCCGATGGGATCGGCCCCGCCGACGCCACGGCGGCCCAATGCACGAGCAGCTGTTAACGCGACACTGCAATTATCGAAAATCGCGATCCGAATGGCAGGTTTTGGGGATATCATTGAGTGAGTTGAACGTCCGACAAGAAGGCGCAAAGCTGTCGTGAGGTTATGGCTAAGTGGTCCTACTCAGCCGCCGTCTTGTGGGCGAGGCCCTGCCGCGCGGCGGCGTAGTCGCGGACGGCTTGGCCGAAGGCGGCGAAGAGCTTGTTGGAGGGCTGGTCGGAGCCGACCCAGTATTCCGGGTGCCACTGGACGCCGACCGCGAAGGCCTTGGCGCCGATGACGGAGACGGCCTCGATCGTGCCGTCCTCCGCGACCGCTTCCACGGCAAGGCGCGGGGCCATTTCGGAGATCGCCTGGCGGTGCAGGGAATTCACCTGCACCTCGCCCGCGCCGATCACCGAGGCGAGGCAGCTGCCTTCCTTGACGAGAACCTTCTGGCGGATGCCGTAGGCGACGTCGAGCACCGGCGTATCGGGCTTGCGGTGGTCCCACATGCCGGGCTGTTCCTGGATCTCGTTGGCGAGCGTGCCGCCGAGCACGACATTGAGCTCCTGGATGCCGCGGCAGATGGCGAGAAGCGGGATGCCGCGCTCCAGCGCGCGCTCGATGAGCGGCAGGCTCGTCGCGTCGCGGGCCGTATCATAGGGGCCTTCCGCGTCGGTGGCCGGCTTGCCGTAGAGCGAGGGATGGACATTGGTGCGCGAGCCGCTGACCAGGAGCCCGTCGACCCGGTCGAGAATGCCGTCGAAATCGTTGTCGGCCTCGAGCGCCGGAACGAGGAAGACCTGCACGCCCGCGCCCTTGACGGCGGCGCGAACATACTGGTTCGGGGTGGCCTGCCAGACATTGCCCTCGATTTCCCGGATATCGGCGGGAATGGCGACGACAGGTTTCGACATGATGGGCTCCGGGAAAAGAAATACCAAAAGAGGATTTGCTATCAAATCCCGCGCCAGTCAATTCCCCTTTTCCGGCGAAATGACGACGCGGCGAGGGTTCGCCGGCAACGGGGCGCCGATTTGCCGGAGCGGCGCCCGGCCATTTTTCAGGGGGCAACCGGAGGCGAGTTGTTAACCACCAGATTGCAATCCAAGTTTGTGGTCATGGTTTTTCTTTCGACGCCCTCGCGCAATACTCTGTCGCTGCTGAGACCGAAAGTTGCGCCTGACAGGTATGGCAAGTTGAATTGCTGTCGTCTGGGGAGGTTATTTTGCAATATTGGGTTGAATTGGGCTTCCCTCGGTTGAAGAAGGGTGCAATAATGTCCAACCATACCCATCTTATTGGGTAATTTCCCGAAATCATTCATTAAATTTTGGCCGGTAACCCTCGCTCGTCATAGGGAGTGCCGAGTCCATGAAGGATAAGGGTCGAGACACACTGCCGGCCGATGTCTACCTGTCGTTCGTCAGTTCGCTGTACGGGAACCGCCAGACCCTCTTCGTGGGCATGATTTCCCATGTCATCACGCTCGCCTTCGTTTTCGTCAAGACCGCCGACCCCTTCTTCCTCGCCTGGGGCGCGCTCATCGTCCTGATCTGGGGAACGCGCGCGATCGGCATGCGGTACTTCGACCGGGTGGACAAATCCGTGCTCGGTATGGACGGCATCCGCTACTGGGAAAACTGGTACAATCTCGGCGCCGTCGGCACGACGCTGGCGCTCGGCACGGCCTGCGGCTACAGCCTGCTGGTCAGCCGCGACGCCTTCGCGGAAATCGCCACCATCGCAGTGACGTTCGGCACCATGGTTTCGGTGGTCGGTCGCAACTACGGCTCGCCGCGCACCGTCAACTACATGGTCTTCTCGGCCTGCTTTCCCATCGCGGTCGGCTTCCTCGGCCTGCAGGACTTCTATCATGCGGTTCTCGCCTCGCTGGTGATCCCCTTCGCCATGACCACGCGCAGCATGGCGAACGGCGTGCGGACCTTCCTCTACGAGAACGTGCTGGCCGCCCGCGAGCTTGCGACCATCGCCGACCGCTTCGACACCGCGCTCAACAACATGCCGCACGGCCTCTTCATGCTGGATGCGGACCACCGCATCCTCGTCGCCAACCGGCGGGCCTGCGAGCTCCTGCATCTCGGCAGCCAGGACCGGCTGAAGGATTGCCATCTCGACGTCGTGCTGCGCTTCGGCGTGCGCAACACCTTCTTCAACGCCGAACAGAGCAGGACCATCCTGCGCCAGCTCGACGAACTGCTGAAAGGCGAGCGCTCGCGGGCGCTCGTGCAGGTGACGGAAGGGCTCTATCTGGAATTCACCGCCGCTCCGCGCGAGACGGGCGGCGCGGTGCTGATCTTCGAGGACGTGACGGCGCGGGTGCGGGCGGAAAAGAAGATCCTGCACATGGTTCGCTACGACAGCCTCACCGGCCTGCCGAACCGCAGCTATTTCGCAGACCTCGTGCAGGAGGCGCTGGCCGAGCGCAAGAAGCCCGGCACGGTCGGCGTCATGGTCCTCGACGTCGACGACTTCAAGCATGTCAACGACATGAAGGGGCACGTCACCGGCGACCGGCTGCTCTGCGCCATCGCCGAGCGGCTGCGACGGCTGACCGGCGACCGCGTCCTGGCCGGCCACCTGATGGGCGACGAGTTTGTGCTCTTCTTCCCGAACGAGGTGAACCGGCGCGATCTCGAGGCGCGGATGCGGCGGTTCCACGAACAGCTTCGGGGCAGCTACGAAGTGGAGGGCATGACCCTCTTCGTTTCGTTCAGCGCGGGCTGCGTGACCGTGGCGAGCGACGAGTTCCGGCTGGAGGAGATGCAGATCCGCGCCGACCTTGCGCTGTTCGAGACCAAGTCGCGCGCCAAGGGCAGCCTGACGGTCTTCGAGCAGGAGATGGACGCGCGCTATGTCGACCGCCAGAAGCTGAAGGAGGACCTGCGCGAGGCGCTTGCCGGCGACGCGCTCTCCGTCGCCTACCAGCCGATGTTCGTGCCGGACGGCTCGCGCATCGAATGCTGCGAGGCGCTTTCGCGCTGGACGCATCCCGAGCGCGGCCCGGTGCCGCCGAACGTCTTCATCCAGGTCGCCGAGGAGATGGGCATCGTCTCGGAGATCACGCGCTTCATGATCGGCCGCGCCTGCACGGACTGCGCGACATGGCCCGCGCATATGGGGGTCTCGGTCAACCTTTCCGTCCAGGACCTGCGCGGCACCGGCATCATCGAGGTGGTTTCCGAGGCGCTGGAGAAGGCGGGGCTGGAGCCGCACCGCCTGCATCTCGAGGTCACGGAAAGCTGCCTGATGGAAGAGCCGGTGAAGGTGCAGGCGATCCTGCAGGAACTGCGCGCCCGCGGCATCACCATCGCCATCGACGATTTCGGCACCGGCTATTCCAGCCTCAGCTATCTCGACCAGCTGCCGCTCGACGTCATCAAGATCGACCGCTCCTTCGTGCGCAATATCGGCGAGGACCCGCGCCGCTTCAAGCTGCTGCGCGGCACTGTGAACCTCTCGCGCGAACTCGGCCTGCGCATCGTCATCGAGGGCGTCGAGACCGAGGAACAGCTCGCGCTCATCAACAAGTATCACTGTGCCGATCTGGTGCAGGGCTATGTCTTCGCCGCGCCCATGTCGCTCGAGGCGCTGCGCGACCGCTACGAGAGTCTCGGCGGCAACCCGGACGAGCCGCGCCGCCGCGGCCGCCGCGTCGCCTGATTTTTCCCCATCTCCGATATTTCGCTAAGCTCTAATTCCAGCATATTTATCAGGTTCTTCAAATTTAGTGTTAACCATATATTAAGGTTAATGAATGGTATTTTACACAAATTGTCCTATATCGACGATTATGGAGTCGGCGGCAAAGTGCGGCCGGCTTTTTTCGATCGGGGACACGGGAAATGGCCAACGGGGAAATGGCGACCAATCGCTTTTCCGAAAAGCTTCTTGGGCTGCTCGACAGGGTGGAATACCGCCGGGTCGAGACGAGTGAGGACATGGAGGACGTCGCGCGGGTCCGCTACAAGGCCTACAAGGCCGGCAGCGTCATGCACCTTGCGGAAGATTCCCACCTGCTGATCGACGAGGTCGATTTCGACAGCCACGCCTATGTCTTCGGCGTCTATCACGACGAGCGGCTGATCTCGACGGTGCGCCTGCATCACGTGACGCCGGACCATCGCGTCACCTCTTCGGGCAAGGTGTTTCCTGACGAGATCAAGGCCTTTCTCGATGCGGGCATGTCGCTGATCGATCCGGTCCGCCTTGCCGCCGATCCCGAAATCTGGAGCGAGATGCCGGCGATCCCCTATCTGACGCTGCGCCTTGCCACCATGGCGGCGGACTATTTCGATGCCGACCGCGTGCTGCAGATGGTCAAGCCAGCGCATGCCGCCTTCTACCGGCGCGTCTTCGACGGCGATTTCGTCGCCTCGCCGAAGAGCCGGCAGGGCAAGTTCATCATCGATCTGATGCTGATGGCGACGCGCTGCAAGGACGTGCGCTCCTCGCTCTATGCGCGCTTCCCCTTCTTCCAGTCGGAGCCCTTCGAGCGGCGCATGCTCTTTGCCCGCGGCGAGGAGATGCCCTTCAGCCCGCTCACCGTGCGCCCGACGGCGCGCCTTGCCGAATCCCACCGGCGGATCCGGCTTTCCGGCGACGCCTACGCGCGCTAAACCCAGCGTCCGGATGTCGCAACGCGGCCGGTTTTGCAAGAAACCGGCCCGTTTTGTTTCGGAAACGATACAGGGCCGAAGCGGGGCCGCGCCTTGCCGTTGCGCTTTGCCGATCCATTGTGTATGGCCAGAAAGACGCGCGTTTTCGCGCTTGAGGGAATCGCCGGCCCGTCCTGGGCCCGGCCTGTTTTAGGCGCTCATCGGGTGGAGCTTTCCGGCTGGCGGGTGCGACTGCTTAGGAGAAGGTGACAATGGCTGAACATCATAACGGACCGGTCGAACTCGGCGCTCCGATGGACTATCCGGAGCACGAGAAGACCTACAATCTCTTCGTCAACGCCTCCAAGTACGGCACGATGTTCTGCGTCACGCTGCTGATCGCGATGGCCGCCGGCTTCTTCACCAGCGCCGGCTTCTTCAGCGCGCTCGTGCTTCTCATCGTTCTCAACGTCGTCGGCTACTTCCTGCTGCGTTGATCTGAAAACCGGATTTTCGGTTTGCCGCGGCGCCATCCGGCGCCGTGATCCAGCACGGCCAGTCTCGGGGGGAGGACCACGGTTTGAGTCAGTGTGTTTTTGTTGCGCGGGAGAGCGATCCGGCCGAAGGCCGCGTTGCAGGTTCCGTTGATACCGTCAAGAAAATGAAGGCTTTGGGGCTCGACGTCCTGGTCGAGGCCGATGCGGGGCTCGCCTCCCGTATCCTCGATGCCGATTATGAAGCCGCCGGTGCCCGCATCGTCGGAAAGGAAGAGGCGAAAACGGCCGATGTCGTGCTCAAGGTGCGCCGGCCGACCTCGCCGGAGATCGCCGGCTACAAGCCCGGCGCCATCGTCATCGCCACCATGGATCCCTACGGCAACGAGGCCGCCATCGCCGAGATGGCGCGGGCCGGGCTCACCGCCTTCGCCATGGAGCTGACGCCGCGCATCACGCGTGCCCAGTCGATGGACATCCTCTCCTCGCAGGCGAACCTTGCCGGCTACCAGGCCGTCATCGACGCCGCCCATGAATTCGACCGCGCCATGCCGATGATGATGACCGCCGCCGGTACCGTGCCTGCCGCCAAGGTCTTCGTCATGGGCGCGGGCGTCGCGGGCCTGCAGGCCATCGCCACGGCCCGCCGCCTCGGCGCCGCCGTCTCCGCGACGGACGTGCGCCCCGCCGCCAAGGAGCAGGTCGCCTCGCTCGGCGCCAAGTTCATCGCCGTCGAGGACGACGAGTTCAAGGCCGCCGAGACCGCCGGCGGCTATGCCAAGGAAATGTCGAAGGAATACCAGGCCAAGCAGGCGGCGCTGGTCGCCGACCATATCGCCAAGCAGGACATCGTCATTACCACCGCGCTCATTCCCGGCCGGCCGGCGCCGCGCCTCGTGACGCGCCAGATGCTGGCCGCCATGAAGACCGGCTCCGTCGCCGTCGACCTCGCGGTCGAGCGCGGCGGCAATATCGAGGGCTCGGAACCGGGCAAGGTCGTCGAGGTCGAGGGCGTCAGGGTTCTCGGCTATCTCAACGTGCCGGGCCGTATTCCCGCCTCCGCCTCGGCGCTCTATGCCAGGAACCTCCTCACCTTCCTCGAGACCATGGTCGACAAGGAAACGAAGACGGTCTCGGTCAATGCCGAGGACGAACTCGTCAAGGCGACGATGCTGACCCATGGCGGGGCCGTGGTGCATCCGAATTTCGGCGGCGCCGTTCATGAAGGGGAGGGCAAGTGATGGCGAACGAACTTCTGGACAAGGCGCTGACCGATCTCGAACGCGCCGTGGAGGCCGTCCGCACCGCCTCCGAATATGTGCCGGACGCGGCCGCCGCGGCGGCGCACGGCGTTTCGGGCGGGGCGATCGATCCCTTCGTCTTCCGCCTTGCGATCTTCGTGCTGTCGATCTTCGTCGGCTACTATGTCGTCTGGTCGGTGACGCCGGCGCTGCACACGCCGCTGATGGCCGTCACCAATGCGATCTCCTCGGTCATCGTGGTCGGCGCGCTGCTCGCCGTCGGCATCTCGCTCTCGGGCGTTGCGACCGGCTTCGGCTTCGTCGCGCTGATCCTCGCCTCCGTCAACATCTTCGGCGGCTTCCTCGTCACCCAGCGCATGCTGGCGATGTACAAGAAAAAAGAGAAGTGAGGCGGGCCCGATGAACGCAAACTTCGCAGCCTTCCTCTATCTCGTCTCCGGCGTGCTCTTCATCATGGCGCTGCGCGGCCTGTCGCATCCGACGACCAGCCGGCGCGGCAACATGCTGGGCATGGTCGGCATGGGCATCGCCATCGGAACGACGCTCCTGCTCGCGACGCCCTCCTTCGGCGGCCTCGTGCTCATCGTGCTCGGCCTTGCCATCGGCGGGGGCGCCGGCGCCTATATCGCCCGCTCGATCCCGATGACGTCGATGCCGCAGCTCGTCGCCGGCTTCCACTCGCTGGTCGGCCTTGCCGCCGTGCTGGTGGCGGCGGCCGCGCTCTATTCGCCGGTGTCCTTCGGCATCGGCCAGGTCGGCGAAATCCACGGCCAGGCGCTCGTCGAAATGGCGCTCGGCGCGGCCATCGGCGCGATCACCTTCACCGGCTCGATCATCGCCTTCCTGAAGCTCGACGGGCGCATGTCCGGCAAGCCGATCATGCTGCCCTACCGCCATGTTATCAACATCGTGCTGCTCGCGGCGATCGTCTTCTTCATCGTCGGCCTGACGCTGTCGGAAAGCCATTTCGACTTCTGGCTCATCGTGATCCTGTCGCTGGCGCTCGGCGTGCTGCTGATCGTGCCGATCGGCGGGGCGGACATGCCCGTCGTCGTGTCCATGCTCAATTCCTATTCGGGCTGGGCAGCGGCCGGCATCGGCTTCACGCTCGGCAACCTCGCGCTGATCATCACCGGCGCGCTGGTCGGTTCCTCGGGCGCGATCCTCTCCTACATCATGTGCAAGGGCATGAACCGCTCGTTCATCTCAGTCATCCTCGGCGGCTTCGGCGGCGAGACGGCGGCAGCGGCGGACGACGGCATCCAGCGCACGGTCAAGCAGGGCTCTGCGGACGACGCTGCCTTCCTGATGGCGAACGCCTCCAAGGTCATCATCGTGCCGGGCTATGGCATGGCGGTGGCGCAGGCCCAGCACGCGCTGCGCGAGCTTGCCGACAAGCTCAAGGAACAGGGCGTCGAGGTGAAATACGCGATCCACCCGGTCGCGGGCCGTATGCCCGGCCACATGAACGTGCTGCTGGCCGAGGCGAACGTGCCCTATGACGAGGTGTTCGAGCTGGAGGACATCAACTCGGAATTCGCGCAGGCCGACGTCGCCTATGTCATCGGCGCCAACGACGTGACGAACCCGGCGGCGCGCGACGACAAGTCCTCGCCGATCTACGGCATGCCGATCCTCGATGTCGACAAGGCCAAGACCTGCCTCTTCGTCAAGCGCTCCCTCGGCTCCGGCTATGCCGGCATCGACAACACGCTGTTCTACAAGGACGGCACGATGATGCTGCTGGGCGATGCCAAGAAGATGACCGAGGACATCGTCAAGGCGATGAACCACTGAGGTCAAACGGCCTCTTCGCGATCATGCCCGGGCTCTGCCCGGGCGTCCATTCACCGGCAATGCCATGCATGTGGTTCCTCGGCTCAGCGCTGCGGTCGATGCTGTTTGGCAAAGCTCTTCAATGAAAAAGCCCGCGATCGTCTCGCGGGCTTTTTTACGTTCCGGGTTTTGCCGCCGGTCAGGCGGGCTGTGCGGTATTGGCCGCGCCGCGGGTGCGGGCGAGGCCGTCCTTGGCCGGCTTGTAGTTCGGATCGAGGCGGAGCGCCTGCGAATAGGAGCGGGCGGCCTTGGCCATGTCGCCGCGGCGCTCGTAGATGAGCGCCTGGTTGGCCCAGGATTCGGCCAGCTTGCCGTCGAGGTTGATCGCCGTGTTGAAGTCCGAGAACGCGTTGTCGTCGTCGCCGAGCGCCGCGTAGGAAATGCCGCGGCCGTTATAGGGCTCGGCCGAGTTCGGCGAGAGCGAGATGGCCTTGGAGAAGTCCTCGATGGCTTTGTCGTGCTGGCGGCGGGCCTGATAGATCAGGCCGCGATTGTGGTAGGCACGCGGGTCGGTCGTATCGAGCTGGATGGCGCGGTTGAAGTCGCGGAAGGCGTCGTCGAGCCGGCCGGCCTGGCGATAGAGATTGCCGCGGCCGATATAGGCGACGTCGTAGTTCGCGTTGAGCTGGAGCGCCGTGTTGTAGTCGGCGGCCGCTTCCGCCTGCCTGCCCATGCTGCGCTGGACGAGCGCGCGGTTGGCGAAGGCCTGGTAGTAGCGCGGGTTCAGCTCGATGGCGCGGTTGAAGTCGTCGAGCGCGCGGCTGTACTGGCCGGCGCGGCCATAGGCCGAGCCGCGCACGTTGTAGCCTTCCGGATCCTGCGGGTTGGCGGCGATCACGGCCGAGAGCGATGCGATGTTCTCCTGCGAGCCCTGCGCGCGCTCGACCTTCAGCACGTCCGTCGAGGTGGCGGTCGACTGGCAGCCTGCAAGCACGAGGGCGAGCGAGGCGGCGCCGATGGCGGCCATCAACGGGCGGCGAATGCGAACGGACGAGGAGGAAGAGAGACGATCGGTCGAAAGCCCGGTAGATGCAGCCATGTCCAAGTGCGAATCCTCAAAGTCGGCTTCATCGCGCCTCATGCGCGAAGAATACGCTACGGCCTGAAACGCAATTCCGGCAAGGGTGCGCAGCGGGCATGCCGGGAATTGCACGGGAAGGGTTTCACAATGGTGAAAAACTTCCGATCACGTCAAAAAAGGCGGCGGCGAAACCCTTCGCCCCCGCCCGGTCTTGCATCCGAAAACGTCGAAAAGACGGCTGATCAGCGGGCGCCGGGACGGCCGCCGATGAGGCCTTCGCGCTGGGCGCGCTTGCGAGCCAGCTTGCGAACGCGACGAACAGCTTCTGCCTTTTCACGCGCACGCTTCTGCGACGGCTTTTCGTAGTAGTCGCGCATCTTCATTTCACGGAAAATACCTTCGCGCTGCATCTTCTTCTTGAGAGCGCGGAGAGCCTGATCGACGTTGTTGTCGCGGACAAGTACCTGCACGAGAATCCCGTTCCTTTGGTTCGTTGTTAACCCGGCGATTCCCCGTTCAGGGAGGGGTCGTCAGGCAAATGAGTGACGTTCGCGCAGCCCGGAAGGCTGACGATTGGGGCGTCGGATACCAGAACGCTCGGCAGAAGTCCAGTCTTCCGCGCCGCGTTGTGAGGGATTTTGCGCGAAAGGCCGGGAAAACCCTCTCGCGGTCCCCGCCGCGGTCATGTCGCATGTGGTACAAGGTGCGCCCGAATGCGTCGCAAAGGATACGGCGTCCGCCGTCAGGATTTGCTTTCTATCGGGACAGGAAACAGCCGGCGAGGCCGGCGAGACATCGAGGACACGGGATGCGCAAATATTCGGTTTTCGCCGTCGCCCGCGAGGCGATGCGCGGCCACAAGGGGTGGGAGGCACAATGGACCTCGCCCGAGCCGCGCAAGGAATACGACGTGATCATCGTCGGCGGTGGCGGGCACGGCCTGGGCGCTGCCTATTATCTCGCCAAGGAGCACGGCATCACCAATGTCGCCGTGATCGAGAAGGGCTGGCTCGGCGGCGGCAATACCGGCCGCAACACGACCATCATCCGCTCGAACTATCTCTATGACGAGAGCATGGACATCTACGAGCACTCGCTGAAGCTCTGGGAAGGCCTCAGCCAGGACCTCAACTACAACGTCATGTATTCGCCGCGCGGCGTGATGATGCTGTCGCACAATGTCCACGACAAGCAGTCCTTCCAGCGCCACGTCCATGCCAACCGCCTCTACGGCATCGACAACGAATGGCTGACGCCGCAGCAGGCGAAGGACTTCGTGCCGGTTCTCGACATCTCTGCGAGCGCCCGCTACCCGATCAACGGCGCGGCCCTCCAGCGCCGCGGCGGCACGGCCCGCCATGACGCCGTCGCCTGGGGCTATGCGCGTGCCGCCTCGGACCGCGGCGTGCATGTCATCCAGAACTGCGAGGTCAAGGGCATCCGCCGCGGGCCGGACGGCGCGGTGACGGGTGTGGAGACGTCGAAGGGCTTCATCGGAGCGAAGAAAATCGCGGTCTCGGCCTCCGGCCACAACTCGGTCATCATGGCGATGGCCGACGTCAAGCTGCCGCTGCATTCCGTGCCGCTGCAGGCGCTGGTTTCCGAGCCGATGAAGCCGATCTTCCCCTGCGTGGTCATGTCCAACTCGGTGCATGCCTATATCTCGCAGTCGGACAAGGGCGAGTTGGTCATCGGCGCGGGCACGGACCAGTACAATTCCTACTCCCAGACCGGCGGCCTGCAGATCATCACGCATACGCTGGACGCCATCTGCGAGCTGTTCCCGATGTTCCGCCGCGTCAAGATGATGCGCCAGTGGGGCGGCATCACCGACAACACGCCGGACCGCTCGGCGATCCAGGGCGTGACGCCGGTGAAGAACCTCTTCGTCAATTGCGGCTGGGGCACCGGCGGCTTCAAGGCGACGCCGGGTTCGGCCCATCTCTTCGCCCATCTCATCGCAAAGGGCGAGCCGCACAAGCTGGCGGCCGGCCTGACGCTCGACCGCTTCCGCACCGGCCGCCTCATCGACGAGGCGGCGGCGGCGGCCGTGGCCCACTGATCCCATTCACCCCGCGCGTCCGGCGGCCCTGAACGGCCGGCCGGCGCGGGACAGGAGAGACCCATGCTTCTCATTTACTGCCCCTATTGCGAGGAAGAGCGCTCCGAGCTCGAATTCCGCCACGGCGGCGATGCGCATATCGCCCGGCCGACCGACATCGCCGATATCACCGACGAGGCGTTCGAGGATTACTTCTTCCTGCGCGACAATCCGAAGGGCCTGATCTTCGAGCGCTGGCGCCATATCCATGGCTGCGGCCGCTTCTTCAACGCGGCGCGCGACACCGTCAGCGACAAGTTCTACATGAGCTACAAGGCCGGCGAGCCGAAGCCCGTCATTCCGGGCGTTTCTCCCGCCACCGAAAAGACCGTCGAAACCTATGAAGCCACGGAAGGAACCGCGAAATGAGCGGTGCTAATCGCATTGCCGGTCAGGGCCGCCTGACGCCCGCCAAGACGGCGCGTTTCACCTTCGACGGAAAGACGTTCGACGCGCTCGAGGGCGATACCGTCGCCTCCGCGCTGCTCGCCAACGGCGTGCATCTCGTCGGCCGTTCGTTCAAGTACCATCGCCCGCGCGGCATTCTTTCCGCAGGCCCGGAAGAGCCGAATGCGCTGATCGACGTCTCGCGGGACGCCGCCCGCCGCCAACCGAACGTGCGCGCGCCGGTGCAGGAGGTCTTCGACGGCATGAAGGTGTCGTCGCAGAACCGCTGGCCCTCGCTCGCCTTCGATATCGGCGGCGTCAACAACCTTCTGTCGCCGTTCTTCGCGGCCGGCTTCTACTACAAGACCTTCATGTGGCCGAAGGCTGCCTGGGAGAAGCTCTATGAGCCCTTCATCCGCAGGGCCGCAGGTCTCGGCGTCTCGCCGACGGAAGAAGACCCGGACCACTATGCCAACCGCTATGCCTATTGCGACGTGCTGGTCGCGGGCGCCGGCGTTGCCGGCCTCTCCGCCGCGCTTGCCGCCGCCGAGGCTGGCGCGCGCGTCATCCTGGTCGACGAGCAGCCGGAAGTCGGCGGCGCGCTGCACTACGACAGCTCCGTCAAGATCGACGGCCAGAACGGCTACGACTGGGCGCAGGCGACGGCCGCGAAGCTGAAGGCGATGGAGAACGTCACCGTTCTCACCCGCACGACGGCCTTCGGCTATTACAACCACAATTTCGTCGGTCTCGTCGAGCGCGTGACGGATCATCTCGCCAAGCCCGACAGGAAGCTGCCGCGCGAGCGGCTGTGGCAGGTCCGCGCCAAGCGGGTCATCCTCGCCACCGGCTCCATCGAGCGGCATATGGTGTTCGCCAACAACGACCGGCCGGGCATCATGCTCGCTTCGGCCGCGCGCACCTATCTCAACCATTTCGGCGTCGCCGTCGGCCGCAAGGTCGGCGTCTATACGGCGAACGATTCGGCCTATGAGGCCGCCTTCGACCTGAAGCGCGCCGGCGTCACCATCGCCGCCATCGTCGACAACCGCGACAAGCCCGGCGAGGCGGTTCTGGCCGAAGCCCGCAAGCTCGGCATCGAGGTGCTGGCCGGCCATTCGGTGATCGACACCAAGGGCAAGCTCCGCGTCTCCTCCATGTCGGTCGCCCGCAATGGCGGCGGCTCGGCGCGGTCGATCCCGGTCGATGCGCTGTTGATGTCGGCCGGCTGGACGCCTTCCGTCCACCTCTTCTCGCAGTCGCGCGGCAAGGTGGCCTATGATGCGGCCACCGGCCGCTTCCTGCCGGGCACCTATGCGCAGGATTGCCTTTCGGTCGGTTCGTGCAACGGCACGGACGGCCTGCAGGCAACCATCGAGGAATCTCTGGCGGCCGGCGAGCTGATGGCCCGCGCCACCGGCAACGAGGGCGGCAGCAAGGTCGAGCTTTCCGGCGAGAACGCCTTCGAATGGACCGGCGGCATGGCCGGTGCCGGCGAGGGCGCTGGTGTCGACACGACCGTCAAGGCCTTCGTCGACTTCCAGAACGACGTCTGCGCCAAGGATATCCGCCTTGCCGTGCGTGAGGGCATGCACTCCATCGAGCACATCAAGCGCTTCACCACCAACGGCATGGCGACGGACCAGGGCAAGCTCTCCAACATCCACGGCCTTGCCATCGCCTCCGAAGTGCTGAATCGCGAGATCCCGAAGATCGGTCTTACGACCTTCCGCGCGCCCTATACGCCCGTCACCTTCGGCGCGCTGATCAGCCATTCGCGCGGCGACCTGTTCGATCCGGCGCGCAAGACGCCGATGCACGATTGGGAAGAGACGCATGGCGCGGTCTTCGAGGATGTCGGCAACTGGAAGCGCGCCTGGTACTATCCGCGCTCCGGCGAGACCATGCACGACGCGGTCAACCGCGAGTGCCGCACGGTGCGCAGCGCCGCCGGCCTGTTCGATGCCTCGACGCTCGGCAAGATCGAGGTCGTCGGTCCGGATGCCGGCACCTTCATGAACCTCATGTATACCAATGCCTGGGATACGCTGAAGCCCGGCCGGTGCCGCTACGGCATCATGCTGCGCGAGGATGGCTTCGTCTATGACGACGGCGTCGTCGGGCGTCTGGCGGAAGACCGCTTCCACGTCACCACCACGACGGGCGGCGCGCCGCGCGTCATGCACCACATGGAAGACTATCTCCAGACGGAATTCCCGCATCTCAAGGTCTGGCTGACCTCGACCACCGAACAGTGGGCGGTCATTGCCGTGCAGGGTCCGAAGGCGCGCGAAATCCTCGAGCCGCTGGTCGAGGGTATCGACATCTCCAACGAGGCTTTCCCGCATATGAGCGTGCGCGAAGGGAAAATCTGCGGCGTGCCGACCCGGCTCTTCCGCATGTCCTTCACGGGTGAAGCGGGCTACGAAGTCAACGTTCCCGCCGATTACGGCCAGGCCGTGTGGGAAGCCATCTGGGCCCGCGCCGAGCCGCTCGGCGCCTGCGCCTACGGTACGGAGACCATGCACGTCCTGCGCGCCGAGAAGGGTTATATCATCGTCGGGCAGGATACGGACGGCACGGTCACGCCGCACGATGCGAGCCTGAGCTGGGCCGTCTCGAAGAAGAAGACGGACTTCGTCGGCATTCGCGGCCTCAAGCGGCCGGACCTCGTCAAGGAGGGCCGCAAGCAGCTCGTCGGCCTTCTGACGAAGGATCCGAAGGTGGTTCTGGAGGAGGGCGCGCAGATCGTCGCCGATCCGAACCAGCCCAAGCCGATGACCATGCTCGGCCATGTCACGTCGTCCTACTGGTCGGAGAATTGCGGCCGGTCCATCGCCATGGCACTCGTCGCCGGCGGCCAGGCGCGCATGGGCCAGACGCTCTACGTGCCGATGCCGGACCGCACCATCGCGGTCGAGGTCAGTGACATGGTGTTTATCGACAAGGAAGGAGGACGCCTCAATGGCTGATCAAGCTCTTCGCAAGGCGCCGCTTGCCGGCCGCCATGGCGGCTCCGCCGGCGCGCGCGTCACGCCCGCCGCGCCCGCAACCCGCCTGTCGCTGCGTGCCGGCGCTGACGCCATCGACGCCCTTTCGGCGGCCTTCGGCCTGCAACTGCCGACGCGCCCGAAGGGCTCGGCCTCGGCGAATGGCCGCCATGCGCTCTGGCTCGGCCCGGACGAGTGGCTGCTGATCGACGAGAACGAGGCAGACCTGATGGGCATCGCGTCCAGCGTTTCCGCGCTGCATTCGGCGACGGACGTGTCCCACCGCAACACGGCGATCCTCGTCTCCGGCCCGGATGCGGCCGGCGCGATCGCCAGCGGCTGCCCGCTCGACATCGGCAACGCGGTCTTCCCGGTCGGCGCGGCGGCGCGCACGGTGCTCGGCAAGATCGAGATCGTGCTGTTTCGCTCGGGCGAGGAGGATTACCGCGTCGAGTGCTGGCGCTCGTTCTCGCCCTATGCCTTCGGCCTGCTGGCGGAAGGCGCGGAGGATGCCGGGCTCTGATCGAATTCCGCCTTCACGGCGGGGGATCATCTTGAAGGATAGCCCACTGTTCCTCCGTCATCCTCGGCACAGACCGGGGATGACGGGAGCGGGATGACGTGTCTTAAACGTTCTCCGGCCGGTCCTTCGGGTCGAACTGGATGATGGTGATCCATTCGGCCGTCAGCGCAGGCTTGCGCTCGTCCTCGATCTCGACCGACACATTGTAGCGGATCGTCACCATGCCGGCGCCGCGGAAGCGGGCCTCGTCGAGCACGAAGCGGCCGCGCACGCGCGCCCCGCTCTTCACCGGCGTCATGAAGCGGACCTTCTCGAAGCCGTAGTTGATGCCCATCGTCTGCTCGATGATGCGCGGCACGCAGTCGAAATTCATCGCCGAAAGCAGCGAGAGGGTGAGGAAGCCATGGGCGATGGTGCCGCCGAAAGGCGTTTCGGCCGCCGCGCGCACCGGGTCGGTGTGGATGAACTGGTGGTCTTCCGTCGCATCGGCGAAGCGGTCGATCATGGTCTGGTCGACGGTGAACCAGCGGGATACGCCCAGCTCCGTTCCGACGAGGGCAGCGACATCTTTCAAATGAATATTGGCAGGCATCCGGTCTTCCATCGATCGATCGGGTCTTTTCCAGAGCATGTCCGAACCAAACCGCTTCGCACCTTGCTGGAAATGCTCTTAGAGACGCGGTTTGTCGGGGCAATGAATTTCAGTGGTTTTCGACAAAAATCTCCACCGTGCGCGCAGCGAGCGAGCCGGTCGGCGGGTGGTTGGCGGCAAGGAGGCTCACCCAGCCGCGCCCTTGTGGCGGCGGCAGGGCGAGCACCTGCTCGCTGCGGGTGCGGTTGATGGCGATGGCGAGGCGGACGGTTCGTTTCTGCTGGCGGTCGGGCGTCTTGAGCAGCGCAAGCAGGGTGCCGGCGAAGGGCGCTTCCCAGTCTGCCACGGTCATCGGCGTGCCCGCCAGCGTCAGCCATTCGACATCGTCCTTGCCGGTGAGGAAGGCCGTGTCGCCGAGCGCGGGGAAGCGCTTGCGGATCGCCGAAAGCATGGCGGTGTGCTCGATCAGGCCGTCGTCCAGCCGGTCCCAGTGCATCCAGGTGATGGCGTTGTCCTGGCAATAGGCGTTGTTGTTGCCGTCCTGGCTGCGCCCGCCCTCGTCGCCGGCCGTCAGCATGATCGTGCCGCGGGAGAGGAAGAGGCTGGAGAGCAGGGCCTTCACATCCGCCCGCCGGGCGGAGAGCACCATGCCGTCGGTCGTCGCGCCTTCCTCACCGTTGTTCCAGGAATGGTTCTCGTTGTGGCCGTCGCGGTTGTCCTCGCCGTTCGCCTCGTTGTGCTTCACCGCATGGGAGACGAGGTCGGCCAGCGTGAAGCCGTCATGGGCGGCGAGGAAGTTGACGCTGCGGGTCCCGGTGCCGCCGTGGCGGGAGAAGATGTCCGAGGAGCCGGCGAAGGCGGTGACGAAGGGGCCGAGCCTGTGGCTGTCGCCGCGCCAGAACAGGCGGGCGTCGTCGCGGAAACGGTCGTTCCATTCGAGGAACGGTGCCGGGAAATTGCCAAGCTGGTAGCCGCCGGGGCCGATGTCCCACGGCTCGGCGATCAGCACGCGGTCTTTCAGCAGCGGATCGGTGCAGATTTCGGAAAGCAGCGCCGCGCGGGCGGAAAAGCCGTCTGCCTCGCGGCCGAGGATGGTGGCGAGGTCGAAGCGGAAGCCGTCGACGCCGGCATGGCGCACGAAATGGCGAAGGCTGTCGAGCACGAGCTGGCGCACGACGGGATTTTCGCCGGCGATGGTGTTGCCGCAGCCGGTGTCGTTGATGAGTTCGCCCGGCCGGTCGGGCACATGGCGGTAATAGGTGAGATTGTCGAGGCCGCGCATGGAGAGCGTCGCGCCGTGGCGGTCGCTCTCGCCGGAATGGTTGAAGACGAGGTCGAGGATGACGCCGATGTTTTCCGCGCGCAGCGTGGCGACCGTATCGGCCAGTTCCGTCATGCCGCCGGGCACGAGGCGCGGGTCGAGCGCCATCAGGGCGATGGGATTGTAGCCCCAGCTGTTGGACAGGCCGAGCGGCGGCAGGTGGCGCTCGTCGATCCAGGCGGTGATCGGCATCAGCTCCACCGCATCGACGCCGAGGCGCTTGAGGTGGGCGAGCACGGCGGGATGGGCGAGCGCGCCGACGGTGCCGCGCAGTTTCTCCGGCACGTCGGGATGCAGCATGGTGAAGGCGCGCACGGCGACTTCATAGACGAAGCCGCCGGGGCGGAAGAGCGGGGGCTTCACCGCGACCGGGCGGTCGCGGGTGACGATGGCCTTCGGCACGATATCCGCCGTCTCCACGCCGAAGACGGCAAGACGCCCGTCATGCACGAAGCGACGGTCGAGTTCCCTGGCATAGGGATCGACCAGCAGCTTCGCCGGGTCGAACCAGAGGCCGTGGTCAGGCGAATAGACGCCGTCGGCGCGGAAGCCGTAGCGGGTTCCGGCCGTCGCGCCCTCGACGAAGGCGCGGTGGAAGCCGTTCTCGTCCCGCCCCATGGCGAGGCGGGCGAGTTCCTTCTCGCCCGCGTTGTCGAACAGGCAGAGGTCGACACGGGCGGCGTCGCGCGAATAGACCGCGAATTCCACCCCGTCCCCGGAGAGCGTGGCGCCCGGTGCGAAGGAGGGGGCGGTGAAGGCCATCTTACGTGATCACGCTCGGTTCGGTGCGGCCGGTGCGGGCCTTGATGCCGGCGATCTCGTCGGCGACGGCGATGAGGTCGGCAAGGGCCTCCTGCGTATCGATGTCGTGGCGGGCGGCGTCGGGCTCGAAGCGCTCGATATAGACGCGCAGCGTTGCGCCGGAGGTGCCGGTGCCGGAAAGGCGGAAGACGACGCGCGAGCCGCCCTCGAAGAGGATGCGGATGCCCTGGTTCCTGCTGACGGACTGGTCGACAGGATCGTTATAGGCGAAATCATCGGCCGTCTCGACCTTGAGCGCGCCAAAACTCTTGCCGGGAAGGGTGGCGAGCTGATCGCGCAGATTGGCCATCAGGCCGTTCGCGGCATCGCTGTCGACTTCCTCGTAGTCGTGGCGGGAATAGTAGTTGCGGCCGTAGGTCGCCCAGTGCTGGCGGACGATGTCGATGACGCTTTCCTTGCGCACGGCGAGGATGTTGAGCCAGAGCAGCACCGCCCAGAGGCCGTCCTTCTCGCGCACATGGTTGGAGCCGGTGCCGGCGCTCTCCTCGCCGCAGATCGTGGCAAGGCCCGCGTCGAGCAGGTTGCCGAAGAACTTCCAACCGGTCGGCGTCTCGTAGATTCCGATGCCGAGCTTCTCCGCGACACGGTCGGCCGCGCCGGAGGTCGGCATGGAGCGGGCGATACCGGCGAGGCCCTTGGCATAGCCGGGGGCGAGATGGGCATTGGCGGCGAGCATGGCGAGGCTGTCGGAGGGCGTGACGAAGATGCCCTTGCCGATGATGAGGTTGCGGTCGCCGTCGCCGTCCGAGGCCGCGCCGAAGTCCGGCGCGTCGTCGGCCATCATCGTGTCGTAGAGCGCGCGGGCATGCACGAGGTTCGGATCCGGGTGGTGGCCGCCGAAGTCCGGCAGCGGCATGAAGTTGAGGACCGAGCCCTTGGTGGCGCCGAGGCGGTTCTCGAGGATTTCCTTGGCATAGGGGCCGGTGACGGCGCTCATGGCGTCGAAGACGATGCGGAAGCCGCCGGCGAGCAGGCTACGGATGGAGTCGAAATCGAAGAGCTGTTCCATCAGCTCGGCATAGTCGGCGACGGGGTCGATGACCGTCACCGTCATGCCCTCGATCTCGTGCGTGCCTTCGAGGTCGAGATTGATGTCCGGAACGTCGGCGATCCTGTAGCTGTCGATGGACTTGGTGCGGGCGAAGATGGCGTCGGTGATCTTCTCCGGGGCAGGGCCGCCATTGCCGATATTGTACTTGATGCCGAAGTCCTCGGTCGGGCCGCCCGGATTGTGGCTGGCCGACAGCACGATGCCGCCGAATGCCTTGTTCTTGCGGATGACGTTGGAGGCGGCGGGCGTCGACAGGATGCCGCCGCGGCCGACGAGCACGCGGCCGAAGCCATTGGCGGCGGCCATCTTGATGGCGAGCTGGATGACCTCGCGGTTGTAGAAGCGGCCGTCGCCGCCGATCACCAGCGTTTCGCCCTGGAAGCCTTCCAGGCTGTCGAAGATCGACTGGATGAAGTTCTCCGCATAGTTCTTCTGCTGGAAGACGGGGACCTTCTTGCGCAGGCCCGAGGTGCCGGGCTTCTGGTCGCTGTAGGGCGTGGTCGGGACGGTCTTGATGGTCATTTTCTATACTCGCGAAAGGAGGCTGGAATAGAGGTCGGCGTAGCGCGCGGCGCTGTTCTCCCACGAAACGTCCGACTTCATGCCCTGGTTCTGTATGCGGGCCCAGACTTTCGGTTCGTGCCATGCCTTGAAGACCCGGCGCAATGCCTGGCGCAGGCCCTCGGCGTTGATCGGCGTGAACTGGAAGCCCGTGGCGACGCGGGCGGAAAGGGCGGCCTCGTTGGCGTCGATTACCGTATCGGCAAGGCCGCCGGTGCGCGCGACGATGGGGATGCAGCCGTAGCGAAGGCCGTAGAGCTGGGTGAGGCCGCAGGGCTCGAAGCGCGACGGGATGAGGATGGCGTCGCTGCCGGCCTGCATGAGATGCGACAGCGGCTCGTTGTAGCCGATGACGATGCCGACATGGCCGCGGTGGCGCGAGGCGGCGGCGAGCAGCGCGCCCTCCAGCCCCTGATCGCCGGCGCCGAGCACGGCGAGCTTGCCGCCCTGCTCGACGATCCAGTCGGCGACCTCGGCGATGAGGTCGATGCCTTTCTGCCAGGTGAGGCGGCTGACGACGCAGAAGATCGGCCCGTCGTCCTCTATCAGGTTGAAGCGTTCGACGAGGGCTTTGCGGTTGACCGCGCGCTTCTTCAGCGAGCCGGCGGCGAAGGAGCGGGCGATATGCGGGTCTGTCTCGGGGTTCCAGACGGCGGTGTCGATGCCGTTGACGATGCCGACGAGATCGTCGGCACGCGCATTGATGAGGCCTTCGAGCCCCATGCCGTATTCCGGCGTCATGATCTCGTGCGCGTAGGTGGGGCTGACGGTCGTGATGGCCCAGGCGGTGCGCAACCCGCCCTTGAGGAAGCCGACGTCGCCGTAATATTCGAGTCCGTCGACCGAGAAGGCTTCCGGCGGCAGGCCGAGGCCGGTGAAGATCTCCGGGCCGAATTGGCCCTGGAAGGCGAGATTGTGCACCGTGACGACGGTGGGGATGTGCTGGAGGCCGGTATAGCGCATGTAGACGGCCGCCATCGCCGCCTGCCAGTCGTGGGCGTGGACGATATCCGGCCGCCAGCCGGGAATGAGCCCACGGGCGATCTCGGCGCCCGCAAGCGAGAGGGCGGCGAAGCGCCGCCAGTTGTCGACGTAGTCCTTGCCGGTCGCGTCCGTATAGGGACCGCCCTGCCGGTCGAAGAAGCCCGGCGCGTCGAGCACGAGGATATCGATGCCCTCGTGCGTCGTCGCGAGGATGCGGGCGGGTTCGCCGAGGAGGTCCTCGAAGGTCGCCACCACCTCGGTCTTCGCCAGCCGCTGCATGACCGCGGGATAACCGGGCATCAGCGTGCGCATGCGCATTCCGTGCCCGGCGAGTGCGATCGGCAGCGCGCCGGCGACGTCGGCGAGCCCTCCCGTCTTGATGAGCGGGAATACTTCGGATGCCACCGAAAGGGTGTTCATGTCCGGGCTAGAGCTCCAGCTTGTCGATCATCGGTTGGGTGATGAGGCAGATGCCGTTCTCCGACCGCCGGAAGCGGCGGGCGTCGAGCTCGGGGTCCTCGCCGACGACGAGGCCTTCCGGGATGACGACGCGGCTGTCGATGACGACGTTCCTGAGCTGCGCATGCCGGCCGATCATGACGTTCGGCAGCACGACGGCCCCTTCCAGGCGCGAATAGGAATTGGCGCGTACGCCGGTGAAGAGCAGACTGCGGTTCAGCGACGCGCCGGAGATGATGCAGTCGCCCGAGACGAGCGAGGAGGTCGCCGAGCCGCGGCGGTTCTCGTCGTCATGCACGAACTTGGCCGGCGGCTTGATCTCGGCGAAGGTCCAGATCGGCCAGGAGCCGTCGTAGATGTCGAGTTCCGGGGTGACGTCCGTCAGGTCGATATTGGCCTGCCAGTAGGCGTCGATCGTGCCGACGTCGCGCCAATAGGCCTCGCGCTCGAAGTCCGAGCGCACGCAGGAGGCTGTGAAGCGGTGGGCGACGGCTTTGCCGTGCTGTACGATATAGGGGATGATGTCCTTGCCGAAGTCACGGCTGGAGGTCGGGTCGGCGGCGTCGCGGCGCAGGAGGTCCATCAGGAACTTCGTGTGGAAGACGTAGATGCCCATGGAGGCGAGCGCCATTTCCGGGTTGCCGGGAATGCCCGGCGGATCGGCCGGCTTTTCCACGAAGGCGATGATCTGGTCCTTCTCGTCGACATGCATGACGCCGAAGCCCGTCGCTTCCATGCGTGGCACTTCGAGGCAGCCGATGGTGACCTGCGCGCCGGAATCCACGTGCTGCTGGAGCATCAGCTCGTAGTCCATCTTGTAGATATGGTCGCCGGCGAGGATGACCATGTATTCGACGCCGTAATCCTCGATGATGTCGATGTTCTGGTAGACGGCGTCGGCAGTGCCTTCGTACCACTGGGTCTCGGAGACGCGCTGGGAGGCGGGCAGGATATCGAAGCTCTCGTTTCGCTCGGGACGGAAGAAGTTCCAGCCGCGCTGCATGTGGCGGATCAGCGAATGGGCCTTGTACTGGGTGGCGACGCCGATGCGGCGGATACCGGAATTGAGCGCATTGGAGAGCGCGAAGTCGATGATGCGGGCCTTGCCGCCGAAATGGACGGCGGGCTTGGCGCGCCGGTCGGTCAGCTCCTTCAGGCGGCTGCCGCGTCCGCCCGCGAGAACATAGGCCATCGCATCACGGGCGAGGGGTTGATTGCGCTTCTGCTCCATTGTGTCCTCCCAGCTTCTGTTATGCGTCCAGCTCGAGCATCACCGTCGCCAGAGGCGGCAGGGTGATGGCGGCTGCTATTCTTCCGTTCGCGTGCTTGCGGGCCTCGACGGCACCGCCGTTCCCCTTGCCGCTGCCGCCGTAGATCTCGGCATCGGTGTTGAGGATCTCCCGCCACCGGCCCTCCACCGGCAGCGGCACCCCGTAGTTCTCGCGGTAGACGGGGGTGAAGTTGGTGATGACGGCGATCGGCTTTTCGCCGGGCGCCTTGCGCAGCCAGGCGAAGACCGAATTGTCGCGGTCATCGGCGATCAGCCACTCGAAGCCCTCGCCCTCGCAGTCGCGGGCGTGCAGCGCGGCCTTGCGGCGATAGGTGCCGTTGAGGTCGCGCACGAGCCGGCGCATGCCTTCGTGCAGCGGATATTCTAGGAGGTTCCAGTCGAGCGCGCGGGCCTCGCTCCATTCCTGCCATTGGGCGAATTCCTGGCCCATGAAGAGCAGCTTCTTGCCGGGATAGCCCCACATGAAGCCGTAATAGGCCCTGAGATTGGCGAACTTCTGCCAGTCGTCGCCGGTCATCTTGGCGATCAGCGAGCCCTTGCCGTGCACCACCTCGTCATGGCTGAGCGGCAGCACGAAATTCTCCGTGAAGGCATAGAGCAGGCCGAAGGTCATGTCGTTGTGGTGGAACTTGCGGTGCACCGGCTCGCGCGAGAGATATTGCAGCGTGTCGTGCATGAAGCCCATGTTCCACTTGAAGCCGAAGCCGAGCCCGCCCTCGTGAACGGGATGCGAGACCTTGGGCCAGGAGGTGGACTCCTCCGCGATGGTCAGGATGCCGGGATGGCCGGCATAGACATGGCGGTTCATGGATTGCAGGAAGCGCACGGCCTCCAGGTTCTCGTTGCCGCCATATTCGTTCGGCACCCATTCGCCGTGCTTGCGCGAATAGTCGAGATAGAGCATCGAGGCGACCGCATCGACGCGCAGCCCGTCGAGATGGAACTTCTCCGCCCAGTAGAGCGCGTTGTTGATGAGGTAGGAGAGGACTTCGGCGCGTCCGAAATTGTAGATCGCCGTGTTCCAGTCCGGGTGGAAGCCCTGGCGTGGGTCGGCATGCTCGTAGAGCGCGGTGCCGTCGAAGCGGCCGAGGCCGTGCGCGTCCGTCGGGAAATGCGCCGGCACCCAGTCGAGGATGACGCCGATGCCGACCTTGTGGCAGCCGTTGACGAAGCGGGCGAAGCCTTCCGGCTCGCCGAATCGGGCGGTCGGCGAATAGAGGCCGGTCGTCTGGTAGCCCCAGGACGGATCGAAGGGATATTCGGAGATCGGCAGGAACTCGATATGGGTGAAGCCCATGTCGACGCAATAGGGGATGAGATGGTCGGCGAGCTCGTCCCAGGTCATGAACGCCCCGTCGCCATGGCGCTGCCAGGAGCCGGCATGGACCTCGTAGATCGAGATTGGCTGGCGGCGGGCATCCACCGAGGCCCAATGGGCAAGATGCGCCTCGTCCTCCCATTCCTGCGCGATCGGTCCGGTCGTCATCGAGGCATTGTTGGGGCGCAGTTCAGAGCGGCGGGCGAAGGGGTCGGCCTTCAGTGGCAGGACCTCGCCGTTCATGCCGACGATCTCGAACTTGTAGGCATGGCCTTCGGTTATGCCGGGCAGGAAGATTTCCCAGATGCCGGTGTCGCGCCGAAGGCGCATCGGGCTCCGCCGACCGTCCCACTCGTTGAAATTGCCGACCACGGAGACGCGCCTGGCATTCGGCGCCCAGACGGCGAAGTGGAAGCCTTCGACACCTTCCAGCGTCATCGGATGGGCGCCCATCTTGTCGAAGAGGCGAAGATGCGAGCCCTCGCGGATATAGTAGTCGTCCATCGGGCCGAGTACGGGGCCGAAGCTGTAGGGATCGACGACGGTCCATTCCCCGCCCGCATTGCGGGCGCGGTAGCGGACCGGCTGGAGCTTCTTCGCCGCGACCTCGCCGGTGAAGATGCCGGCCTCGGCGACCCGCGCCAGCGTGCCGATCTCCTTGCCGGACAGCGTTTCGACTGTCACCTCGCTCGCCCCGGGCAGGAAGCAGCGGGCGACGAACGTGTCGCCAGACGCGTGAAGGCCCAGCACTGCGAACGGGTCCCAGTGCCTTCCTTCCAAGATCGCGTCGATGTCCGCCTTCGCCAGAAGCTCTGACGGTTGTTCCGTCGTGCCTTTTTTTGGCGGTGCGGTCATCAGGCTCTCCAGATTTCCGTTGCGTATTGGCGGATGGTTCGGTCGGAGGAGAACCAGCCCATGCGGGCGGTGTTCCTTATCGTCTTTGCGTACCAGGAGGGCTTGTCGGTCCAGATGGCGTCGACTTCGCGCTGGGCTTTCGCATAGGCGTCGAAATCGGCGGCAACCATGAACCAGTCGTGATTGTAGAGCCCGTCGACGAGGCCGGCGAAGCGGCCCGGATCGTCGGGCGAGAAGACGCCGGAGGAGATGGCGGCCAGCGCCTGGGAAAGCTCCCGTGACTGCTCGATGATGGCGCGGGGGTTGTGCCCTTCGGCTCGTACCTTCGCCACCTCTTCGGCGGTCATGCCGAAGATCACGATGTTCTCTTCGCCGACATGGTCGCGCATCTCGACATTGGCCCCGTCGAGCGTACCGATGGTCAGCGCGCCGTTGAGCGCGAATTTCATGTTGCCGGTGCCCGAGGCTTCCATGCCGGCCGTCGAGATCTGCTCGGAAAGATCGGCGGCGGGCACCATGATCTCGGCGAGCGAGACGTTATAGTTGGGCACGAAGACGACCTTGAGGAGGCCGCGCACGGCCGGGTCGTTGTTTATCACCCTGGCCACGTCGTTGGCGAGCTTGATGATCAGCTTGGCGTTATGATAGCTCGGCGCCGCCTTGCCGGCGAAGAGTTTTACGCGCGGCACCCAGTCCAGCTCGGGATGCGAGCGGATCTGGTCGTAGAGCGCGACGGCCTCGATGATGTTGAGGAGCTGGCGCTTGTATTCGTGGATGCGCTTGATCTGGATGTCGAACATCGCGGCGGGATCGATGCGCACGCCCATGCGGCTGCCGACGAGGTTCGCGAGGCGGTTCTTGTTCTCCCGCTTGATCGCGGCGAAGCGTTCCTGGAAATCCCGGTTGTCGGCGAAGGCATCGAGCGCCGTCAGCGCTTCGGCATCGTCCATGAAGGCGTCGCCGATGGACTCGCGGATAAGCTCGAAAAGGCCCGGATTGCACTGCATCAGCCAGCGGCGCGGGGTGATCCCGTTCGTCTTGTTGTTGATGCGGTCCGGGTAGAGCTTGTGCAGGTCGGCAAAGACCGTTTCCTTCATCAGCTCGGTATGCAGCGCCGACACGCCGTTGATCGAGTGCGAGCCGACGAAGGCGAGATTGCCCATGCGCACGCGCCGCTCGCCCGATTCCTCGATCAGCGAGATGTTGCGGATGCGCTGGTCGTCGATGCCCTTTTCCTTGCGGGCCTCGATGAGGATCTTGGCGTTGATCGCATAGACGATCTGCATGTGGCGCGGCAGGAGGCGCTCGAAGAGCGGCACCGGCCAGCTTTCCAGCGCTTCCGGCAGGAGGGTGTGGTTGGTGTAGGAAAAGGTGCGGCGGGCGAGGTCCCAGGCGATATCGAAATCGAGGCCGTGCACGTCGGTCAGCAAGCGTACCAGCTCCGCGACGGAAACGGCGGGATGCGTGTCGTTGAGCTGGATGGCGACGGCGTCCGGCAGCGAGCTGAAATCCGGATATTGCTGGAGATGGCGGCGCAGGATGTCCTGCAGCGAAGCCGAACAGAAGAAGAATTCCTGGCGCAGGCGCAGTTCCTGGCCGGCGGGCGTCGCATCGGCCGGGTAGAGCACGCGCGTCAGGCTTTCGGCCTTGTTGCTCTCGCGCAGCGCGCCGATATGGTCGCCGGCATTGAAGGCGTCGAGCAGGATCGGATCGATGGGATTGGCGGCCCACAGGCGCAGCGTGTTGACGCGCTTGGCATGCCAGCCGACGGCCGGCGTGTCATAGGCCGTCGCGATGACGCGCTCGGCCGGCTTCCAGACGAAGCGCTGCTTGTCCTCGCCGATATTGATCGTCTCGACGGCGCCGCCGAAGCCGATCTCGTAGGAGCTTTCGCGGCGCTCGAATTCCCAGGGATTGCCGTGGGCGAGCCAGGTTTCCGGCAGCTCCACCTGCCAGCCGTCCGCCATCTGCTGGCGGAAGAGGCCGTGCACGTAGCGGATGCCGTAGCCATAGGCCGGCACGTCGACCGTCGCCATGCTCTCCATGAAGCAGGCGGCGAGGCGTCCGAGGCCGCCATTGCCGAGCGCGGCGTCGGGCTCCAGCTCGGCGATGACGTCGAGATCGACGCCGAGCGAGGCGAGCGCATGGCGCATTTCATCGAGAATGCCGATATTCGTCATGGCGTCGCGCATCAGGCGGCCGATGAGGAATTCCAGCGAGAGATAGTAGACGCGCTTCGATCCGGTGGAATAGGTGCGGCGTGTGGAATCCATCCACTTGTCGGTGATGCGGTCGCGCGCGACGAGGATCGCGGCCGTCAGCCAGTCGTGCGGCTTGGCGACCTTCGGGTCCTTGCCGATGCGGTACTTGAGGCGTTCGAGAAGTTCTGTGGCAAGCTGTTCACGGTCCGATGATCGAGGGGCGGGGGCAAGGTCGTTGTTGGTTACCCGGTTCATCATCGGCGAACTTTGCCCCTTTGCATTCTCAGCGTTCGATCAGTCGAAAATCGCGTTTAAATCAATTTATGCATCTATCCGAAGCGCTTGCAATATGCCTTTTCAAGAAAGGGCGCATGCATTTTCGACACGGCTGAAACAGGCGGAATAGGGTAAAAAGCCCGCGGCGCGGTGCGCGGCGGGCTTCATTCGTTGAAAAAAGGCTTTGCTTATTTCGTGACGCGGGCAACCACCTGCGAGGCCTGCTGGCCGATGGTCTTGAAGGCCGCCAGAAGGTCGGCGGTGCTCTCGGCGGCGAAATAATGGCTTGCCGTGGTGGCGCAATACTGCAGCAGGGCCTGACCACCGGCCGGAGCCATGAAAGCGATCGTATAGACTTCGATCTTTGCCGTTCTTGCCTTGTCGCAATAGGTCTTCGTGGTGCTGTCGGCGGAGGCGACGTTGTTGTCGCCGTCGGTCATGAAGATGATGTATTTCGACGGCACCTGGCCGTTGCCGGCCTTGTTCTTGTGGGCGTCGTTTTCCGTGGGGCTCATCAGGCTATCATAGGCGATGGTGAAGGCCGGGGCGGAGTTCGTGGTGCCGGTAGCGGTCAGCGCATTGACATAGCTGAGGACGTTGCTCGTTCCCCAGGTAAGAGCCGTCGGCGTCTGAGCGGCGCTGTTGTAGGACACGGCGCCGGTCCGCACGAAAGTCGACTTGGGGTCGGCGGTGTCGAGTTGCTTGAGAAGATCCTGCGTCGCGAGCTGCAGCGAGGCAATGCGCGTCAGCTTGGTCGTGCAGGTCTTGTTCGGTTCCTTCTTCGTGGGGCAGGCATAGGTCGTCGTGCTGTTCGTCTGTTCCCCCATCGAGCCGGAGCGGTCGAGCACGAAGTACATCGACAGGGCATTCTTGGATTCCGTGCCGCTCTCGGCCGATCCACTCGCGGCGATCTGCTTCGAGGTCTGGCCGAAGAGACGGGTCAGCGGATTGAGCTGCAGCTGGTAGCCCGTCGCGATGTTGACCTTGAAGGTCTTGCCGCCGGAGGCTCCGGTCGTTTCCGTGATGTCGATGGTGGTGGCCGATGTGAGGTCGCTCTTGCCGGGCAGGGTGCCGCTGAGCTGCGTCTTGAAGAATTTCAGCGCGATGGCCTTGGCTTCCGCGACGGTCTTCTTGTCGTTGGAAAGCGCCGAGGCGGCGGCGAGCGAGGCGGAGTCGACGGCATCCTGCAATTCCGCCTTGGTCAGCACCATGTTGGTGAGGTCCATCGCAAAGCCGCCCGCGCCCAGGATGACCGGAAGGGCGAAGGCCGTCATCATCGCGAAATTGCCGCGGCGGTCATCCCTGAAGCGGGCCAGCAGGCTGCGTTTTTCCGTCATCTTCTTCATGAGACTTCACCCACCATCATCATAATGCGGGGGTGAAGCTACCAGCGAAGTGTTATTCAACGGTTCGGGTGCGTGGTATAGTTTTCGTAAAATTGCGCGGGACCCGAAAACCCGCCGCCTGCGGTTGTTTCCAAACGGGAATTCACGACGCAGGCCGTACCGGAATGACATCCACGGCCTGGTTCGTCTGATGCTGGCCGTAGCCCTTCAGGACACCGATGACGGGGGCGACGTCGGCATAGTCGCGGCCATAGGCGACGACGATATGGTCGGTGCCGGCGGGAATGTCGTTGGTGGGGTCAAGCTCCATCCAGCCGCTCACCCGCCCGCCCCAGAAGCGCACCCAGGCATGCATCGCGTCCGCGCCCTCCAGCCGCTCCTTGCCCGGCGGGGGAATGGTGCGCAGGAACCCGCTGACATAGCCCGCCGGAATGCCGAGGCTTCTGAGCGCCACGATCATCACATGGGAAAAGTCCTGGCAGACGCCGCGCTTCAGCTTGAAGGCTTCGCGCGGGGTCGTGTCCACGCTCGTCGCCTTGGGATCGTAGGTGAAATCCTTGTGGATGCGGGCGCAGAGCGCCGTCGCGATGGCGCGCACCGTCATGCCGGGCTTGGCGATGGCGCGGGCATAGTCGGCGATCTCCGGGCAGTCCTTCAGCCGCGGGCTCGGGCCGGTATAGTGGTGCGGCGAGCCGGCGTCGAGCGACCAGTAGCCGGCAAGGTCCTCCGGCAGTTCGGCAAGGCGTGGCGAGAAATCGGCGGTGACCTCCGGCGCGTCCACCTGCACGCGCGCCTGCATGCGGATGTCCAGCCGCTCGTGCTGGCTGCGGAAGAGGATGGCGCTCATCGGGTTTTCGAAGAAGTCGTGGCGGTCGACGCGCTCGCCCGGGCCGGGCGAAACGCCGACCGTGCCGGCGACGAGCCGCTGGCGGCCTGCGATGGAGAGCGGCAGCACGCGCACGATATGCCGGCCGCCGGAAACCGGCGTGTCGTAGAGATAGCTGATATGGAGGTTGACGTCGTAAAGCATGGTTCGGCGCCTTCCCCCCCGCTCAGCTCAGATAGGTTTGCGCGAGGATGTCGGAGAGCTTTTCCAGCTCCGTCTCGAGACGCTTGTAGACGGCATCCGTCATCGTCTCCGGCGTCATCACCGCCAGCCCCGCGTGAAGGCGCATGGCCTCGCGGTAGAAGGGCGACATCTGGCCGTTCGAATAGGCGTTCGGCAATTGCTCGATCTCGTTCTTGATCTCATTCAATTGGTAGAGGATCGAGCGCGGATTGAGCGCGTCGAGCGCCAGCAGGTCGGTCACGGTCAGGCGCGCGGTCGCCACATTATAGCGGCGGCGATGGGTCATCACGCTGTCGCCGATCTCCAGCAGCATGTCGAGCGCGCCGTCCGGGGCATCCTCGCCGGACATGTGGCCGAGCAGGCGCGTCATGTGCAGGCCGCGTTCGAGGTAACGGCCGATGGACAGGAACCGCCAGCCGGTGAAGCGATACATGTTCTCGTGGACGAGGCCGGCAAAGCCCGCGAGCTTGCGCAGCAGCACCGTCATGGCGCGGGTCGCATCGTCGCCGGGCTGGATGCTGACATGGAAGCGGCGGGCGGTCTTCGACAGGTCGTTGAGCGCGAGCCAGCCATCCGGCGAGAAGCGGTCGCGGATGTTGCTGGCGGAGAAGACGGCGCTGTCGATGTTGCGGATGAGGCTCGTCGGCACTGCTTCGGACGTGTCGATGTCGAGCGCGTCGAGATATTCGCTGACATCCTTCAGGAGCGGCTGTTCCGGATCGGCATATTCGGCGTAGCGGCCATGCCAGGCGCGCAGGATGCGCAGCGCGCCTTCCGCCCGCTCGATATAGCGGCCGAGCCAGAAGAGGTTGTCCGCCGCGCGGCTCGGCAGGCTGCCGGGCATATTGCGGGTGAACTCTTCCTCGGCCGGCAGGAGCGAGGTGCGCTCGACGGGTTTGCGGCTGACGATCCAGACATCGGCGGCCGAACCGCCTTCCTGCATGGCGATGGCCGCGACATTGTCGCCCGAGCCGATGCGGGCGAAGCCGCCGGGCATGATCTGCCAGCCGTCGCGGGTGCGCGCGGCGAAGACGCGCAGCGACATCGGCCGCGGCACCAGCCTGCCGTCGACGAAGGCGGGCGTGGTGGAGAGCGTGACGGCTTCCTGGCCGACGAGCTTGGCGCCGTCGCTCGCCAGCCATTCGGCGATGGATTGCCTCGCTGTGTCGCGTAGGCTGGAGCCGAGCACGGACTGCTGGTTGTCGTCGAAGAAGGGGCGCGTCGAATAGGCGGGGCCGATGACCATGCGCTCGATATTGGCGGCGACGTGCTCGCGCTCGCCCTTCTGGCCGCACCACCAGGTCGCGATGGAGGGGAGGCGCTGCTCCTCGCCGAGGAGGTGCCGGCAGATATTCGGCAGGAAGGCGAGGAAGGCGCGCGTCTCCACGATGCCCGCACCGAGCGCGTTGACGAAAGTGACGGAGCCGGAGCGCAGCGCCTCGACCATGCCGGGGGTGCCGATATGGGAATTCTGGTTGAGTTCCAGCGGGTCGGCGAAGGCGGCGTCGAGGCGGCGCCAGAGCACGCCGATGGGTTTCAGGCCCGCGACGGTGCGCACCATGACCTTGCCGTCGACGACGGTGAGGTCCTCGCCTTCCAGCAGCATGAAGCCGAGATAGCGGGCGATATAAGCGTGCTCGAAATAGGTCTCGTTGGCAAGGCCGGGGGTGAGGACGGCGATGCGGTCCTCCGCCGCCTTGCCCGCCTGCAGCGCATTGCGGAAGGCGCCGAAGAAGCCGGCGAGGCGATGGGCGTGGGTCTCGGCATAGACATCGGAGAAGGCGCGCGTCGTCGCCACGCGGTTTTCCAATGCGAAACCGGCGCCGGAGGGGGCCTGCGTTCGGTCGGAAAGCACCCACCAGTTGCCGTCCGGCCCGCGGCCGATCTCGAAGGAAACGAAGTGCAGGAAATGCTTGCCGGCCGGCTGCACGCCGACGAGCGGGCGCAGGAACTCCTCGTTGGAGGCGACGAGGGCCGGGGGGAGGAGGCCGTTGGCGACCAGCTCGTTCCTGCCGTAGATGTCGGCGATAACGGCTTCCAGCAGCTCGGCGCGCTGGACGAGGCCGCGCGACAGGTTCTCCCATTCGGCTTCGTCTATGAGGACGGGAACGTGGGAGAGCGGCCAGGCGCGGTCGGTGCCGGCCTCCTTGCCATAGGCGCGATAGAAGACGCCGGCATCGCGCAGATAGCGGTCGGCGCGGGCGAAGCGGCCGGCAAGCTCGCTCTCGCCCATGCGCTCCAGCGCGGAGAGGAGGGGACGCCAGACGGCGCGGACCTGCCCCTCGGTGTCGACCATCTCGTCGGCGACGCCCGGAAGGGGCGCATAGGCGCGCGCAGACACTTCCGCCGCCGCGGCCTCGATGCGCTCCGCTTCCGCATTCGTGGTCTTCAATCAATGTCTCCTAGATGCCGGGCGGCCGGCGCAGATCCAGCGTCAGCGGGAAGTCCGCCGGCGGTGTTTCCGGCCACAGCGTATAGCCGCCCGCCCTGTGCCCCCAAGGCTCGAATCGCGCCAGCCGGCGCGCCTCGGCCTCGTTGCCGTTTACCGGGAAGGTGTCATAGTTGCGTCCGCCCGGATGGGCAACGTGGTAAATGCAGCCCCGGATCGCTCTGCGCGACCATGTATCATAAATGTCGAAGGTCAGCGGCGTGTTGACGGGCAGCACCGGATGAAGGCCCGAGGCGGGCTGCCATGCCTTGAAGCGCACGCCGGCGACGGAGACGCCCCTAGTGCCGGTCGATTTCAGCGGCACCGGCCGGCCGTTGCAGGCGACGGCGTAGCGCTCCGGATTGGCGGTCTCCAGCTTCACCTGAAGGCGCTCGACGGAGCTGTCGACATAGCGCACCGTGCCGCCGATGGCGCCCTGTTCGCCCATGACGTGCCAGGGTTCCAGCGCCTGGCGCAATTCGAGATTCGCGCCCTCGTATTCCACCTCGCCGCAGAAGGGGAAGCGGAATTCGAGCTGGGCGGCGAACCATTCCGGGCGGAGCTCGAAGCCGTTCGCCTTGAGGTCGGCGAGAACGTCGAGGAAATCCTGCCAGACGTAGTGGGGCAGCATGAATCGGTCGTGCAGCGTGGTGCCCCAGCGCACGAAGCCGCCCTGCGCGGGGTTCTGCCAGAAGCGGGCGATGAGGGCGCGGATGAGGAGTTGCTGGGCAAGGCTCATGCGGGCGTTCGGCGGCATCTCGAAGCCGCGGAACTCGACGAGGCCGAGCCGGCCGGTCGGGCCGTCCGGCGAGAAGAGCTTGTCGATGCAGATTTCCGAGCGGTGCGTGTTGCCGGTGACATCCGTCAGGAGGTTGCGGAACAGGCGGTCGACGAGCCAGGGCAGCGGGGGCGCGCCCTCGCCGGGCGGCGGCACCTGCGAGAGCGCGATTTCCAGCTCGTAGAGCGAATCGTGCCGGGCCTCATCGATGCGCGGGGCCTGGCTGGTCGGGCCGATGAAAAGGCCGGAGAAGAGGTAGGAGAGCGAGGGATGGCGCTGCCAGTGCAGCACGAGGCTCTTCAATAGGTCCGGGCGGCGCAGGAACGGGCTGTCGTTCGGGTTCGCGCCGCCGACGACCACATGGTTGCCGCCGCCGGTTCCGGTGTGGCGGCCGTCGATCATGAACTTGTCCGCGCCGAGGCGGGACTGGCGCGCCTCCTCGTAGATCGCCGTGGTGATGTCGACGCAATCGTCCCAGGTGGAGGCCGGGTGGATGTTGACCTCGATGACGCCGGGGTCGGGCGCGACGCGGATGACATTGAGGCGCTCGTCCTGCGGCGGGGCGTAGCCCTCGATATGCACCGGCAGGCCGATCGCGGCGGCGGCGCGCTCGGTGGAGGCGACGAGGTCGAGATAGTCCTCGACGCTGACGGTCGGCGGCATGAAGACGCAGAGCCGGCCGTCGCGTGGCTCGACGGAGATGGCGGTGCGGACATGGCCGCCGATCTCCTCGGCCGATTGCGCTATCTGCGACTGCTGGCCCTCGAAAGGCTGGAACCGGGCGGCCTGTAGCGGGCGGCCGGTGTCTTTCGCGTAGTCCGGCAGGTCGGCGCGCTCGATGGTCGGGTCCATCGGGTTGATATAGGGATAGACGGCGGGCGAGAGCCAGGGCAGCGAATTCAGCGGCAGGCGGTAGCCGACGGGGCTGTCGCCGGGCACGAGGAGGAGGCGGCCGCGGCGGGTCTGCCATTTCTCGCTCGACCAGCGCCGGCCGCTGGCGCGGGAGTTCCATGCCTGGACGGGCAAGACATAGCCGGTCGGGCGCGTCAGGCCGCGGTCGAAGACGCGGGCGATGCGGCTGCGCTCCTCGGCGTCCTCGAGCTTCGAATTGGACGGATCGACATTGTTGGGAAGGTTCGCCTCCTTGACCAGCCATTCGGCCGGGTCCTCGAAGGCGGGCACCACGTTTTCGGGCGGAATGTCGAGTTCGCCGGCGATGGCCGTCAGCAGCCGGCCGGCATCGTCCTCGGTGACGGGGCGGGGCGCGCCTTCCTCGGCGATGAGGTCGGGGTTCTGCCAGATGGGCTTGCCGTCGCGCCGCCAGTAGAGCGAGAAGGTCCAGCGCGGCAGGCTCTCGCCGGGATACCACTTGCCCTGCCCGTAGTGCAGGAAGCCGCCGGGCGCGAATTTTTCACGCAGGCGGCGGATGAGGGTGTCGGCCTTCTCGCGCTTGGTGGGGCCGACGGCGGCGGTGTTCCATTCCTCCGATTCGAAATCGTCGATGGAGACGAAGGTCGGCTCGCCGCCCATGGTGAGACGCACGTCATTGGCGGTGAGGACGTTGTCCACGGTTCGGCCCAGCGCGTTCAGCGCCTCCCAGCTCTCGTCGGAGAAGGGTTTCGTGATGCGCGGATGTTCGGCGACGCGGGTGACCGTCATCGCGAAGTCGAATTCGGTATTCGCCTCGCCGAAATAGCCGCCGCTGATCGGTGCGGCGTTGCGGTAGTGCGGGGTGGCGGCGAGCGGGATATGGCTCTCGCCGGTCAGGAGACCGGAGGTCGGGTCGAGGCCAATCCAGCCGGCACCGGGAATGTAGACCTCGCACCAGGCATGGAGGTCCGTGAAATCGACCTCGGTGCCGGAGGGGCCGTCGAGCGCCTTCAGGTCCGGCGTCAGCTGGATAAGATAGCCGGAGACGAAGCGGGCGGCGAAGCCGAGATTGCGCAGGATCTGCACCAGCAGCCAGCTCGAATCGCGGCATGAGCCCCTTGCGACGGTCAGCGTCTCCTCCGGCGACTGCACGCCGGGCTCCATGCGGATGACGTAGCCGATCTCCCGCTGGAGACGTGCATTGAGGCCGACCACCATGTCCACCGTGCGCTGGCGGGAGCGGTCGACGGTCTTCATGAAGGCTTCGAGCGCGGGCGTCGGCGGCTCGGGTGTGCGGTAGATCTTCAGGTCCTCGACGAGATCGGCCGGATAGTCGAAGGGCCAGTGTTCGGCCTCCTCCTCCACGAAGAAGTCGAAGGGGTTGTAGACCGTCATGTCGGCGACGAGGTCGACCTCGATCTTCAGTTCCGCCACCGGATCGGGGAAGACGTAGCGGGCGAGATAGTTGCCGTAGGGATCCTGCTGGAGGTTCACGAAATGGTTTTCGGGCGAGACCTTCAGCGAATGGCTGATCACCTTGGTCTTGGAATGCGCCGCCGGCTTCAGCCGGATGATCTGGGGTCCGAGGCGGACCGGGTTGTCGTATTTGTAGTGGGTAAGGTGATAGATGCCGGCTTTGATCGACATACGTGCTTGTTCCCCTCGGTGACGGTCTCGTGCCGTCATCGAGGGGAGTTTGTGCAATGCGAAGACAGATTGCAAGCGCCATCGCGCCTGCCGGCCCCGACGGAGCGGAATGCCCGGATCGCCAGCGGCTCAGCGGGTCATCGCGACCAGCGAGAAATGGGCGCCCTGCGGATCGAGGCAGTTGACGATCCATGCGCCGCCGGGCACCTCCATCGGGCCCATCAGGATCCGGCCGCCGCCGGCCGTCACCCGCCCTGTCGCGGCATCCAGTCCCTCGACCACGAAATAGTAGCCCCAGAAAGGCGGGGCGGGCAGGTCCGCCGGCTTGGTCATCATGCCGCCAATGGCATCGCCGCCGCGCACCGCGAAGGTCTGGTAGATGCCCATGCCGCCTTCCGACATGTCCACGGCCCTGTCCTTCGTCCAGCCGAAGGTCTTTGCGTAGAAGTCCCAATCGCTGTCGAGGTCGCCGGCCATCAGCTCGTTCCAGCCGATATGGCCGGGCGTCATCATGCCGGGCTGCTCGGGGCCTTCATCCTTCGTGCTGAAGAGCGAGAAGACCGCGCCGTGCGGATCGGCGGCGACGGCGAAGCGGCCGACACCGGGAATGTCCTGCGGCTGGCGATGGACCTGGCCGCCATTGGCAACGACGTCCTTCAGCGTCCGTTCGAGATCGTCGGAGAAGATGTAGCCCATCCAGAGCGGCGGCATGCCCTTCGCCTCGGCGGGGATATCCATCAGGCCGGCGACCTGGCTTTCGCCGGCATAGGCGAGGGTGTAGTTTATGCCCGGCATGCCGGAATCCTTCGTCGTCCAGCCGACGACTGACGCATAGAAGCGTTCGGCGGCGGACACGTCCGGGGTCATCAGTTCGTACCAGCAGAACCTGCCATAATCCTTGTGCATCGGTCTTTCCTCTTGTCCGTGGTCGCGGGTTGGTCAGTCGCAGCAGGATTGCGCCTTTTGCGCGCCGGCATATTCGTCCTTCCGTTTGACGAAACTGAGGGTGCCGGTCTCGTTGCGCCCCTTGGGCGCGCGATCGAGGATCATCAGCGTGCCGAGCGCTTCCTCGCCGCCACGGGCGTAGTCGGAATAGGTATGGTAGACGATGCCGTCCTCGTCCTTGAAGAAAGCGCTGAGGCCGGGAAGCTCGTCATAGGCATCCGCCGCGTCTGTCTCGCGGTAATTGTACATGACCTTGCCGCTGGCCAGTTCCTCCTTCGTGAAGGAAACGTGGTAGTCGAAGTTGAAATCGCTGCCATGGGAGGAGACCCACGGGAATTTCCAGCCCATGCGCTTCCTGTAAGCCTCCAGCTTTTCCAGCGGTGCGCGGGAGACGGCAACCATCGTGACGTCGTGATTGTTGAGATGCGGCAGCATGCCGTCGATATGATCCGCCATGAAGGAGCAGCCGGGGCAGCCGGCGTCCCAATCCGGGCCATACATGAAGTGGTAGACGATGAGCTGGCTGCGGCCGTCGAAGAGGTCCGCCAACGTTTTGCGGCCTTGCGGCGTCTCGAAGATATAGGTCTTGTCGACCTTGACCCAGGGAAGGGCGAGGCGTTCGGTGCGCACCTTGTCGCGCAACCTGGTTTCCTCCTTCTCCAGGGCCAGCAGGGTCTTGCGGGCGTTCAGCCACGTCTCCCGGGATACGATGTCGTGGTTCGGTCTCATGCTCGGAACTCCTCCTTCACGGGCCTTCGACAAATAAGTTGGTATCAACATTTATCGTGGATGTCAAAGCGGCGCTTATCGGATGGGCGGCGGACGATGGAGGAGGGGAAGGAAAAGCCCGTATCGGCGGGCTTTCTGAAACAGGCGCGGGCGCAGCTTCCCGGCCGCGCCCGGCGGATTGCCTATTCCGGCAGGATGCGCACGGCGCCCTTGTCGGCGCTGGCGGCGAAGGCGGCATAGGCCTTCAGCGCCGTCGTGACGTTGCGCCTGCGCGGCGCGGCCGGCTTCCAGCCGAGCTTGTCCTGCTCGGCGCGGCGGGCGGCCAGTTCCTCTTGCGAAACCGCAAGGTTGATGGTGCGGTTCGGGATGTCGATCTCGATCAGATCACCCTGACGCACGAGGCCGATGGCGCCGCCCTGCGCGGCTTCCGGCGAGGCGTGGCCGATCGACAGGCCCGAGGTGCCGCCGGAGAAGCGGCCGTCGGTGATGAGCGCGCAGGCCTTGCCGAGGCCCTTCGACTTCAGGTAGCTCGTCGGATAGAGCATTTCCTGCATGCCGGGGCCGCCCTTCGGGCCTTCGTAGCGGATGACGACGACGTCGCCGGCCTTCACCTCACCGCCGAGGATGCCCTTCACGGCCGCGTCCTGGCTTTCGAAGACGACGGCGGGGCCGGAGAATTTCAGGATCGATTCATCGACGCCGGCCGTCTTCACGATGCAGCCGTCGAGCGCGATGTTGCCGGAGAGGACGGCAAGGCCGCCGTCCTTGGAGAAGGGATGCTCGACGGAGCGGATAACGCCCTTTTCGCCGTCGGTGTCGAGTTCGTCCCAGCGCGCTTCCTGGCTGAAGGCGACCTGGGTCGGGATGCCGCCCGGTGCCGCGCGGAAGAAGGTGCGGACCGTCTCGCTGCTGGTGCGGGTGATGTCCCAGCGGTCGATGGCGTCGCCCAGCGTCTCGGCATGCACGGTCGGCGTGTCGCGGTGGAGCAGGCCCCCGCGGTCGAGCTCGCCGAGGATGCGCATGATGCCGCCGGCGCGGTGCACGTCCTCCATGTGGACGTCCTGCTTGGCGGGCGCGACCTTGGAAAGGCACGGCACCTTGCGCGACAGGCGATCGATATCGTCCATGGTGAAATCGACGCCGCCCTCGTAGGCGGCGGCGAGGATGTGCAGGACCGTATTGGTCGAGCCGCCCATGGCGATGTCGAGCGACATGGCGTTCTCGAAGGCCTTCTTGTTGGCGACCGAGCGCGGCAGGATGCTCTCGTCGTTCTGCTCGTAGTAGCGGCGGGCGAGGTCGACGATCAGGTGGCCAGCCTCGACGAAGAGTCGCTTGCGGTCGGCGTGGGTGGCGAGCGTCGAGCCGTTGCCCGGCAGCGACAGGCCGAGGGCTTCCGTCAGACAGTTCATCGAGTTGGCGGTGAACATGCCGGAGCAGGAGCCGCAGGTCGGGCAGGCGGAGCGCTCGATGACCTTTACGTCCTCGTCGGAGATCTTGTCGTCGGCGGCGGCGACCATGGCGTCGACCAGGTCGAGCGCGTGGGTCTTGCCATGCAGCACGACCTTGCCGGCCTCCATCGGGCCGCCCGAGACGAAGACGGCGGGGATGTTGAGGCGCATGGCGGCATTCAGCATGCCGGGCGTGATCTTGTCGCAGTTGGAGATGCAGACCATGGCGTCGGCGCAATGCGCGTTGACCATGTATTCAACCGAGTCGGCGATGATCTCACGGCTCGGCAGCGAATAGAGCATGCCGTCATGACCCATGGCGATGCCGTCGTCGACGGCGATCGTGTTGAATTCCTTGGCGACGCCGCCGGCAGCCTCGATCTCGCGCGCGACGAGCTGGCCGAGGTCCTTCAGGTGGACGTGGCCGGGCACGAACTGGGTGAAGGAGTTCACCACCGCGATAATCGGCTTTCCGAAATCCGAGTCCTTCATGCCGGTCGCGCGCCAGAGGCCGCGGGCACCGGCCATGTTGCGGCCGTGGGTGGTGGTTCGGGAGCGATATGCGGGCATGGTCAATTCCTCGAGATGGACGCGGCTTGCATATGGGCCGGAAGGGGCCGGATTACGAGCCTCAGCAAGGTTCCCTAACGCAAAATGCCCCGCGCGTCACGAAAGGAATGGAGATTTTTTGGCGGTGCGGCGCAATTTCCTTGCCGGTCCGGGCGGGGAGGCATGACCGTTGTCGGCACAGTGCATTCGTGCCATGGTCCGCGCCATGAACGGCATGGCACAGGTTTTGGCGCAAGAGGCGGAGACCGGGCTCGACAGGAGCCCGCTCTATCTGCGCATCCGCGACGTGCTGGCGGAGGCCATCGCCTCCGGGCGGCTGCCGAAGGGCGCGCTCTTGCTGGAGGGGCCGGTCGCCGGCCTTTTCGCCTCGACGCGAACGCCGGTTCGCCAGGCCTTCGCTCTCCTGGAGGAGGCGGGGGCGATCCGCCGCTTCGACGGGCGCGGTTTCCTCGTGGGGCAGGGGCGGAGCGGGCCGAAGCGCGTGGCGCTGACGGCGGAGATGCTCGGCCTCGGCGAGGAGGCGCCGGCCTTGCGCAAGGCGCCGGGCTGGGAGGCGATCTATGAGAGCTTGGAGCGGGAGATGGTGCATCTTTCCGTCTTCGGCCGTCACCGGATCAACGAGGTGGAACTGGCGCGCGCCCGCGGCGTCGGCCGGCAGGTGGCCCGCGATGCGCTGACCCGGCTGGAAGCGCTCGGCATCGTGGAAAAGGATGAGCGCATGCGCTGGACGCTGGTGCCGCTCGACGAGCAGCGCATGCGCGACCTGCACGATATCCGCGTGTCGCTGGAGCCGCTGGCGCTGGTGCGCGCCGCGCCCTTCCTTCCGCCCGCCGAACGCAGGGCGATGACGGAGCGGCTGGAGGAGGCGCTGGCGGTCTATCCGGACCTTTCCGTCGAGGCGATGGACGATCTCGAGACGGATCTCCACATCACCTGCCTCGGCTACTGCCCGAACCGGGAGCTGCTGATCGCGCTGCGCCGCGCCCGCTTCATGCTGAATGTCAGCAAGCACATCATCGGCGTCTCGCACCGCATGCCGGCCGACGAGCCCTTCATCGCCGAGCATCTGGCGGTGTTCCGGGCGCTCGATGTCGACGACGGCGCGCGGGCGGCCGAGACGCTGCGCCATCATATCGCCGTCTCGCTCCCCAAGGTCATCGGGCGCGTCGCGGAACTGCGGGAGGCGCACCGGCCGGAGATGCCGGCCTATGCTGCGCCCGCCACTCGCTGAGGAGAGCCCCATGAAGGTCAAGCGCATCGTCGCCAATATCGAGACGGCCGATCCCGCGGCGGTCGCCCGCTTCTATGAAGAGGTGCTCGGGCTGAGGCTTCTGATGGATCATGGCTGGATCGCCACCTACGGCACCGAGGGCACCATGCCGCTTCAGGTGAGCTTTGCCTCGGAGGGCGGCTCGGGCACGCCGGTGCCCGGCCTCTCCATCGAGGTGGACGATCTGGAGACGGTCCATACGGCCGTCGTGAAGGGCGGTTATCCGGTCGAGTACGGGCCGGCGGACGAGCCGTGGGGCGTGCGGCGCTTCTTCGTGCGCGATCCGGCCGGCGCGCTCCTCAATATCCTCATGCACACGGGCTGATCAGGTGATCGCGCCGACCTGCCAGGGGACGAATTCGTTGTCGCCGTAATCGAAGGCCTCGCTCGCCGTCTTGCGGCCGGAGGCGGTCTCGATGACGAATTCGAAGATGCGGCGGCCGGCCTCCTCGATGGTCTCGGTGCCGTCGACGATGGTGCCGCAGTTGATGTCCATGTCTTCCCGGATGTGTTCGTACATGGGCGTGTTGGTGGCGATCTTGATGCAGGGCGCGGGTTTGTAGCCGGAGACGGAGCCGCGGCCCGTGGTGAAGGCAACGAGGTTGCAGCCGCCGGCGATCTGGCCGGTCACGGCGGCCGGGTCGTAGCCGGGCGTATCCATGAAGACGAAGCCCGGTTCCGTCACCTGTTCGGCATATTCGTAGACGGCGTTGAGCGGCATGGAGCCGCCCTTGGCGACCGCCCCGAGCGACTTTTCGAGGATGGTCGTAAGCCCCCCGGCCTTGTTGCCATGCGAAGGGTTGTTGTTGAGCTCGGCGTCGTTCTTCGCCGTATAGTCCCGCCACCAGTCGATGCGCGACAGCAGCTTTTCCGCGACTTCCGGTCGGGCGGCCCGGCGGGTGAGGAGATGTTCGGCGCCGTAGATCTCCGGCGTTTCCGACAGCACGGTCGTCGCGCCCTCCTTGACCAGAAGGTCGGAGGCGATGCCGAGCGCGGGATTGGCGGAAATGCCGGAATAGCCGTCCGAGCCCCCGCATTCGAGCGCCAGCTTGATGCCGGACAGTGGCTGCGGCGTGCGGCGGATGCGGCCGACATCCGGCAGCATGTCGTCGATCATCTCGCAGGCCGCCTCGATGGTCCTGCGCGTGCCGCCCTGGTTCTGGATCATCATGGTGCGGAACGTCTTGCCTTCCTCCAGCCCCGCCTCCTCGACGAGCGGGCCGTATTGGAAGGTCTCGCAGCCGAGGCCGATCATCAGGATGCCGCCGAAATTGGGGTTGCGGGCATAGCCCTTGAAGGTGCGGGTGAGGATGCGCCCGCCTTCGGATTTCAGGTTCAGCGCGCAGCCGCCGCCATAGGTCAGCGCCACGACGCCGTCGATATTGTCGTGGCCCGCCTCGCGGAACCGGCGGGCATAGTGCTCCGCCACGTAGCGCGAGACGGTTGCGGAACAGTTCACCGTCGAAAGGATGCCGATATAGTTGCGGGTGCCGATGCGCCCGTTGCCGCGATCGTAGCCCTCGAAGGTGCGGCGCTCGGCGTCCGGCACCATGACGGGCGGGGCGTTGTCGACGCAGAATTCGTGCTTTAGTTCGACGTCGAGGATGGCGAGGTTCTGCAGGTGCACATGCTCGCCGGGGCGGATCGCCCGCGTCGCATAGCCGATGATCTGGCCGTATTTCAGCACCGGCGCGCCTTCCGCGATGGGCGCGATGGCGACCTTGTGGCCGCGCGGAATGCGCTCGGCGGCGGCAACGCCGTTCACCAGCACACGGCCGGCATCGACATTGGCCGGTACCACGCCGACATTGTCTTTCGGGTTGAGGACGAGCACGGCGGGCAGATCGGCAGGCATGGCGGCTCCTGAAAGTGGGACCGGCGCATTATGCACTCTGTCGGCAGAAGTCAATATTCGGAAAATATCTTGGCGGGGAAAGGCGGAGGCGTGGTCTTTGCCTTCAATTTGTCGTATAATTCAGAAGATTTGTACGATGATTTCTCATGAGGTGGAGGCAAGGTGGCGGAGAGATCGAAGAGGCAGGCCCAGCGACCGCTGTCGCGCCGCCCGCGCGTGCGCCATAACGTGACGGCCGCCATCGGCACGGATATCTGCGGCGGGCGCTTTCCGCCGGGGGCGGTGCTGCCGCGCGAGAGCGATCTCTGCGAGACCTACGGCGTCAGCCGCACCGTCATCCGCGAATCCCTGAAAGTACTGGAAACCAAGGGCCTCGTGCGCGGCCGCCCGCGCGTCGGCACGCTCGTCTGCGACCGCTCCGAATGGAACGTCCTCGACGCGCAGATCCTCGAATGGATGGGGCCGGACGTGCTTTCGGCCGAGCTGCTCGGCTCGATCCTCGAGGCGCGCCGTACCGTCGAGCCGGCCGCCGCCTTCCTCGCCGCCTCGCGCGCCACGGCGCAGGAGATCGCGGACCTCGAACGGGCCTGCGACGAGATGCGCGACACCGAGGGCGATCTCGAAGCCTTCACCGCCGCCGATGCCCGCTTCCACGAGACGCTGCTGAAGGCGAGCCACAACAAGGTCTTCCACCAGCTCTCCTCCATCATCCACGCCGCGCTCTCCTACGCATTGCATGCCTCCAACCGGGCGGCGGCGCGGCGGGACGAGGCGCTCGACGTGCACCGGGAACTGGTCGACGCGCTGCGCCTGCGCGATGCGGCGCGGGCGGAAAGCTGCTCGCGCAACATTCTCGATCTCGCCGCGCGCGACCTTTCCGGCCTGATGACCAAGGCGGGCGAGAGCTGACGAATTTCGCGGTGCCCTTCCGCGAGCGAATACGAACCCACGAGGGATGATACCCATGAAGATCACGAAGCTGACGACCTATATCGTGCCGCCGCGGTGGCTTTTCCTGAAGATCGAGACGGACGAGGGCATCGTCGGCTGGGGCGAGCCGGTGGTGGAGGGCCGCGCGCTGACAGTGGAAGCGGCGGTGCAGGAGCTTTCCGACTATCTCATCGGCAAGGATCCGCTGCTGATCGAGGATCACTGGCAGGTCATGTATCGCGGCGGCTTCTACCGCGGCGGCGCCGTGCACATGTCGGCGCTCGCCGGCATCGACCAGGCGCTCTGGGACATCAAGGGCAAGGCCTATGGCCAGCCGATCCATGCCCTGCTCGGCGGCCAGGTGCGCGACAAGATCAAGGTCTATAGCTGGATCGGCGGCGACCGTCCCTCCGACGTCGCCAACAATGCGCGCGAGGTCGTCGCCCGCGGCTTCAAGGCGATCAAGCTCAACGGCTGCGAGGAAATGCAGATCGTCGACACCTGGGAGAAGGTGGAGAAGGCGGTGGAGACCATCGCCATCATCCGCGAGGCCATCGGCCCGCATATCGGCATCGGCGTCGATTTCCACGGCCGCGTGCACCGGCCGATGGCCAAGGTGCTGGCGAAGGAACTCCAGCCCTACAACCTGATGTTCATCGAGGAGCCGGTGCTGTCGGAGAACCGCGAGGCGCTGAAGGAGATCGCCAACCATTGCTCGACGCCCATCGCGCTCGGGGAACGGCTGTTCTCTCGCTGGGACTTCAAGTCGGTCCTTTCGGACGGCTATGTCGACATCCTCCAGCCCGACCTGTCGCATGCCGGCGGCATCACGGAATGCCGCAAGATCGCGGCGATGGCGGAAGCCTATGATGTGGCGCTGGCGCCGCATTGTCCGCTGGGACCGATCGCGCTTGCCGCCTGCCTGCAGGTGGACGCCGTCTCCTACAATGCCTTCATCCAGGAACAGAGCCTCGGCATCCACTACAACGAGGGTAACGACATCCTCGACTACATCTCCAACAAGGAGGTGTTCCACTATGCGGACGGCTTCGTGTCGATCCCGCAGGGGCCGGGCCTCGGCGTGGAGGTGGACGAGGCCTATGTCATCGAGCGGGCCAAGGAAGGCCATCGCTGGCGCAACCCGATCTGGCGTCACGAGGACGGCAGCGTCGCCGAATGGTGAAACAGGAAAGCCCGGCTTCGTGCCGGGCTTTTCGTCTTGCGCCGCGGTGGACGGAATCGCTGCGAGCCCCTATGTGATAGGAGTACGTCACAAAGGAGAGGACCATGCGCCCCATCACGGGTTTCATCGTTGCCGCGCTGGCGGTTCTGGCGCTTGCCGGTTGCAGCACCACGGCGGCCGACAACACGACCTATGCCCGCCCGGCGGAAACCGGCGGCGTTCGCGTTCCGCTGAACTGATCGACGAGGTATCTACTCAAAGAAAAGCCGGCCCGTGGTGAACGGGCCGGCTTTCGTTTGTGAGACCTCCAGCCTTCAGTGGCTGTCAGCGAGGCGGGCCGCGTCTATGGCGGCGGACTGCTCGAACCGGACGCCGTTGAAGAAGGCGTTCAGGATGACGGCCGCGATGGAGGCGAGCACGATGCCCGATTCGATGATCGGGTGGATCGCATGCGGCATCCACATCAGGTAGTTCGGCGCCAGCAGCGGGATGAGGCCGAAGCCGACCGACACGGCGACCACGAAGAGGTTGTTGCGCGAGGTCTTGAAGTCGACTGTGGCGAGGATGCGCACGCCCGTCGCCGCGACCATGCCGAACATCACCAGGCCCGCGCCGCCGAGGACGAAGGTCGGAACGGCTTCCACCAGGGCGCCCATCTTCGGGATGAGGCCGAGCACGATCATGATCACGCCCGCCGCCACGCAGACATAGCGGCTCTTCACGCCCGTCACGCCGACGAGGCCGACATTCTGCGAGAAGCTCGTATAGGGGAAGGTGTTGAACAGGCCGCCGATCATCGTGCCGATGCCGTCGACGCGAAGGCCGGCCGTCAGGGTCTGCTGCGACACGGTCCGGCCGGTGATCTCGCCGAGGGCGAGGAACATGCCGGTCGATTCGATCATGACCACGATCATCACGAGCGTCATGGTGGCGATCAGGATGGGATCGAAGATCGGCATGCCGAAGCGCAGCGGCGTGACGACGGCGAACCAGCCGGCATCGGCCACGCGGTCGAAATGCATCATGCCGAGCACGGCGGCGACGACGCAGCCGATGACCACGCCGCTGAGGACGGCGATGTTGCTGATGAGGCCGCGACCGAAGCGGGCGATGATCAGGATCGAGACCAGGACGAGGGCCGAAAGCGCGATATGGCTAGGTTCCGCATAGAAGGGGTTGGAAACCGTCGGCGCGAGCGAAAGCCCGTCAGGAACGGCAGGCCCGCCCGTCTCGGCGAGCTTCTTCATCTGCGCCAGCCATTCGGCATGGCTGGGGTCGATCACCTTGGGCGCGGTGGGGCCGAAGGGATTGCCGAAGGTCCAGTTGATCCCGACGCGCATCAGCGACACGCCGATGACGAGGATGATGGTGCCGGTCACGACCGGTGGGAAGAAGCGAAGGAGCCGTCCCATGATCGGGGCGAGCAGGAACGCAATGAAACCAGCGCCGATGATGGCGCCGAAGATCATGCGCGCCCCTTCCGTTCCGGGGGCAAGATTGGCCATGGAGACCATGGGGCCGACCGAGGCGAAGGTGACGCCCATCATGACCGGCATCTTGATGCCGACATGGCGCGTGACGCCGAGCGACTGGATGATGGTGACGAGACCGCAGACGAAGAGGTCTGCGGAAATCAGGAAGGCGACATCCTGCGGGCTGAGTTGCAGGGCGCGGCCGACGATGAGCGGAACCGCGACGGCGCCGCCATACATGACGAGTACGTGTTGAATGCCCAGCGTCGCGAGCCTGCCCACGGGCAGCTTCTCGTCCACCGGCTGTATGCTGGATGCGTCGCTCATGGATCCTCCCATCACATCGACTGTCCAATGCCCGTCCTCCAACGGGGTGCGCTATCTTTGGGAGCGGGGCGGAGGGTCGCAAGCTTAGCCCGGGAATAAACACTTTACGGTTTCCCAGGGTAATCGGTCGGGCGGGATGATGCGCCGCACACCGGCGTTTTCCGCAATTCGGATGGAATTTCACCGGCTTGACACCGGTTTTCGTCCCTGTGCGCTACTTGAACCGGCCGTCATTTGATCCCGAAACAAGGCGGGCCGTCAACTCTTTCCTGCACGGCATATGTGTATTTCCGCTTGGCGGCCGAAGAGGTTCCGAAAGAGGGCGGACGGGCGGGCCGATTTCGACATCTCGGCCGTGCGCGGGACCGGAAAAGCAAAAGGCCTTCCGGTTTCCCGAAAGGCCTTTGGGTATCGAATGGTGGGCGTGACAGGGATTGAACCTGTGACCCCTACGATGTCAACGTAGTGCTCTCCCGCTGAGCTACACGCCCATTCGATGAGGCGCATAGACCACAAAACATCCGGCGGCGTCAATAGGCTTTTCGAGCTTTTTTTACGCGCCGTTTTTGCGGTCTTTTCCGGGCCTTAGGCGGCCAGCATCTTGTTGACCTCGTCGACGAGATCGCGCAGGTGGAACGGCTTGGAAAGGACCTTTGCGTCCTTCGGAGCCTTGGAATCCGGGTTCAGCGCCACGGCGGCAAAACCGGTGATGAACATGACCTTGAGGTCGGGGTCGAGCTCGGTGGCGCGGCGCGCCAGCTCGATGCCGTCCATCTCGGGCATCACGATGTCGGTGAGCAGCAGCGAGAAGGGTTCTTCGCGCAGCCGGTCATATGCACTGGCGCCGTTGTCGTAGGACAGCACCTGGTAGCCCGCCTTTTCGAGCGCCTTCACGAGGAAGCGGCGCATGTCGTTGTCGTCTTCGGCGAGGAGAATCTTGGGTGTCATGGAATCCGGGAACCGTTGCTAAGGTTGTCTGCCCACGGAGGGGCGGTACTGTTACGAAATCTCATTCCGGTAAATATCCGGTGAATGTGGCGGGGCAAGACCAAGGCCGCCGGTTCTCAGTATGGACACGCGCGCACGCGGCTGGCAACATGGGCGCGGCAATGACTTTCAGGCATGGTAAAGGACGGCAATGGCGGAGGCTCTGAGCGAAAACAGCCACTTCGAAGTGCTGGAGCCGGTTTCGCAGAGCGTGCCCCTCGTCTTCAATTCGCCGCATAGCGGTCGCCGTTATCCACAGGGCTTTCTCGAGCAGTCGCGCCTCGACGCGCTCGGCATCCGCCGCTCGGAAGACCATTATGTCGACGAGCTGTTCTCGGTCGCGCCCGCGCTCGGCGCGCCGATGCTGATCGCGCATTTCCCGCGCGCCTGGCTCGACGTCAACCGGGAGCCCTACGAGCTCGATCCGCGCATGTTCGACGGGCCGCTGCCGTCCTATGCCAACATCAATTCCATCCGCGTCGCGGGCGGGCTCGGCACGGTGCCGCGGGTCGTCGCGGAGAACATGGAGATCTACCGCCACCGCTTTCCCGTGGAAGAGGCGCTGGACCGGGTGGAGAACGTCTACAAGCCCTATCATGCCTGCCTGCGCCGGCTCGTGGTGCGCACCCATGTGGCCTTCGGCTTCGCGGTGCTCCTCGACTGCCATTCGATGCCCGGCAATATCCGCGTCGCCGGCAGCGGCATGCGGCCGGATTTCATCATCGGCGACCGCTACGGCACCAGCGCCTCGGGCGAGCTTTCGCGCGTCGCCATGCGGCTTCTCGAGGACATGGGCTTTTCCGTCGTGCGCAACAAGCCCTATGCCGGCGGGTTCATCACCGAGCATTACGGCCGGCCGGCCAAGGGGCTGCACGCCCTGCAGATAGAGGTGAACCGCGGCCTCTATGTCGACGAGACGACGCTCGCCAAGAGGCCCGATTTCGCGGTGCTGCAGACGGCGATCTCCGCCTTCCTGCAGGACTTTTCCGACCATGTGGAGGAATATGCCGCGGACCGGGCGCTCGCCGCCGAATAGCCCGGCCTTTCCTGCCAAAAAAAACCGCGCAGGCTGCGCGGTTAAAGTCTAGGGAGGAAACACCCAAGAGTGGGTATTCACAGTCACGGATGACTGTGAGGAAAAGGTAATATTGCACTGCACAAATGTCAAGCGGCGCCGCGCATGGCCGTCTGCCGCTATCCGGTTCCGTTTTCCCCATCGATGCAGTATGGAGAAACGGTATGCCACTCCCGCCGAGAGATCCCCATGCTGCCTGATCGCGCCTTCTTCGACCGCCTTGCCGATGCCGCAAGGAAGGAAACCCTGCCGCGCTTCCGCGTCGGTGCCGATGTCGTCAACAAGGAGGCCGCCGGCTTCGATCCGGTGACGGAGGGCGACCGCGCCGCCGAGGCGGCCATCCGCGCTATCATCGAGGAGCATTTTCCCGGCCACGGCATTCTCGGCGAAGAGCACGGCTCGGTCGGCCTCGACCGGGAATATGTCTGGGTCATCGACCCGATCGACGGCACGCGCGCCTTCATTTCCGGCGTTCCGGTCTGGGGCACGCTGATCGGCCTCTACCGCAACGGCGAGGCGGTGATGGGCCTCGTCGACCAGCCCTTCACCGGCGAGCGCTACTTCGCCGACGGCGAGGTCTCCCGCTATGCCGGGCCGGACGGCAGCAAGGTGCTGTCGACGCGTTCGTGCGAAAGCCTTGCGGATGCGATCATGTTCACGACGTCGCCACATCTCTTCACCGAGAGCCGCAAGACCCGCTTCGAGGCCGTGCAGGACAAGGTGCGGCTCTTCCGCTACGGCGTCGACTGCTATGCCTATGCCCTGCTGGCAGCGGGCCATATCGACCTCGTCGTCGAATGCGGGCTGAAGCCCTACGATGTCGGCGGCCTCATCCCGGTCATCGAGCAGGCGGGCGGCATCATCACCGCTTGGGACGGCGGCCCGGCGGAAATGGGCGGCGAGATCATCGCCGCCGGCAGCCGCAAGGTCTATGACGAGGCGATGGCGCTTCTGGGGGCCTGAGCACTCAGGCGCCGAGGCTGGTTTCCTCGGCGTCGCTACCCGGAATGAAGGCCTCGATCGCGGCCAGCGCCTGGGCGCGGTAGCGGTCGGCCTCCTGCAGCAGTTCGTGGCGCGCGCCGTCTATCTCGATGAGCCGGGCGGCGCGGAAGATGCGCGCGAGATCGCCGACGGCCTTGCGCGGGACGAGCGGATCGGCCGTCGGGCAGAGCAGCAGCGTCGGAATGCGGATGCGCGTCAGGTGATCCTGATGCGTCACGCGGCGCATGGTCTTCAGCGCCTCGTCCAGCCAGCGCGCGGTCGGCCAGCTGATCGCAAGCTCGGGATGCTCGGCATAGATGGCGGCGTTGCGGGCGAAGCGCCGCGCATCGGAGGTCACGACGTTGTGCGCGAATTCCAGCGAGGGATCGCCCTTGCGGAAGGTGCGCTTGCCAAGGCCCGTCAGCGAGGCCAGCCGCGCGATGACTGCGATCTGGCGCTGGCTCATCGACTGGCCGGCGAGCGCGACGAAGGGCGCGATGAGCACCATGCGCTCGATGCGGTTCTCCAGCTCCGGCGCCATCGACAGGGCGACGAGCGCCCCGGTGGAATGGGCGACGATATAGAAGGGCAGGCGCGCGTCCGGCAGCACGATCTTTTCCAGGAAGAGCGAGAGGTCGGCCTCGTATTCGGCAAAGCGGGTGACATGACCGGCGCGATTGCCGGGAATGAGCCGACCGGAGCCGGCCTGGCCGCGCCAGTCGAAGGTGGCGACCCACAGGCCGCGCGCGGTCAGGTCGTTGATCGTCTCGAAATATTTCTCGATGCACTCGCTGCGGCCCTGCAGCAGCACGACGGTTCCCTTGGCCTCGCGCTCCTTGGAGCGGAACACCGCATAGCGAAGCTTCACGCCGCCGCGGCCTTCCAGGAAGCCGGCGAAATGGTTTTCCGGAACGGGATTGTCGGCGGTGGCGTAAAGGATGGAATCCATCGGGCGGGCTGGCTCGGCGACGATTTGCTTGTTCGATGGATAGGCGCTGGCTCCCGCGCCGTCAAAGAAAAAAGCCGGACGCATGCGGCACGGGGGTGGCAACACATGCAGTCCGGCATAATTTAACCGGGGAGGAAGGGACGTTACACCCCGGTCGTCGAAAGTATTCGCTTCCGATGCTGCCGTTCTAGCAAGGTCAAGCTGAACGCTATCCGAAACCGCCGTTCATTTGGCGTTCATCTCGAAATTTTTTCGAAACCGCCGATTTTCGCGCGCCGCGAACCTCTTGAACGGGCCGGAAGCCGTTCCCATCTCATCGTCACGGGCGCCGAAAGGGTCCGTCGAGCCTGCCGTCGCCAGAATGGGACGGAGGCCGGATGAACCGGGCTGACCCTTCGGAAATCGGGGCAGCCTTCTTGAAGACCGCAACCGTTGCTCTAAAGGAGGACACCATGCGTCACGTCGATTTCTCCCCCCTCTACCGTTCCACCGTCGGTTTCGACCGTCTCTTCACCATGCTCGACAGCCTCGGCCAACCGGACCAGAGCCAGAGCTATCCGCCCTACAATATCGAGCGCACCGGCGAAAACACCTATCGCGTCACCATGGCGGTAGCCGGTTTCGACGAGAGCGAACTGTCGATCGAGGCGCGCGAACATGCGCTGACGGTCAAGGGCGAGAAGAAGGACGAAGCGTCCGAGGAAAGCCAGTATCTCTATCGCGGAATTGCCAAGCGCGCCTTCGAGCGCCGCTTCCAGCTCGCCGACCATGTGGAAGTGCGCGCCGCTTCGCTGAAGAACGGCCTGCTCCACATCGATCTCCTTCGCGAGATTCCGGAAGCCGCCAAGCCCCGCCGTATCGAGATCACCGCCATCGGCCGCGAAGCCAAGCAGATCGAAGCGCAGACCAACTGAGTGTTTCGTTCGGGAATGAAGAGGGCGGTGCCGCAAGGCACCGCCTTTTTTATTTGAGGATTACCCTCCGTGAATCACAGGGCCGAAAGGAAGCTGTCCACATCCGTTTCCGTTGTCGTGAAACTGGTGACGAGGCGGATGAGCGTTTCGTCGTCGCGCATCGTCGCCTTGAGGTCCGGGCCGGCCGGCCAGTCGTAGAAGACGGCGCCCTTTTCCTTGAGGGCCTTCATCGCGTCGTTCCGGATGATGGCGAAGAGTTCGTTCGAGCCCGTCGGCCAGGCGAGGCGTGCCTTTTCGGATGCGGCGAAGCCACTCGCGAGGCGTGCCGCCATGGCGTTGGAATGGCGGGCGAGCTTCAGCCAGAGATCGTCGCGGAAATAGGCGTCGAACTGGGCGGCGATGAAGCGCGACTTGGAGAAGAGCTGGGCCGAGCGCTTGCGCAGGAAATGCATCTGCTGGGCCATGGCCGGATCGAAGAGCACTAGCGCCTCGGCGCACCAGCAGCCGTTCTTGGTGCCGCCGAAGGAGAGGATGTCCACGCCGCGCTTCCAGGTCATGTCCGCCGGCGTCGCGCCGAGATGGACGAGGGCATTGGCGAAACGCGCGCCGTCCATGTGCAGCGGCAGGCCGGCCTTCTTCGTCACGTCGGAGAGGGCGGCGATCTCGTCCAGCGTATAGGCGGTGCCGGCTTCCGTCGCCTGGGTGAGGGTGACGGCCATCGGCTGGCCGCCATGCACGAAGTTCGGCGGGAAGCGGCCGATGGCGGCGGCGAGCGCTTCGGGCGAAAGCTTGCCGGCGGGGCCGTCGATGGGGACGAGCTTCGAGCCGGTCGCGAAGAATTCCGGCGCGTTACATTCATCCACGTTCACATGCGCTTCGCGGTGGCAGAAGACCTGCCCGCCCGGCCGGTTGAAGCTGGCGAGCGCCAGCGAGTTCGCCGCGGTGCCGGTTCCCACGAAGAAGACGGCGACCTCCCGCTCGAAAATCTCAGAAAAGGTCTTTTCCACACGCTTGTCGAGATCGCTCGTGCCATAGGCCGAGGCAAAGCCGCCAGCCGCCTCCACGAGACTTCCTGCAATGTCGGGATGGGCGCCTGCCCAGTTGTCGGAAGCGAAAAACATGCGATTTCCAATGCGGTTGAGGGCTTTTGCGGACCATAATGGAGAAAAAACGGCGATCAATCGCCGGATTCGGCCCAAAGTCCCGTTTTCCTCGAAAATGAAAGGAACGGAAACAAAGCGCCGCACGCTCGTAATTTAATTTCAAGCTGCGGAATATGCGGGCAATTTTTCTTCATGATGTGGTGATTATTTGGCATGATGGCCTTGCGGGGCGGGGGTGTTTCTGGCATAGAGCCCATGAAATAGGACAGGTTTGCTGTCCTATTTCGGTCTGGAGACCGAAAAGGCCCCCGCCGCTTGCGGCGCGGTGCCGAGAATGGCGCGGGCGGGAGCCGTGAATTTCCCGATGCCCGGACGCCCAGGTGGTTCTCACGACCTCTTGCCCGGTCGGCCGTCATTCCCTTTCGGCAGCATCGGGTTCATCGCAGCAGACGCCCGCGCTCCGGCATGCCAGGCAGGCAGCCGTCGCACGAGCGAAACGAATGCCCGCACGATGCGGGCCCACGGAGGAAGACAATGGTGGTGAAGACCCAAGCACATGATTATCGGCAGACCCGGGCGCAGATCACTGCGACGGGCGCCAAGACGCGCGCTTCCACACCGGGCCTGCCGAAAAAACAAGGACTCTACGATCCGCGCAACGAGCGTGACGCCTGCGGCGTCGGTTTCGTCGCGCATCTGAAAGGCAAGAAGTCGCACCAGATCGTCAAGGACGGGCTTTTCATGCTCGAGAACCTGACGCATCGCGGCGCCGTCGGCGCAGATCCGCTGATGGGTGACGGTGCAGGCATTCTCGTCCAGATTCCGGACCGCTTCTTCCGCGAGGAGATGGCAAAGCAGGGCATCACGCTGCCGAAGGCGGGCGAATATGCCGTCGGCCACATCTTCATGCCGCAGGACGAGAAGCTGGTCGACTACTTCAAGAAGGTGATCGCCGACGTCGTCGCCGAGGAAGGCCAGGTCCTCATCGGCTTCCGCGATGTGCCGGTCGACAATTCCTCGCTTTCCAAGGCCCCCGAGATCGCCGCCACCGAGCCGCGCCATGTGCAGGTCTTCGTCGGCGCCGGCCGCGATGCCGCGACGAACGGCGAGTTCGAGCGCCGGCTGTTCACGCTGCGCAAGGTGATCTCCAACCGCATCTATGATGAGTACGAAGGCGAAGAGAGCAATTTCTACCCCGTCTCGCTTTCCTCGACGACCATCGTCTACAAGGGCATGTTCCTCGCCTATCAGGTGGGTGCCTATTACAAGGACCTCGCCGATCCGCGCTTCGAATCGGCCGTCGCACTCGTGCACCAGCGCTTCTCGACCAACACCTTCCCCTCTTGGAAGCTGGCGCATCCCTACCGTATGGTCGCCCATAATGGCGAGATCAACACGCTGCGCGGCAACGTCAACTGGATGGCGGCCCGCCAGGCGTCCGTCTCCTCGCCGCTCTTCGGCGAGGACATCACCAAGCTCTGGCCGATCTCCTACGAAGGCCAGTCGGACACGGCCTGTTTCGACAACGCGCTCGAATTCCTCGTGCGCGGCGGCTACTCCATGGCCCATGCGGTCATGATGCTGATCCCCGAGGCCTGGGCCGGCAACCAGCTCATGAGCCCCGAGCGCAAGGCGTTCTACGAATACCATGCCGCGCTGATGGAGCCGTGGGACGGTCCGGCCGCCGTCGCCTTCACCGATGGCCGCCAGATCGGCGCGACGCTCGACCGTAACGGCCTGCGTCCTGCCCGCTACCTCGTCACCGACGACGACCGGGTGATCCTCGCCTCCGAAGCCGGCACGCTGCCGGTCAAGGAAGAGAGCATCGTCAGGAAGTGGCGTCTCCAGCCGGGCAAGATGCTGCTCATCGACATGGAAGAGGGCCGCATCATCTCCGACGAGGAGGTGAAGTCCGCGCTTGCCGAAAAGCATCCCTATCGCGACTGGCTGGACAACACCCAGATCATCCTTGAGGACCTCGGCCCGGTCGAGCCGCGCGCGCTGCGCCGCGACGTGTCGCTGCGCGACCGCCAGCAGGCCTTCGGCTATACGCAGGAGGACACCCGCCTGCTGATGTCGCCGATGGCGACGACGGGGCAGGAGGCGATCGGCTCCATGGGCACGGACACGCCGATCTCGGCCATGTCCGACAAGACCAAGCTGCTCTACACCTATTTCAAGCAGAACTTCGCGCAGGTGACGAACCCGCCCATCGACCCGATCCGCGAGGAACTGGTCATGAGCCTCGTCTCCTTCATCGGCCCGCGCCCGAATATCCTCGATCATGGCGGCGCGGCCAAGGCCAAGCGCATGGAGGTGCGCCAGCCGATCCTGACCAACGGGGACCTCGAGAAGATCCGCTCCATCGGCCATGTCGAGGACCGCTTCGACACCAAGACGCTGGACTTCACCTATGACGTTTCGCGCGGGGCGGACGGCATGCCGGAAATGCTCGACCGGCTCTGTGAGCGCGCGGAGCAGGCCGTGACCTCCGGTTACAACATCATCGTGCTCTCCGACCGCCAGATCGGGCCGGACCGCGTGGCGATCCCGGCGCTGCTGGCGACCGCCGCCGTGCACCATCACCTGATCCGCAAGGGGCTGCGCACCTCGGTCGGCCTCGTCGTGGAGACCGGCGAGCCGCGCGAAGTGCACCACTTCTGCCTTCTCGCCGGCTACGGCGCGGAAGCGATCAACCCCTATCTCGCCTTCGACACGCTCACCGACATGCACAAGCGCGGCGAGTTCCCGAAGGAGGTCGACGCGGAAGAGGTGGTCTACCGCTACATCAAGGCGATCGGTAAGGGCATCCTGAAGGTCATGTCCAAGATGGGCATCTCGACCTACCAGTCCTATTGCGGCGCACAGATTTTCGATGCCATCGGGCTCTCCTCCGAACTGGTCGACAAGTATTTCTTCGGCACGGCGACGACCATAGAGGGCATCGGCCTCAACGAGATCGCGCAGGAGACCTTCAACCGTCACAAGGCCGCCTTCGGCCGCGATCCGCTGCTGGCCAACACGCTGGATATCGGCGGCGAATATGCCTATCGCATGCGCGGCGAGGAACATGCCTGGACACCGGATGTCGTCGCCTCCCTCCAGCATGCGGTGCGCGGCAACGCGGCCGACCGCTACAAGGAATTCGCCGAACTGGTGAACGCCTCGTCGCTGCGTATGAACACGATCCGCGGCCTCTTCTCGATCAAGGGGGCGGAAGCGCTCGGCCGCAAGCCGATCTCCGTCGATGAGGTCGAGCCGGCGGCCGATATCGTCAAGCGCTTTTCGACCGGGGCCATGTCCTTCGGCTCGATTTCCCGCGAGGCGCATACGACGCTCGCCGTCGCCATGAACCGGATCGGCGGCAAGTCGAATACCGGCGAGGGCGGCGAGGAAGCCGACCGCTACATGCCGCTGCCGGACGGTTCGATGAACCCGGAGCGTTCGGCGATCAAGCAGATCGCCTCCGGCCGCTTCGGCGTTACGACCGAGTATCTGGTCAATGCGGACATGCTGCAGATCAAGGTCGCGCAGGGCGCCAAGCCCGGCGAGGGCGGCCAGCTTCCGGGCCACAAGGTCGATGCGACGGTCGCCAAGACCCGTCACTCGACGCCGGGCGTCGGCCTCATCTCGCCGCCGCCGCACCACGATATCTATTCCATCGAGGATCTGGCGCAGCTCATCTACGACCTGAAGAACGTCAACCCCGAGGCCGATATCTCGGTCAAGCTCGTCTCGGAAGTCGGCGTCGGCACGGTTGCCGCCGGCGTCGCCAAGGCGCGCGCGGACCATATCACCATTGCCGGCTTCGACGGCGGCACGGGCGCTTCGCCGCTCACCTCGCTGAAGCATGCCGGTAGCCCTTGGGAAATCGGCCTTGCCGAGACGCACCAGACGCTGGTGCTCAACAAGCTGCGCTCGCGCGTCGCCCTTCAGGTCGACGGCGGTCTCAAGACCGGCCGCGACGTCGTCATCGGCGCGCTGCTCGGCGCGGACGAGTTCGGCTTCGCCACCGCGCCGCTGATAGCGGCCGGCTGCATCATGATGCGCAAGTGCCATCTCAACACCTGTCCGGTCGGCGTCGCCACGCAGGACCCGGTGCTGCGCAAGCGCTTCAAGGGTACGCCCGAGCATGTCATCAACTACTTCTTCTTCGTCGCCGAAGAGGTGCGCGAAATCCTGGCCTCGCTCGGCGTCCGCTCGCTGAACGAGATCATCGGCGCCTCGGAACTCCTCGAGAAGGAGAAGATGATCTCGCACTGGAAGGCCAATGGCCTCGACTTCTCCCGCATCTTCCACAAGGTCGATGCGCCGAAGGAGGCGACCTACTGGACCGAGCGGCAGAATCATCCGATCCAGGATATCCTCGACCGCAAGCTGATCGAGCAGGCGAAGCCCGCCCTGGAAGCCAAGACGCCCGTCGCCTTCGAAGTCGATATCAAGAACGTCGACCGCTCGGCCGGTGCGATGCTCTCGGGCGAGGTGGCCAAGCGCTACGGCTTCAAGGGCCTGAAGGACGACACGATCTCCGTGACGCTCAACGGCACGGCCGGCCAGTCCTTCGGCGCGTTCCTGGCGCGCGGCATCACCTTCGATCTGGTGGGCGCCGGCAACGACTATGTCGGCAAGGGCCTTTCGGGCGGCCGCATCGTCGTGCGTCCCCCGGTGGGCAACCGCGCGGTGCCGCATGAATCGATCATCGTCGGCAACACCGTGCTCTACGGCGCGATCTCGGGCGAGTGCTACTTCAACGGCGTCGCCGGCGAACGCTTCGCCGTGCGCAATTCCGGTGCGGTGGCGGTCGTCGAGGGCGTGGGCGACCATGGCTGCGAATACATGACCGGCGGCGTCGTCGTCGTCATCGGCCAGACCGGCCGCAATTTCGCGGCCGGCATGTCCGGGGGCGTCGCCTATGTGCTGGACGAGGAGGGCGATTTCGCCCGCCGCTGCAACATGGCGATGGTCGAACTGGAGCCGGTGCCGGAAGAGGACGACATGCTGGAGAAGCTGCACCACCATGGCGGCGACCTCATGCACAAGGGCATGGTCGACGTGTCCGACGACATGACGCGTCACGACGAGGAGCGTCTCTACCAGCTCGTCTCGAACCACCTACACTATACGGGCTCGCCCCGGGCGCGGGAGATCCTCGACAAATGGGCCGAGTATCGTCCGAAATTCCGCAAGGTGATGCCGGTCGAGTATCGCCGCGCGCTCGAAGAGATGGAGCGCATGAGGATGGGGGTCGCTGCCGAGTGAGGCAGCGGTTCACCTACCTTCACCGGCTGATTTCGCTGGGCTTGGCAGTCGCGGTCCCGGGGATCGCGACCCTCGTGAACGGCGAGATCAGGATCGAATTCATCGTACTGGGTTTGGTGGTTGGAGCCGCCTACTGGTACTGGGGGCCTGCGGGCGCCCCGCTCTGAGCAAGGATTATTGAAGTGGGCAAGGTAACTGGTTTCATGGAAATCGACCGGCAGGTGATGAAGTATCAGCCGGCCTCCGACCGCATCCGCCATTTCCGCGAATTCACCATTCCGATGTCGGATGCCGAGGTGCAGAAGCAGGCCGCGCGCTGCATGGACTGCGGCATTCCCTATTGCCACGGTCCGACCGGATGTCCGGTGCACAACCAGATCCCGGACTGGAACGATCTCGTCTATAACGGCAACTGGGAAGAGGCGATCCGCAACCTGCATTCGACCAACAACTTCCCGGAATTCACCGGCCGCGTCTGCCCCGCACCCTGCGAGGAGGCCTGCACGCTGAACCTTGAGGACACCCCGGTCTCCATCAAGACCGTCGAACAGGCGATCGCCGACAAGGCCTATGAGATGGGCTATATCGTGCCGCAGCCGGCGACGGTGAAGACCGGCAAGAAGGTTGCCGTCATCGGCTCCGGCCCTGCCGGAATGGCGGCCGCCCAGCAGCTTGCCCGTGCCGGCCACGAGGTCCATGTCTACGAGCGCGAATCCAAGGCCGGCGGCCTGCTGCGCTACGGCATTCCGGACTTCAAGATGGAGAAGAACTTCATCGACCGCCGCGTCGACCAGATGCGCGGCGAGGGCGTCACCTTCCACTACGGCGTCAATGTCGGCGTCGACAAGCCGATGGACGAGATGCTGGCGGAGCACGACGCCGTGCTCTACTGCGGCGGCTCGGAAACCCCGCGCGATGCCGGCATTCCGGGTGTCGATTTCGCGGGCGTGCATGACGCCATGCCGTACCTCGTGCAGCAGAACCGCCGCGTCGGCCGCGAGAATATCGACAGCGTCGGCTGGCCCTCTGCGCCGATCCTTGCCGGCGGCAAGCACATCGTCGTCGTCGGCGGTGGCGATACCGCGTCGGACTGCGTCGGCACGGCGTTCCGCCAGGGCGCGGTGAAGGTCACGCAGCTCGACATCCGCCCGCAGCCGCCGGAAAAGGAAGACAAGCTCGCCGTCTGGCCCTTCTGGGCGACGAAGATGCGCACCTCCTCCTCGCAGGCCGAAGGCGCCGTGCGCGAGTTCCAGGTCGGCACGCTCGAATTCGTCGGTGACGAGGACGGCGTGCTGACGGGCGTGAAGTGCTGCCAGGTGGACGACCGCCGCAAGCCGATCCCCGGCACGGAGTTCATCATCAAGGCGGACCTCGCCTTCATCGCCATCGGCTTCCGCGGCCCCTTCACCGACAGCGTGCTGAAGGACCTCGGCGACCGGCTGACGGTCAATACCGACAAGCGCGGCTCGTCGAACGTCGTCGCCAACGACCGCGACTACAAGACCTCGGTGGACAAGCTCTGGACGGCCGGCGACGTGCGCCGCGGCCAGTCGCTCGTCGTCTGGGCGATCCGCGAAGGCCGGCAGGCCGCGCGGGCCATCGACGAGGCGCTGATGGGCTCGACCACGCTGCCGCGGTGAGGTTCGACAGGGCCACGATTTGAGAGGGCGCGTCGGCATGCCGGCGCGCCTTCATGCGTTCTTAGGCCCCGGCGACTCCCATGGGTGCCCCTGCCTCCCTTTCGTCATGGTAAGGCTTGATCCGACCATCCGTCCACCTACGCGATGGTGCTGTGAATCCTCGGGTCACGCCCGAAGGATGACGAAGCAGAGATGGGTGGGTTTGGCGGGGGCGTGCGCCCTGGGTAGGCAAGCCGCGGGCTTTCTCCCTTTGTGCGGCAGATGCCGGTAGACAGAGGACGACTTTGTTCCCTACGGCGTCGCCGTCTTGTCCAGCCGGAAATCGTCCACGCGGCCGAGCGGGGCATCCGCAGTCTCGCCCTTTTCCACCAGTTTGTCGCGCAGGCTCTTGCCGGTGCCCTTGATCGGCGCGGCGCCGAGGAGAGCGGTGCCACCGTCCAGCGCCGGGTCGGCGAGGCTGATGGGCTGGGTCTTGGTGATCTCGGCGTCTTCCGCCGGAGGCGTCGTGACGACGAGGTCCTTGAGATCGCCCTGCAAGCCCGGGCCGTCGGCGGCGGCAGCGCCGAGCAGGCGGCGGATTTCCTTTTCCACGTAGAAGGCGAGCTTGCGCTTGCCGGCCTTGGTGAAGTTGATGCCGTCGGAGCCGCGCAGGCGCACCTGCTGTCCGTTGATGTCGGAGCCGGAAATGACGAACTTGCCGCCCTCGTCGACGAAACCGTCCCAGATGTCGACGAACTCGCCGCCGGCCTTTTCCGCGCCCGCGCGATAGAGCGTGTTGAGCGTCGTCATGTCCGCCGTGAGCGCAGAGGACTGGAAGGGCGGCATGCCCATCCAGAGCAGCGGCTTGCCGTTCTGCCGGGCAAGCGCCGCGATGCGGGCGACGCGCGCCTCGTATTCCCTGGTCCAGGCCTCGGAGCGGAACTTCTCCTTCTCGCCGGCAACGGTCATCTGCTGGCGGTCGTTGGCGCCCATGCTGACGACGATCAGCGCCGGCCTGGTCTCGGCGATCAGGGCAGGAAGCGATGCGGGCCAGTTGTAATAGTCCTCTCGCACGATGCCGGAGGAGCCGTTGGTGCGGCGCTCGACGCGGATGCCCGGCGTCGTCTCGAAGGCGGCGTCGAGGCCGTCGCCGAGGCTGCCGGCGATGAAGTCGCCGACGACGAGCACCACCTTGGCGTCGGGCAGCTTCTCGACCGGCGGCGGCTCGGCCTTCCTGGCGACCGTCGGGGCCGGTTTCTTCTTGCGGATGACGGTGCGCGGCCTCTGGAACTGCGGCTCGGGTTCGGGCTCGACGATCCGGCGCTTCGGCGTGCCGAAGAGAAATTCGAGGATCGTCTTGCGCTCGCGGCGTTGCTCCTGAGCGCCGGCGGGCAGGGATGTGACGACGACGCTTGCGGCCGCCACCAGCGCGAGGGCGAGGCGCACAATCCGGGTGGTCGTCGTCCTGTTCATCGTGAAGGCTCCGTTCTCGCCGCGATTCTGCGGCCGGTCGGTGGCGGCATGATGGCAAATGCCGGCGGCGAGCGGAAGCACCCGCCAGCGGAAAGGGGCGCCGCAGCGCCCCTCAGCCCGTCGGCAAACCGTGTCCGCGGCCGGTCAGCGGCGCAGCGCGCGCAGGAGCTGCTGGCTCGGCTCGCCGTCGGCGGCAAGGCCCATGCGGTTCTGGAAGGCCTGGATGGCTGCCTTGGAGCCGGAGCCGAAATTGCCGTCGACCTCGCCCTCGTAATAGCCGAGTTCCTTGAGGCGGGTCTGGAGCTCGAACTTCTCCGTGATGTCGAGCGCGCCGTCCGGGCGCGGCCAGCGCTGCTTGACGCCGCCGTAGCCGGCGATCTGGTCGGCCAGCATGCCGACGCCCATCGCGTAAGAATCGGAGGCGTTGTAGCGCTTGATGACGAAGAAGTTCTTGGTCATCAGGAAGCCCGGCCCGCCATTCGCCGGCAGCTTGAGCTCGGCCCGGTCGGAACCGTTCTTGAAGCCGTTGCCGCCCGGGCGCGTGAAGCCGAGCTTGGCCCATTGGGCGAGCGTCTTCGTCTGGCCGGAATATTTGGCGCCGCCCTGCGGCACGACGATCTCGTAGCCCCAGGTCTTGCCCGCCTGCCAGCCGTTCTTGGCCAGCAGGTTCGCGGCGGTCGCCAGCGCGTCCGGCACGGAGTTCCAAATGTCGCGATGGCCGTTGCCGTCGGCATCGACCGCGTAGAGCAGGTAGCTGGTCGGGATGAACTGGGTGTGGCCCATGGCGCCAGCCCAGGAGCCGGTCATGTCTGCAGCGTCGATGTCGCCGCGCTGGATGATCTTGAGGGCGGCGATGAGCTGCTTGCGCGCATAGTTCGCCCGCTTGGGATCGGCATAGGCCAGCGTCGCCAGCGCGCGCGGCACGTAATGCAGCCGGTCGTCCTTCTTCAGCACGGCGCCGTAGTTGGATTCCATCGACCAGATGGCGAGAAGGATGTTGCGGTCGACGCCGAAGTGGCGCTCCAGCGCGGTGAGCGTGCGGCCGTGCTTGGCCGCCATCTCGCGGCCGATCTTCACCGTGTAGGGGTTCACGCGCGAATCGAGATAGTCCCAGATCTTGTTGGTGAATTCCGGCTGGTAGGTCGCCTTCTGGATCACGTCGGGATCGGGCGTCTTCACGCCGGAAAAGGCCTTCTGGTACGTCGACTTGCTGATGCCGGCGTCGGCCGCCGTGGCATAGAAATCGGCAATCCATTTCTGGAAGCGGGGATCGGCCGCGCGGGCGACGGTTGCCTGCGCGAGGAGCCCTGCGGACAGAAGGAGGGTGAGCGCGGATCGGCGCAGAACGGTTCTCAGATTCTGTGTCATCAGCTGTCGTGTCCGTTTCCTAAATTTCGGGACGGCGGCATGGAACCACCGGCTGAACGCAAAACTTATAAAAACGAAGTCAACAAATTCTTTACCATCAAACTTTTGCCGCGTCTCTCTTTGTAAAAAAATAGCAATTGGCTTCTAATTGGGCTCGGCTAGGCCCAGGCCATGAGGACGTGGGCACAACGAGGTGAATAATGTCGCAGACACGTAAGGTTCGCAAAGCAGTCTTTCCAGTGGCGGGCCTCGGCACCCGCTTCCTTCCGGCCACCAAGGCCGTTCCGAAGGAAATGCTGACCGTCGTGGACAAGCCCGTGATCCAGTATGTCGTCGACGAGGCGCTGGATGCCGGCATCGAGCACCTGATCTTCGTGACGGGCCGCTCCAAGGCGGTCATCGAGGATTATTTCGACATCCAGGTCGAGCTGGAGCAGACACTGCGCCAGCGCAACAAGACGGCCGAGCTGACACTGCTCGAAAGCATCCTGCCGGTCGCCGGCTCCACCAGCTTCACCCGCCAGCAGGAGCCGCTCGGTCTCGGCCATGCCGTCTGGTGCGCCCGCGAGCTCGTCGGCAACGAGCCCTTCGCTCTCCTCCTGCCCGACATGATCATGAAGGCGGAGAAGGGTTGCATGAAGGGCATGGTCGAGCTCTTCGAGCAAAGCGGCGCGAATGTCATCGCCGTCGAGGAATGCGCGCCCGACCAGGCGCACAAATACGGCATCGTCGGCGTCGGCGAGAAGATCGGCGACGGCTTCGCCATCACCCAGATGGTCGAGAAGCCGGCGAAGGGCACCGCGCCGTCCAACTTCTTCATCAACGGCCGTTACATCCTCCAGCCGGAAATCTTCCCGATCCTCTCCACGCAGGAGCGCGGCGCGGGCAACGAGATCCAGCTTACCGACGCCATGGTGAAGCTTGCCGACAGCCAGAAGTTCGCCGCCTATCATTTCCGCGGCGAGACCTACGACTGCGGCGCCAAGGATGGCTTCATCCTCGCCAACATCGCCTTCGCGCTCGCCCGTGCGGATATCCGCCCGGCCGTCGAGGGCCCGCTGAAGCAGCTCGTCGCGGGCCTCAGGTAATCAGCGGCGAAGGACAAGGCCGATGCCGGCACGCGTGATGCCGGTATCGGAGGCGCCCGACTGGCGCGTGACCTCGTAGGAGACGTCGCCGGTCATCGCCAGCCAGCGGTTGATGTTCCAGGTGAGGCCCGCGCCGACCAGATAGATGTTCTGGTTGGCGGTGCCCGGCGTGGAAAAATCGCGCAGCGTATAGGCCGCGCTGAGGCGCGCCACGAGATTGTCGCGCAGCTCATGCGTCAGGTCGGCCGTCGTGCCGTAGGAGACATAGCCGCTGTCGCCGGCCATGGCCGAAGGCTCGAAATCCGTGCGCAGGCCGAGCCTCAGGTCGGTGCCGCGCTGCGGCGACCATTGGACGGCGCCGTCCACGGTGAGCCCTTCGAGGGCGGCAAGGCGGCTGTCGTCGAATTTGGCGCGCTTGTAGCCGGCGCCGAGATCGCCGCGCAGCTTTTCCCCGAGATCGATTTCCAGGCCTGCCCGCGCGCCGAGCGTCGAGAAGGAGCGTTCGTATCCGGCCGAAAGCTTGTCGTCATAGACCGCGCGGCCTACCGAGGCCTCGAGATAGGGGATCAGCGCGGGGGAGATCTCGTAGCCGACCCGGCCCGTCAGCGTTCCTTCCGTATAGTTGCGGAACGACTGGTCCAGCTTGCTGCCATTGGCGGCGGTTGCCGAACTGTAGGTGCGCCTCTGGACGTCTGCGCCGATCGTGCCGCGGATCAGGCCGAAATCCCGCGTGACATTGGCTCCGCCCGTCAGCGTCTGCACGCCGGACTGGCTGCTGGCGCCGCTGATGGCATTCGGATCGGTGGCGCTTTCGCGCTCGAAGGCGTAGCCGCCGGTGATATGGGCGATGGTGTCGTCGCTGAGGTCGAGCCGGAGGTCGCCGTTCACCCGCGCCTGCGGCTCGGTTTCACCCGTGCCGCTGATATTGCGCTGGTAGACGCCCTCGGTATCGATGGTGAGCTGGTGGCGCGACCAGTCGGAGGTGAGCGAGCCGCGGAAGCCGGTCTGGGAATAGCTGCGGCTCGTCGTGGTGTTTCCGCTCTTCGTACGCTCGAAGCCGATGCCCTGCGTGATCGAAGGGCGCAGGATGAACGTGCCGACGCGGACGCCGACCGGCTCCCAGGGATCGCCGAGCCGGCTGTTGCGAACGCCGCTGAGGCTGTTCTCCCGCTGGTTCAGCCGCTCGGCCCGACGTTCCACGATGCCCTCCCGGTCGCCGGTGTCCGAAAGCGCGGCCACCGCTTCGTCGCTGAGGGCGGGGCGGGGCGTGGTGGCGGTCGTGGTCGCGTCGGTCGTATCGGGATTTTCCGTGGCTCCCGCCGCAGGATCCGCGGTTCCTGCCGCCAGCGTTTCGAGGGCGGAGGGGGTGAGGGAGTTCGCCTGCTGGGCGGCGGCCGGGCCGGCGGCAAGCATGGAGCCGGCGAGTAGAAGCCCGGCCAGTCGCCGTCTCGGGCGGGGCACCAGTGCCTCGCGTTCCATTGCCATTGCCTCTGCCATGATGGGGCCTGCGATTCTCGAATTTCCTAAGCGAACGTAAACCGCCATGGTTAACGCTTGGTTGCCGGCCGCGCGCTTTTCGCGCGCCGGTCCGCGATGGACAGGCACGGGCAAAAACGCTAACGAGGGGCATGATCACAAGACAGGCAAAAGTTGACGTCGAGGGCGCCATTTCCTCCGCGATCCGGACGATCGAGACGGAGAAGGCGGGGCTCGTCGCCCTTTCCGCGGTGCTGGAAGGCGAGCTGCACGATGTCTTTCGCGAGGCGGTCGGGCTCATCGGCGGCATCGCCGGGCGGCTGATCGTCACCGGCATCGGCAAATCCGGCCATATCGGCGCGAAGCTCGCCGCGACGCTCGCCTCGACCGGCACGCCGTCCTTCTTCGTCCATCCCGTCGAGGCCAACCACGGCGACCTCGGCATGATCGGCCGTGACGACGTGATCCTGGCGCTGTCCTGGAGCGGCGAGACCGCCGAACTGCAGGGCATCGTTTCCTATTCCCGTCGCTTCGCCATTCCGCTGATCGCGATGACCTCCGGCGAGCGCTCGGCGCTGGCGCGGGCGGCCGATATCGTGCTCCTGCTGCCGAAGGTGCAGGAGGCCTGTCCGCATGGGCTGGCGCCGACGACCTCGACGCTGATGCAGCTTGCGCTCGGCGATGCCATCGCCGTCGCGCTGCTGGAGGCGCGCGGCTTCACGGCGACGGATTTCAAGACCTTCCATCCCGGCGGCAAGCTCGGGGCGAGCCTTTCCCATGTTGGTGACATCATGCATAGCGGAGAGAACATGCCGCTCGTCGCGCTCGGCACCTCGATGCCGGATGCGGTGCACATGCTGGCGCAGAAGCGTTACGGCTGCGTCGGCGTCGTCGACGGGGAGGGGACGCTGGTCGGCATCGTCACCGACGGCGATATCGCGCGCAACCTGTCGCGCAATCTCTCCGAGCTCACCGTCGACGAGGTGATGACGCGCAGCCCCAAGACCGTGAAGCCGGCGACGCTCGCGACGGCCGCGCTCGGCCTTCTCAACCAGCACAACATTTCCGCGCTGATCGTCACCGACGAGGCCTTCCGCCCCGTCGGCATCGTGCATTTCCACGACCTGCTCAGGATCGGCGCCGCGTAAGGACCTCAGACGGGTTCGACCGTGAGGTCGCGGCCGTTGCTGGCCGTGACGCGCACGCGCGCGCCGACCGGCAGATCCGGCCCCTGGACGCTCCACATCGTATCGTCGAGCCGGATGCGGCCGCGGCCCTCGGTGATCGGCTGCTCCAGCGTCGCCGTGCGGCCGATAAGGCTCCGGCCGCGCTGGTTGAGATGCGGCTGGTCGCTGGCCTCTCCGCTTCTGCTGACGATGCGCCGGCCGATCAGGGCCGAGACGAGCGACAGCACGGCGAAGACCAGCCATTGTACATGCCAGGACCAGAGGGCTTCGCCCCACAGGGCGAGGGAGAGGACGCCGGTGACGATGGCCGCGATGCCGATCCAGACCAGGAAGACACCGGGCAGCAGCACTTCGAGGATCAGGAGAACGATCCCCAGCACCCACCAGGCCCAGGGCCCGAGTTCGCCGATGATGCCCTGGATCATGCTCACGTTCCCTGCGGCGTGTCGAACGGATTACGGAAGGACGCCGTGCCGGTGGTGGCCGGTGTGGACTGGCGCGCGCGCTGGGCACCGGCCGCCGGGGCCGGGCCGTCGCCGAACACTTCCTTTGCGATGGCGCCGATGCCGCCGAGCGAGCCGACCAGCGAGGAGGCCTCCATCGGCATCAGCACGATCTTCGAATTGGGCGCCTTGCCGATCGCGGCCATGGCCTCGGTGTATTTCTGCGCGACGAAGTAGTTGATCGCCTGCACATTGCCGGCCGCGATGGCCTCGGAGACCATCTTCGTTGCCTTGGCCTCGGCCTCGGCGAGGCGCTCGCGGGCCTCGGCATCGCGGAAGGCGGCTTCGCGCAGGCCCTCGGCTTCCAGGATGGCGGACTGCTTGGCGCCCTCGGCGCGCAGGATCTGCGCGTTGCGCGAGCCCTCGGCCTCCAGCACCTGCGCGCGCTTTTCGCGCTCGGCCTTCATCTGGCGCGCCATGGCATCGACGAGGTCCTTCGGCGGGGCGATATCCTTGATCTCGACGCGGGTGATCTTCACGCCCCAGGGATTGGCCGCCTCGTCGACGACGCGCAGCAGCTGGTCATTGATCTTGTCGCGGTTGGAAAGCAGCTCGTCGAGGTCCATGGAGCCCATGACCGAGCGGATGTTGGTCATGGTCAGGTTGATGATGGCGTGCTCGAGATGGGCGACCTGATAGGCGGCCTGGGCAGGATTCAGGATCTGGTAGAAGGCGACGGCATCGGCGGAGACGCTGGCATTGTCGCGGGTGATGACCTCCTGCGTCGGAATGTCGAGCACCTGCTCCATGACGTTCATCTTCGAGCCGATGCGGTCGATGAAGGGGACGATCAGGTTGAGGCCGGGCTGCAGCGTGCGCGTATAGCGGCCGAAACACTCCACCGTATACTGGTAGCCCTGGGGCACGGTCTTGATCCCGGCAAAGAGGATCAGGATGACCAGGACCACGAGGGCGACGACGACGATATCCAGTCCGGCAAACGGCATGTTGTTCTACTCCACGAAAGACGGTGCGGCGCGGTGCCACTCTACGGTATACGTTCCGCGACACCAGTCTATTTGGGCGGGAAGAGGAATTATCGCGCTCAGACCCAGCCGGAAAGCTCCCGGCGCACCACCTTTTCCAGAACGGCCATGCCTTCCGGCGAATCGTTCAGGCAGGGGATGTGCGAGAACTTCTCGCCGCCATTGTGCAGGAAGCTCTCGGCGGCCTGCTCGGCGATCTCCTCCAGCGTCTCGAGGCAGTCGGAAACGAAGCCCGGATTGAAGACGGCGATGCGCTTGATGCCCTCCTCGGCCAGCTTCTCGACGGTCTTGTCCGTATAGGGCTGGAGCCATTCCTCCGGGCCGAAGCGGGACTGGAAGGTGACGACCAGCTTTTCCGCCGGCCAGCCGAGGCGCTCGCGCAGCAGCCGCGCGGTCTTCTGGCACTGGCAGTAATAGGGGTCGCCCTTCTCGAAATAGCTTTTCGGAATGCCGTGGAAGGAGGCGAGCACCCGCTCCGGCTCCCAGTCGAGCGTTGCGATGTGCTTTTCGATGGAGACGGCGAGGGCGTCGATATAGGCCGGGTCGTCGTGATAAGGCGGCACGGTGCGCAGCGCCGGCTGCCAGCGCATCTTCAGCAGCGTCTCGAAGGCCTTGTCGTTGACGGTCGCCGTCGTCGCGGCCGCATATTGCGGATAGAGTGGGAAGACGAGGATGCGCTCGCAGCCCTGTTTTTGCAGATTTTCCATGCGCGAGGCGATGGAGGGCTGGCCGTAGCGCATGGCCCAGTCGACGACGATATTCGGGTGCTCGGAAAGCAACTTCGCCATCAGCTCGGCCTGGCTGCGCGTATAGGTGCGCAGGAAGCTCTCGTTGCGCTCCTTGTTCCAGATCGCTTCATAGGCCTTGCCGACCTTGCCGGGGCGCGTGTTGAGCACGATGCCGAAGAGGATGGGATACCAGGCGATCCTCGGCCATTCGATGACGCGCTTGTCGGTGAGGAATTCCTTCAGGTAGCGGCGCATCGAGGTGTAGTCGGTGCCGTCCGGCGTGCCGAGATTGACGAGCAGTACCCCCACCTTGCCATGCTTGACGGTCGGATGGTCGAGTCCGATTCCTACAGATGTCACGCGCATTTTTTACGCCAGTTTCAATGGCCGGAACGCGGGGAAAAAGCGACAGTTTCCCGCCTTGCATCGGCCGGGTCGGCAGGCCGCTCCAGCACGTAGAGGCCAACATCTATGGTTCCCGCCGTAAAGCCGGCCGCGCAATAGCAAAGATAGTAATCCCACAGACGGTGGAACGTTTCGGAATAGCCTTGCGCACTGATGTTGGGCCACGCGGCGCGGAAGCGCTTTCGCCATTCGAGGAGCGTGCGCGCGTAATCCGAACCGAAATACTCGCATTGCGTCAACCGAAGTTCTGCGCGGGCGGCCTGCGCCTGGATGATGTTCTTGGTCGGAAGCATGCCGCCGGGGAAGACATGCCGCTGAATGAAATCTGCGGCGCCACGGTAGGCAGCAAAGCGGCTCTCGTCGATCGTAATGACTTGGAGAACGGCGTGCCCGCCTACGCGAAGCCTTTGCTGCAGCGTTTTGAAGAACAGCGGCCAATACGCCTCGCCAACCGCTTCCAACATTTCGATGGAAACGATTCGATCATAGGTTCCCGTGACATCCCTGTAGTCTTTCAATTGCAGGCGGACCGCGTCCTGCAGGCCGCTGGCCTGGATGTATTTCGTTGCGTGGTCGAGTTGTGCAGCGGAGAGCGTGACGCCATCCACATAAGCGCCTGCATGGCCGAGACGCGCAGCGAGGGCTCCCCAACCGCAACCGATCTCCAGAACCCGCTCGCCACCTTCGATCGCCAGGAGCTCATTGACCCGCTCTATCTTCGCCCGTTGAGCTTCCTCGAGGCTGAGGGTCGGTTCGGTGTAGAGTGCTGACGAATAGGTCATGCTCGTATCGAGCCATTCCCGGTAGAAGGCGTTCCCCAGGTCATAGTGATAGGCGATGTTCTTCCGGCTACCCGCCTTGTTGTTTGCGCGAAGCGCGTGATGAAACCGATGCAGCAGCCGGACAGCCGGATGACCTGAAATCCGGCTATCGAGCAGTTCGATATTGCGTGCGGCGAGTTCCAGCAAAGCTTGCAGGTCCGGCGTGGACCAGTCTCTGTCGATATAGGCTTCAGCAAACCCAAGATCACCGCCTGTTGCGAGCCGCCGGACGGCTCGCCAGTTGTGAACGGTGATCGCTGCCGCAGGCCCCGGCCGTGTGCCGATATGCTCGACCCGCTCGCCGGAGGGCAGGACGACGGTGATTTTGCCGATATCGACCGATGCGACAGCGGCGCCCATTGCGCGTGCGAAAAGTCCGAACCTCGCCCTGTTCCTGTTCAGACCCTGCCTGAATATTCTTGTTAACGCGACCACGATGTCTTCCTGAAAAATCCTGATAGTCCTAAGGGTAGCCGGCGGCGGTGACGTGCATGCCGTGCGTCCGAACCCGGTTCACGCGGCATCTGTGTAACTTGCCGCCTCCGGCGGTGGGGGACTTGTGCGGAAGCGCGCCCCTTTCAGCCACAACTTGAAGGCCTCCCAATGGATCCCGGCCATCACCTTCATAGTCATCAAGGGAAAGCGGATCAGGCAGCGCGCCAGCATGGCGTCCGTCAGCGCCGTCGCATCCGCGTGGAACGTGGCAGCCATGACCGGCTCGTTGCCTGCTGTCTCATGAATTCGCAGCCGGACAGTCCTGCCGGGCGGGAGAATGCGGAAATGGTAGCGCAGGCCCATATCCATGAAGGGTGAAACGTGGAAGATCTTGGCGCGCGTCTGGCGTATGCCGGCTGGCGTCTCCTCGTCCGCCAGCACGGGCGCCACATAGCTGTGCCGCTCGCCGAAGGTGTTACGCACCGCATAGATGATGGCGATCAGCCGCCCGTCTCTATCGTAGGCGAAGTAGGTCGATAGAGGGTTGAATACATATCCGAACATGCGGGGATAGGCGAGCAGGAGGATGCGTGCCGCCGGCCTCTCGAGACCGGCGGGTGCGAGCAGGCGGTCGGTGAACTGACGGAGCGTTTCGCCTTGGGTTTCAACATGATCACACTCGTGGAAAGAAAGCACTCCAGGGCTGTTTACGGAAAGCAGGCGCGACATATTTCTTAGCTCGTTCAGACGGTCGATATCCACCAGCACGGAAAAGACGCTGTAGCTGAACCGATGACGGAATGGAGTGAGCCGCTGGTGCATGACCTTACCGGGATAAAGCGTGCCCGCGGCTGTGGGCGGTGGGCCGTTCTCGGCCATGCTGGTCGCGTGGACTTGCCTCATTCTTCACCTCTCTCGAACATTCTCACCGCGCCGCTTGCCAGTGAACGTTCTTGCACAAGACGCCGCCCAGGATGCAGCCGCGGGTAAGGAGCGAACGGTTGGAGACCTGCACCGTGATCGAATAGGTTCGTTCGCGTTTCTCGTCATAGGCGGTGCCGGTTAGCGTATCCGATGATTTTGGCTGAAGCGACATGACCAGACGGTCGCCGGCCTCTTCTCCCTTGCTTGTATCCCGGATCCACAGATTGGTGGCGCAGATATTGGTCCCGCATGGCGCGATGCGGACCTTCGCATTCCCGTCGTCCCGCAGCCAGATACCGCTCGGATCGGCGGATTGCTGCGCGTGAGAGGCCGCGGCAGCCAAAACCAGGGCGGAAAGTGCAGTCAGAACGGCTATCCTCATCGGTCCATCCTTGTTGCTTTTCCCTGAATACGCACGCGCGGGCGGATCGGTTCACCCGAGGTGATCCGTCCAGACGACCAAGGCGTAGAAATGTCGGCAAACGCAATGGGAGACATCGGCATGAAAACCATCGTCCTCGCCTATCTGGCGACCGGCATTGCCTTTCTGATCGTCGATACAATCTGGCTTTCAACGATGGCAGATATGCTTTACCGCCCGCTTCTTGGCGACAAGCTGGCACCGCAGTTTCATCTGGCGCCGGCTGTGGCCTTCTATCTGATTTATGTTGCCGGGATCGTATTTTTCGCGGTGATGCCCGCGCTCGAAGGGGGTGGGCTCGGCAAGGCTGCGTTGAACGGCGCGATCCTCGGCTTGGTGGCTTACACGACCTACGACCTCACCAACCAGGCGACGCTCAGGGAGTGGCCGCTCTTCGTTACGCTTGCCGATATTCCCTGGGGTGCCTTCGTTACCGCGGCCGGTGCATCAGCCGGTTTTGCTGTGGCGAGCCGCATCGGCTGACTGTTCGGCCTCAGCCAAAATCCGTGAGAACACGATGGCGACGAACGCGGTGAGCATGCCTGCGCTAGCGAGGTTGAGTCGCGCCAGAGCAGCGTATTCCGCCACATCGTACCGCGCGATCGGGGAACCATAGACATCGTGCAGGAAAAGGAAAACGCAGAAGGTAAGCGTAGCAAGCGCGAGGGCCACGACGCGCTCGTGCGGGCGAAACAACAGAAGCGCTATGACCGCGCACGGAAGAAGGAAGATTTCCACCGCGGAGGCCGTTCCGAAGAGCCATGCCGAAAGCGCTGTATTGCCGATCCCCGCCAGAGGCAGCAGCGCGCGTCCCGCAACACTGTTGCAGCGCGCCACGGCCGGCACGGCGAGAAACAACGGCGTCGACAGAAACGTGAACCACGCAGCGGTGACGTCGGCGCTTACCAGCCAGAAAAGATAAAGCGGGTAAAAGGGTTGGTTTGATGCGACCAGCAAGGAAATCGAATTGGCCGCCGCGACGCGCGGGTCGGGGTGGTGCGCATAAGCCCGTATCCTCCCAGCGAGGCTTTTGAAGGCGGAGATCACCGGCCAGCGCCTGCAGGGCGGAGGCGATAGTGGCTCACGCCCCATTCTTCGCCATCGGCGTGGCCGAAGAGCCCGGCCGTGGCGAGGAAAAACATCCGCCAACGCCGCATCCAAAGGGATGCGTCCTTGCTGTATGTCGCCTCGAATATGGCGCGGACCGCGGCGCGGTTTCGGTCGAAATTATGGAGCCAATCCAGCGCGGTGCGTTCATAATGCCTGCCGTTCCATCGCCAGTCCTGCTCGACAATGAAACTGTCGGTGAATTCTCGAACCAGTCCGTGACTGGGCATGACGCCGCCGGTAAAGAAATACTGTGCAATCCAATCCGCCTTGTCTGCGTGGTCGAAGCGATAGGCCGTCTTGCGATGCGAAAAGACGTGCAGGAAAAGCCGGCCGTCATCGTGGATCCAACCGCGTGCCCGCCTGAGCAGCGACCGCCAATTGGACATGTGCTCGAACATTTCCACCGACACGATGCGGTCAAAGGTGCCGACGGGCGAGAAGGTGTTCATGTCGGCGGTTATCACGGTCAGGTTACGAAGGCCGCGCCTCTTGGCCTCCGCCTTGATGTAGGTCCGCTGCGACGACGAATTCGAAACCGAGACGATGCGACTGGATGGGAAGCGGTCGGCCATGAAGAGCGAAAGGGAACCCCAGCCGCAGCCGAGTTCGAGGATGTCCTGTCCGTCGGAAAGGTCCGCATGAATGCACGTCTCCTCCAGGGCCGCGACCTCCGCCTGCGCGAGTGTCGCGGCGGGCGAGGCATAGAGGCAGGAGGAATATTTGCAGGATGGGCCGAGCACCAGCGTGAAGAATGCCGCAGGAAGCTCGTAGTGCTGGGCATTGGCGTCATCGGTGTGCACGGCAATGGGCCATTCGGCCATGGAGCGCGCGAAGTCCTGGTCCGTCGGTCCGGTCGCCTCTGCCAGCAGCCGGCGCGTGCGGCCAACGAACCGGCTGATACCGAAGCGCAGGGCGCGGTCGGGCAAGGGCAGCCGCTCGGCGGCGGTGATGGCGGTCACGGCGAGGTTCATGTCAGCTGCTCCTCTTCTGCGGGCCTGGCCAGAAGGCGTTGACGCGCACGACATAGGCGGCGAAAGCCGCGCCGCGCGAACGCATCATGTGGGCTTCAAGCGGCGGAATTCCTGACACGTGCACCAGCAGCCAATACATCAAGGCGGGGCCTGCAATGGCCAGCCAGCCCCAGCCCCAATCTCCGGCAGGGCCTGTCGCCACGACGGCATAGCCGACCCATCCGAGCCACTGGAAGAAATAGTTGGGATGGCGCGAAAGCCCCCAGAGCCCGATATCGCAAACCTTGCCTTTGTTGGCGTCCTCACCGCGAAACCGTGCCAGCTGCGCATCGGCGGCGCCCTCTGCGAGGACGGCAACGACGATGATGGCGATGCCGGCGATATCGTTCCACTGCCACCCTGCTATCGGGTTGCGTGCCGACGTGAAGACGCTCGTGGTGAGGAGTAGCGCGGCGGCGGCCTGGATCTGCAGAAATAGGAAAAGACGCCCGCGCCAGCGTTCACCCCATTCCTCCCGCAGCTTCGTGTAGCGAGGATCCTCGCCGCCCCCTAGCGTGCGCTGAAGGATATGCAGGCCAAGGCGGCAAGACCATAGCGCCGTGACGGCGGCCAGGAGAAGCCGCCGATGCCAGTCGCCGTCCCAGCCGGGAACCGGAGCAAGTGCCGCTACTGCGCCTGCCGCACCGACAAGGAAGGACCAGACGGTATCCACCCAACCGGACCCGGCCCCCTTCAAGACCGCGAACCATACCGCGGTCATGCCCAGCGAAACGGCGGCAGCCAGAAGGAGGAAGAGCGCCGCCACTGACATGGTTCAGATTCCGAAGATCGGCTGCAGCATGCGGCCGATGACATTCTTGAAGCGCATCTTCCCTTCCAGGGCGGCGAGGCAGACGCACTCGCCGTCCTTGTCGACGACAGGCTGATGCTCGACATCTTCATCCATTTCAGCGAGGTCCCCCGGGAGGAACCGGCCAAAACGATCGGAAAACGATCCCGATACGATATAGGTGTACTCCGTGCCAACGTGCCCATGGTCCGGGAGGGCGCGGCCTGGGCCGACCTTGAGCAGGATAAGATTGGCATCCGGATCCTCCGGCACGCCAACCCGGCTCATCTTCATGCCAGGCCCAATCCAGCGCCAGCGTCCGATATCGCAGCCGCGCAAGGCGTCCGGCAATCGAAGGCCCTCAATCTCCACCGGCGCCAGCGGCGGGGATGCAAAGGGCCTGGCGGCGTCCTCGTCATCAAGCATGGCGAGCGCGTCGTTCAGTGCGGTTGCCGACAACTGGGTCGGCACCATTTCTTCCAGTATCGCGCCGCCCAGCGCCTCGTATTCCCCGACGCGGGCGCGGCAGGCCGGGCAGCTTGCCAGATGCGCCTTGACGACGATGACGGGGGCCGCGGCAAGCGTGCCGGCAGCATAGCGCATCAAGGTCTCGTCGGTTGCGTGATGGGTGGTGGTCATGATCTGTCTTCCAGCAGCCCGCGAAGCCGATTCATGGCCAGGCGTGTTCTAGATTTCACGGTGCCGAGCGGGATACCCAGCTCATTGGCGATTTCAGTCTGCGATTTTTCGCTGAAATACGAGAGGTGGATGATCGTTTGCTGGTCGGGCGAGAGCGCCGTCAGTGCGCTACGCACAGCCGCATCGCGCTCGGCGCCGATCATACCGTCCTCGACCGTATCCGTCGCGGTATGGGGATCGGGGGGCAGAGCTGAGGGATCCTTCTGACGTCGCAGATGGTCTATGCGTATGTTGCGCGCGACCGTGAAGACCCAGGTCGCGACACCCGCGCGTTCGGCGTTAAAATAGGACGCCTTGCGCCAAACGGTCAGCATCGTTTCCTGGACAAGATCATCCGCAGCGGCGGACGACATCGTCCAGCGCAGGAAGAAGGTCTTCAGCTTCGGCCCGAAGTAGCGGAAGAGAAGGGCAAAAGCCTGACGGTCTCTGGCTTGCGCGACCTTCATCATCATTTCGACAAGGGCATCGGGCGAGGGCGTCGGTTGTTTGTCCCTTGAACTTACCACAGCGAGCCGCCGGCCGGTCCGGGCACCGGGCGTGTGAAAACTTTCAACGGGGTTCGAAGCTTCATTCATGCATCCTTTTACGCGGCGCTATCCGAAGTGGATCACACCGTATGAAATCGTTCCTTCGCAGTGATCCGTCAGAAGCCCGCGCTCGTAAAGGGCCGTGACAATTATGATCTGTTAGAAAGCCGCAATAGGATCGCCATGCGCCATTTTCCTCAGTCGGACCGGCCACTCAAAATCGCGATTGTGGGGACGGGCATTGCAGGCCTTTCAGCGGCATGGTTGCTCTCGCAGCGCCACGAGGTGACCGTTTTCGAGGCTGATAATCGCATCGGCGGCCATTCTCATACGGTGGATGCGGGGGGGAGCCCCATCGATACGGGCTTCATCGTGTACAATGAAGCGACCTATCCCAATCTCTCAGCCCTCTTTGCGCATCTCGATGTGCCGACCAAGGCATCGGACATGTCCTTTGCCGTGTCGATGGACGGCGGGCAGCTGGAATATGCCGGTACAAATCTTGCGGGTCTTTTCGCCCAGCGCAGCAATCTGACGAGCCTGCGCTTCTGGTCGATGCTGCTCGACCTTGTGCGGTTCTACCGTGAGGCGCCGAACGGCGTGCGTGATCTAGCGCCGTCCGCAAGCCTCAACGACTATCTCGATAGCGCTGGCTTCGGGCGGGCATTTCGAGAAGATCACCTCTATCCGATGGCGGCTGCTATCTGGTCGACGCCGGCGCTTGAGATCGGCAACTATCCGGCGCTTTCCTTCGTGCGGTTTTGCGAAAACCACGGCCTGCTGAAATTCGTGCGCCGCCCAATCTGGCGAACGGTCGACGGGGGCAGCCGGACCTATGTCGAGCGGCTGATGGCGCCATTCCGCAACAGGATTCGAACCAATGCCCCGGTGAGGGCGGTTCGCCGCGTCAACGGCGCGGTGGAGATTTCCGTCGACGGCGCTGAGGGGGAGTGGTTCGATCATGTCGTGATCGGCGCCCATGCCGACCAGGCGCTTGCGATGCTTGCCGACCGCTCCCCGCGCGAGGCTGAACTGTTGAGCGCCTTCACCTATGGCAACAACGAGACGGTCCTTCACCGGGATGAAGCCTTGATGCCACGCCGAAGGCGCGTCTGGGCAAGCTGGAACTATCTTGCGCAATCCGGACGTGACCAGGCGGCAGTACGCAAGCCATGTGTCACCTACTGGATGAACCGGTTGCAAGGGATTTCCGATCCCTGTCGTTACTTCGTCACACTTAGCCCCTTACACGCACCTGCCGAAGACAAGGTGATATGGCGCGGCCTTTACCAGCATCCTCTCTTCAACGCCGCGACGCTTGCCGCACAGAAACAGCTATGGTCGTTGCAGGGCCAGGCAAATACATGGTTCTGCGGGTCCTATTTCGGATCCGGCTTCCACGAGGATGCCATTCAGGCAGGCCTGGCCGTTGCCGAAAGCCTGGGTGGCGTTATGCGGCCATGGTCGGTTCGGGGAGAATCGGACCGGATATTTCGAAACTTGCAGAGTGCTTGATTGCCCGGCGTTCAGGTAACTTCGCAACGACCTGCCCCTCGCCGGGGACACATCGGGCCCATGCAAAGGTGGTTCGAGATTCGTAGCGGACGCAGACAGTTGTCCCTGCGTCCGGTACGTCAGAGCGTTGAATCGGGATATTTCTGTAAACCTTTGCACCGCTTTTGGAATATGATCTCGACCTAGTGGACCTGGGGGCGCGGTACTCCAAACAAGCTCGTGGGGCTTGTTGCGCGTCGAATGCCTCGTCCCGCTCAGCTGTTCAGCAGGCTGATCAATCGATTGGCAATCGCGAGGCGTTCAGCAAGAGCGCGGGCGAAGAGGCGATGGGCGAGGACGGCGAGTTCCGGATCGTTGCGTTCCAGTTGCTCCAGAACGGTGCGCGTCAGCTTGAAGAGGATCGCGTCCCGCTCGATAATGACGTCTGCGGTGCGCGCGACGCTGAGATAGAACGCCACCTCGCCGAGTACCGCGCCGGCGGTCATGCTGCGCAGGCGCAGCATGCGTCCGCTCGCAAGGCGCATCTGGACCCTTACCTTTCCCGCGCCGACAATGAATAGATCGTCCGCCTCCTCGCCAGCATGGATGAGGATCGCGCCGCGCGCATGCTCGCTACGCTCCATCACGGCGACAAGATCAACAAGGCGGGGATGCGGGCCGAGCGCACGAACAAGCTGCGCGGCGATTTCTTCCGGCTCGGGCACGGTTCCGTCTTCCGCAATAACGTGTTCTTCGCAGGCTTCCAGCGCATGATCGAGATCGTCTGTTACGGCGAGCGTCCCATGAGCTTGCGTTTCTGCCATTGTGTAGGCGAGAGATTGCGCCACTGAAGCGGGAAGGGCGCTCAGAGTGATGGCGACGCCCTCGGCGGCGGCCATGCTGAAGATCTTGGCAAGACCCGCTATAGCCGCGGAATCGATACCGCAGACATTACGGAAATCGAGGATCAGGAACTGCGGGCGATTATTCTCAGCAAGCCGGCGGCGTACTGCTGCGACCACCTGCTCCATCGTGCCGAAGAAGAGATAATTCTGAAGTTCGAGGATATGGATTCGCTCGCCGTTCTCCTCAAGAACATGAAGGGCGGCGGGAGAGCGGTCCGTGTTGCTACGACGGTCCCGACCGCTGGATGCGAGCCGGATGGCGGGCAGCCGGGCATAGCTGAAGACGAAGGTGACAACCGAGAACACCAGGCCGACTGCGATGCCCGCTATGAAGCCGAACGCCATCATCGCGAGCACGATCGCAAGCACCGCCACCCATTCGAGGCGCGGTAGGGTCTTGCGGGTCGCGACCGCCCAAGCGTACAGCAATTCGCCGCCCAGCATCATCATCAGTCCTGCTGCGAGGAAGAGCGGGATGGCACCCGCAAGCTCCGTCGCGAAGGGCAGGGCCAGCGCCATGACGGCGGCATTGGCAAAGCCGGCGGCGCGGCCTGTGACGCCGAGCCGGCGGGCGAGAAGCGTCATGCCGAGGCCGGTGAACCCGGAGGCGCCGCCGATGAAGCCCACAACGATGTTGGCCTGACCGGTCGTCTTCAACTCGACATTGGCGTCTATCTCCTTTCCGGTCGCCAGTTCCAGCCCGCTCGTGTTCAGGAGGAGGCCGGCCATGCCTATGAAGGGTATCGAAATCAGCATGGGCAGGACGGACAGCACCACGCCCCAATCCGCTTCGCGCAGGATTGTCAAAGGGGAGGGGAGCTGCAGGCCGCCAGCGCCCGAGAGAACGGGTAGCCAGCCTCTCTCTCGCGCCGCCGCGACCGGCAGATCCACCACCCACAGGCAGATATAGAAGAGGACGATGGAAACCAGCATAATGGCCGGCGCGGAAAGCGGATTCGATGTCAGACGCAGACCCGCGGCCAGAGCCAGCGCGAAAGCCAGGGCAGGCAGCAGCACGCCCAGGACGGCGGACTGGTCAAGGGATGGCAGCCTGCCAAGTGTCGTATCCGCGTGGCCGATCATCATCAGCGCGCCCTCGAGCAGAAGCCAGCCCGATCCCGCGAGGAAACCAGCGACGACGGGATAGGGCAGGAAACGCACCAGGGCACCCAGCCGGAATTGGCCGGAGAGATAGAAAAAGATGCCGGTCGCAAGCGTGCTGGAGGCGAGCACGGCAAATGCCGTCGCGACTTTCTCCCCGCTTTCCGCCGCGCCCATTGCGGCGGTAGCCACAGCGATGGCGGAAGCAAGGATCGCGATGGTCGTTTCTTGGACCTGGGCGACGCTCGCCGGATAGCGGCTCCGCAGGGAGATATAGGCGGCAAGCAGTACTGAACTGAGCAGCATAACGCTAACGCCGGCGGCAAAGCCCTCCGCGAGTGCGCCGGAAAAGATCAGGGCGGCGAAAGCGACACCCGTGCCGAGGCCGTCGACCCCGGCGATCAGCCCGAACATGGCGGCGTGGAGAGAAGGAGGGATCACGGTGCGCATTTGACCTGCTGCGTGGTGGAGGGGGCGATGGAGGCGGGAAGCGTATCGAGCGATATGGTGCGGTCGGCGCAGGCGGAGAGGTCGGCCCGGTGCGTGACGAAGACGAGGGCTATGCCGCGTCTTCGGACGGCGGCGAGGATGGTTTCTACAAGTTCGCGGTCGAGGGTCGAGAAGGTCTCGTCGAGGACGAGAAGATCCGGCCGCTGCGCCAGTGCGCGGGCGATGAGAAGCTGCTGACAGAGGCTTTGCGGAAAGCCGCCCTCCGCGACGAGCGATTGCATGCCCATCGGCAGTGCGGCAATGGCCTTGGCGAGGCCAGCATCGGCAGCAGCCTGGAGGATGTCCGCTTCGCGCGCCATGGGCGCATTCTGCCCGATGACGCCGCGGATGCTTGCAAGGCCGATAGGTGTATCCTGGAGGATACCGGCGATGCGGGTGCGATAGCCGGAAAGCGCCTTCCAGTCGCACGGTACACCGTTGATGACGATCCTGCCGTCCTGGGGCGCCGTCAAACCCATCAGGATATTGAGAAGTGTCGATTTTCCACTGCCCGAGGCGCCTGTGAGCGCGATGATGTCCCCGCGGGAAATGGCAATGGAGAAATCGGTGACGATAGGCGGCGTGTCGAGCTCGTAGCGAAAACCGACGGCTTCCAGCCGCACGCTTTCGATCGAGCCGAGCGTGAACTCTTCTGCCGCGTGCGAGGGGCGCTCCAACTCAAGCGGTTTGAGTGCCTGGATGAGCTGCCCGGCATGGCGAATGCGGGCAAGCCGACGGCCGGCATCGGCCGCACACCAGATGGCGGGCAGCAGCAGGAGCAGGCCGGAAAACATGTCGGCGGCCGGAGGCGACCCGGTGGTGAGCGCCGTCGCGACGCCGGTCAAGGCGAGCCAGAAGGGAGCGGCGTCGGCTGCCGTTTGGAGCAGGCGGCAGGCGCGTTTCCTCCTGGCGATCTCCAGGTGCCGTGCCGCCAGCTCCCGGCTTTTTTGCAGGGCAACGCCATGCTGCCGCAGCATCGGCATGACGATAGCCACTTGCCGTTCCAGCCGGGAGAGGTCGTGCAGGGCGAGGGCGGTGCGCTGACCGAGGGCCAGCAAGCCGCCTTCGAGCAGAAAGGCCATGCCGAGAGTGACGGGTATATGCACCGCAAACAGCAGGCGGAACGTATGATCGGGTAGAATCAGGAGCGCCGCGATGGCGATCACGGTGGCGGGGGCGATGCAGTTCCGGCGTTCGGCTGCAAGCGCGAGCGCGCCGCTCAGCCCGCGCTCCAGCATGAACGCCCGCTGCATGGCGTTGTCGGAAAGGTCTCCTGCATCGGCGGTGGGAAGGGAGGTCCGGACGATCCGGTCCCAAAAGCGCGCGTGGATGCGGATGGTTTCGTTCCGCTCCAGTCGCTGGCGGGCAGGGAAAGCTGCAAAGAACAGGCAGATCGCGCTGGCGATGAGCCCGACGCGGACGAGGCCGCCGGGTGCTGCCAACAGCAGATAGGGAAGGAGAAGCGCAAGGGCTGGGAAACTGGCTAGTGCCATGTCCGCCAGGGTGGCGCTACGGGATCGGGCAAGCGGCCAGAGCGCCGTCCAGCGGCGTGCCGTCAGTCCCTCCGGCGGGGCCGCGGGATAGGGCATGTCGATGCGGGCGGTATCGCCGAATGAGGCGTCGATACCGCGCTGTACAAATTGCGCGCTGCCGTCCTCGTTGCGCAGTAGCAGCGGTCCGGTATCATGGCACGGCCTGAGGGCGGCCGTGAAGCGGACGCGGCGGAACCGCAGGTCGCGCTCATGCGGCATGGCCGCCCCCAAGGTTCAGTACCCTCTCGCCGGCTTCGGCGAGCGCGATATTCTTGGTGGTGACGACGAGGATGAGGCCGTTCGCCCGCAGCCGGGCGAGGATTGCTCTTGCGAGCGTCGTTTCGACATTGTCCAGCGCTTCGTCAAGGACCAGCAGGCGCGGTGTCCGGCAGAGCGCGCGGGCGATAGCGATGCGCCGCAGTTGGCCCCCGCTGAGTCGCGGCTGGTCCGGCTTCAGGACGTAGGAAAGCCCACCGCGCCGGGCGATTGTCTCGTCGAGGCCGACGAGGCCGAGCGCACTCCACATCGCGGTATCGTCGATGCCCTTGATGCCGAGGTCGAGATTGTCCCGCAAGGTACCCGGTAGAATGGGGGCGGAGTGGTCGACGAGGATCGCTGTCCCGGGGGGATGAGAGTCGAGCGGCCGGCCATCGAGCTGCACGATTCCCGTCGTCGGCCGCAGCAGGCCGGAGGCGAGCCGTGCGAAGGTCGTCGCGCCGCTGCCGGACGGCCCGTTGATGAAGAGGATATGGCCGGAGGAGAGAGAACAGGAAAGGCCCCCGAGGATCGTATGGCGGCCATCGGCGCTCCAACCCGCGTCACGCAGACGAAGCATGCCATCCGCCGAGGGCGCGCCTCTCGACCGGTCTTCCGGTGCGGAAGGCGCGGGCAAGTCGTTCAGCCTGTGTAGTGCGTCCTTCAGCGGTCGACAGTACAGATGCCTGCCGATGGACCGGATGAGGCTGCTGCTGCCGGCGGCAAGACCGAGGGCGAAAAGGAGGTCGGCGCCGGCGAAAAGCAGCAGGGACAAAGCGATCTTCGCGATGTCGAGTGCAAAAAGCGCCGTATGGAGGAGGCGCTGCTCGTCTGCCGCCCGGAAATAGTCGCGGTGTGTACGGGCATGCATGCCCGCCAGATGGGAGAAAAGCCCATCGCCTGCTCCGCCGATCCTGTACCAGTCGGAATCGGCCAGATGCTCTGCGGCGATGCCCTGTGCGGCCGGCGCCCCATGGCCATGCCGCGCGACGTGTCCACCGTGCTGCGTCGAAGCCTTTAGGACGAGCGCCATTTGAACGAGGCTGACAAGAGCGACGAGCGGGACGACTCCTGGGGCGAGAACGCTGCCGGTGGCAAGTGCCACCAGCACGAAGAGGGCGATGAGCAAGGCGCGCATCAGGCCCGTATTCTGCAATTCGTCGGGAGCGGCCAACTGCGCTAGCGTCTGTTCCGGCCGGCTGAAGAGAAAATAGTCGTTGCTTGCCTTGTCGAGCGCTTGGTGAACCGTGCCGGTCCAACGCCGCCGCGCGCCGATGCCTGCCTGTTCCGCAAGGAGTAAAGCCGCCACTGCAGCGCAGAAGGAAGTAGCAAGAAGTGGAAAGCCCCCGCTTGACGCCGATGATAGGCACCGGATGCCGGCTGTCGCGGCGGCCCCTGCGACGGCCGAGGCCATAGCGGCAAGGGCGAGATGCGCCCATTGCTCTCGCCAGCCATGCAGGATCGCACGGGGAAAGGAAAAGGCCTTACCTTGCGGCGCTGTCGACGCCGGCGTCAGCGAGAGGGCGATGCCGGTAAAGTCCCGGTCGAAGTCCGCCCGGTCAAGAATGGCGGGGCCGCAGCCGGGATCGTTGATGTGAACGGTTGCCTTGCCGACATGCTCGACCACCACGAAATGGATGAAGCGCATATGCGCGATCAGCGGCAGGCCGAGCGCGGGCAAGGCTGCGGGCTCGGTTCGGTGTGCCTTCGCCTCGAAGCCCCGACTTCGTGCTATGTCGCGTAATTGCCGCACGGTGGAGCCGAAGAGGGTGGAGCCGGCCTCCCGGCGCAGGTCCGCCATTGGTACATGCAGGCCGTGATGACCGAGCAGGATGGCGAGCGCCGCCAGGCCGCATTCCGCGTGCTCGCCTTGGCGCACTTCCGGCGTACGCGGACGTTTCCGTCCGCGATCCGCGAAGCTACCCTCTCTTGTCCAAAAAACCATGGTCCGCATTCATGGAAACTGTCGCCCGAGGCCTGATCGATAGCGGAACGGAATCCGGTGCGGGGGTGAAAAACGTCGGGTGGGACAAAAAGCGACTAGTTTGGGACGGATTGGCGCTCATATTAACCCATTGATTTCTCGTCATGTCTTTGCTGCCCATGTTAATTGGGCACCCATGGTGGATGGGACTTCGATCAAGACATGACTTTTGTTCAAAAGCGTTCCGGATCGCGGACGCAGCGTGCGGTCGTGAAGGCTGGCCGGCTGCGTGTTCAGGCGGGAGTGGCGCTTGCCGTGCTGGTTATCCTGGCGCCCGCGGCCGGCGCGGCTCCGCGCGATTTCAACCGCCCGCCTCGCGCGGCGGCAAGCGAGGTCGAGCGCATCGAGGTGCGCCGCAAGGCCCTTTTCCAGCTCATGCTGGACGATCCCGGCAATCTCGATGCCGCCTTCGAATATGCCGCGCTCTCCTCGCAGGTCGGGGACCTCGAAGGAGCAATCGCGACGCTGGAGCGCATGCTGATCTTCGCGCCGGGCCTTCCACGGCTACAGCTCGAACTGGGTGTGCTCTATTTTCGCCTCGGGGCATACGGCACGGCGGCCACCTATTTCGATGCGGCGGTATCTGACGGCGAGGTTCCCAAGGAAGTGCGGGAGAAGGTTTCCGAATATCAGGCGGCAATTGCCGGTCGGAACGAGACCTCGTCCTTTGCCGGCTCGCTCGGCATGGGGGTGCGCTATCAAAGCAACGCCAATAGCGGCCCGTCCGCAGCCATCGTGAACCTGAACGGCCTCGATTTCGTCCTCTCTGACGATGCTCGCAAGTCCGGCGACGCGAACGGGTTCTTCTCCGCCGACGTGGCGGGCGTGTTCGATATGCCGGTGCAGGGCGTCGAGTTCAAGGTCAACCTTCGCACCTATGTGGAAGGGTATCTGGACCATCAGGAGCTAAACCTTGCCTATGCCGAACTGGCAGCCGGCCCTTCCTTCGATCTCAACCGTTTCGGCCTCGCCGGTTATTCGCTCGACCTTTATGGCATAACGGCGGGGGGCATCCTTGACGGCGATCCGCTGACGGCGAGCCTCGGGACGGGGGTGTTCCTCGGCGGCCGCCCCACCACGGACTGGTTTCATGGCTTTCGGGCGGAATACCGCCACGAGCGCTTCTACGATTCCGACGTCCATGCGCGGATGAGCGAGAAGAGCGGCGATCGCCTCCAAGGCCAATATGTCTCGTCGCTTCGGCTCTCCGATCGGCTCACGCTAGATGCGGCCGCGACCGTCGACCGTTTCGAGGCAGAAACCGAACGAAACAGCTATTGGCAATATGGTTGCCTCCTAGGCCTGACGATCCAGTATGCCTCGCCGGTCGAGAGCCTTTCATCGCCTTGGAGCCTTGCCCTTACAAGCCAGCTTTCCCGGCGCAATCATGATGCGCCCGACCCCATGATCAGCTCGGCCGCGCAGCATGTGACGAAGTGGACTCTGGGACTGACCCAGACGATCCCGCTCTCGGACGACTGGGCCGCGCAGTTCCAGGCGGGCTACCAGAAGGCCTGGTCGAACTACGACACGGGCGCCTACGACAACGCCACCTTCGGCATCAGCTTCAGAAAGGTCTTTTGACATGGAACGCTCGAAAAGCGCGCTCGTTGCCGCGACCAGCCTGCTGACGCTTCTTGCCGCTACCGATCCCGCAAGCGCCGAGCGCGTCGGCGTCACCACGGCGGTCAATCAGGACGCCCGGGCGAGTGTTGCCGGAAAGGGCATGAAGACCATCGCGCTCGGCGACGAGGTGATCCACAACCAGGTGATCGACACCGACGACAGGGGCCTCGTACAGATCCTTCTCGCCGATGGCACGGCATTCACGGTGGGGCCGAATTCGAGCCTCACCATCGACAGTTTCGTCTACGATCCCGCCGCCGGTACGGCCAAGGTCTCGGCGAGCCTTTCCAAGGGCTTCATGCGCTTCATCGGCGGACGCACCTCCAAGACCGCCGGCGGCGCGACCGTCAGGACGCCCATCGGCACGGCCGGAATCCGCGGCGCGGTGGTGGATATCGACCTGGGAGCCATCGGCCAGCGGCTCGGAAAAGCGCGATCGCGCAAGGACAGGAACGCGGGGGCGGGCAGCAATCCGCCGCATATCTCCCTCATCTTCGGAAACGAGGTGATCCTCACAGGGAACGGCGCGTCGAACCGGCTTTTCCGGCCCGGATATTCGGTGGTGGTGGATGGCGGCAAGCGCACGGTGACACGCACCCCACCATCCTTCATCGCGGCCATGCAAAACCATCTTGCCGGCCGCGACGGCACGCATGGCGGCGCGTCGCGGCCGCCCCAGGACGAGGCCGTTCGTGGCAGCGGCGTGTCGCAGCACAATTCGGGTGCAGGCCTGCCGGCCAATATACCAGTTCCCGAGTCGCGCCCCGGCGAAACGCCGCAGCAGACGGCGGCGAGCGAGGCAAGGGCGGCGATCATCGAGGCGGAGATCGCGAAGGGTGGCGGCGCCACTGGCGGCACCAAACTGCGCATCCTCGCGCCGCGTTCCGTCGATAACGGCGGCGGGAATGGTATCGTCGGCGGTACCCCCGGTTCCGATCGCAAGGGAAAGCTGAACGAAAGCGGCAGCGTGAAGCTCGACGGCGGCGGCGGCACGACGCTGCCGGTTCACGGGGACAGCGCCTTCGCGGCCCATGCCGTTTCCGGTGTCAGCTATGGCGGCGCCACCTATTCGGGCAATGTCTATGTCGGCCTTGACGGCTTCCGGGCCTATATGCTGGCGGATGGCGCCAACCGGCTCTATGCCATCGCGGGCAAGCCGACGGCCGATGTACCCGGCCTGTTTTCGACACCCGGCACCCGTCATTATTCCCTCACGCCCGATGCGGCCGATCCGGTCTCCACCAGTCTCGGCGGCGTAATTCCCTTTGTTTACGCACCGGGCTTCGATGGCGTGAATCTTTCCGGTGCTGTCTCCAGCGATTTCCTGGTCGCCGGCACGCCCGGCGGCAACCCTGACGTGGTAGCGAGGGGTCTGCAGGCGTGGATCGTGATCGACGGAACCGGCGCGGGGCAGAAAAGCGGGCTCGGGATCATGAGCGGCGCCGTGACCCTGCTCGACGACGACGTCTCCTACGGCTTTTCGGGGAGCCGGGGCGGCAGCAGCCGGCTCGACCCTTCGACGGGAATGATGCGCCATGAGGGCGGTGTGGTCAGCGTCGCGAGTGGTGAGGGCGGATCGTCGATCTTCGGACCAAACGGCGAATATATGGTGCTCACCAATGAACCGCGCCTGTCCGACTATCCGGACTATGATCCCGATTCCTTCCGTGACGCTTCGGCCGGGGAGTTCGGCGCGGGCGTCAATTTCTCAACCGGCCATGTCGGCAATCTGATATCGACCGATACGGGCACTACGCACGGGAAGGACGGGCGTACGCTCAATGGCTTCTCGTCCATCGCCATGGAAACCATCTCCGGGCGTGTGGCGCGCGCAGGCAAGGCGCGCATGGAGTTCGATGCGGCGAACGGGACATTCAAGGCAGTCTTGACGTCTCACAGCGGCAGCGAGATCGGCTTTACGGACGATCATGGCGGTGCCGTCTATCTGGACGACGACAATTTCGCTTCCGCCGGCAGTCGCAACCGCTCCTACGTGGTCAATTCAAAGGTCGCACCGGTCAAGATATTCAATGGTGGAACCTCGGCCAATCTGTGTACTTGTTCCTTCCTGAGCTGGGGTTGGTGGGGCAACACGGCCGGTGGCGAAGGTCCCGGCGTTGGCCACATGGGCAACTGGGTGGTGGGCGACCTGACGGTCAACGCGGACCTGCCACTTAGCGGCACGGCGACCTATGTGGGCAACGCCGTCGGCACGGTGCTGAACAATGGGGACCAGTACATCGCTACCGGCACGATGAGCGCCACGATGGATTTCTCCACGCGCACCGGCAACGTCGCTATCGCCGATTTCGACGGGCGCAGCTTCGGCAGCAGCATCGCCTTCCCCGGCTCCGTCTTTTCGGGGACCAGCGGGGCGACGAGCATCAACGGCGCCTTCGCCAACGATGGCGCGGACAAGGCGAAGGGCATTCTCGGCTCCTTCTCCACGTCGGATACGGGCTGGTCGGCCTCCGGCATCTTCGCCGGCAGCCGGTAGGCGGAGCGGTCGCGTGCGGGCGGGGCGGCGGAGATCGGGCATGCCGACGGCGATGGCGGGCATCGCCGCACTGCTGCTGTGCCTTGCGCTTCTGCGCGCCTATCCCGCCGCCACGGAACTGCTCGCCGAACCGCTGTTCGACGCCTACCAGAACATCCGGCCGCGCCCGGCGACCGAGCAGCCACCCGTGGTGGTGGTGGATATCGACGAGGCATCTATCGTAAAGCTCGGCCAGTGGCCGTGGCCGCGCGATGTCATCGCCCGAATGGTGGACCGGCTGACGGCAGCGGGCGTCGCCTCCATCGGTTTCGACATCGTCTTCTCCGAGCCCGACCGTCTGTCGCTGGAACGGGCTGCCGAGGAGCTGCGCAGGCGGGGCGCGCGCATTGATTTGCCGGCCGATGCCGTGGCGCTGGACAACGACGCGGTGCTGTCACAGTCGTTCTCCCGCAGCAATGTGGCCGCCGGCTTTGCCCTTACCGACGAAAGCGTGGAGCCGCCGCCAGACACCAAGGCGGGTTTCGCCTTCGGCGGCGGCGATCCGCGCGCTTATCTGCCGCATTTCCAGGGAGCCGTGCGCAACCTCGACCGCCTGCACACAGCCGCGCCCGGCGCCGGCTTCTTCTCTTTTGCGACGAGCCGCGATCATGTCATCCGCACCATGCCGCTCGCTGCCGTTTCGGGCGGGCGGCTTTATCCGGCGCTCGGCATGGAGACGCTTCGGCTGGCGCTCGGCGCGGCGGGCTTCATCCTGCGCGGCAACGACGCCAGCGGCGAGGGCGGCGGCGGTCGCCCCGGCTTGAGCGCCATACGGGTGGGCGAGATCGCGGTGCCGACCGGGCCGGACGGGCGTATGCGCGTCTATTATTCGGGCCTTCCCGCCATGCCCGTTCTCTCCGCCGCCAGTCTGCTGGACGGTACGGCCGACCTTACCCTGCTGGAGGGGCGCATCGTGCTTGTCGGCACGAGTGCGGTAGGGTTGCGCGACATCGTGGCAACGCCCGTCTCCCGCGCGACACCCGGCGTCAACGTCCATGCGGAGATCATCGACCAGATTGTCGCCGGGATATTCCTCCGAGAGCCGGACTGGGCACCGGGAGTGGTCCTTTCGGTGACACTGCTTGCCGGCGTCGTGCTCATCGCGGTTGCCGGCCGGTGCTCCGCTCAGACGAGCGCCCTGGTCCTTGCCGGCTTCGTCGGGCTGAGCCTTGCCGCTTCGTGGCTTGCCTTTTCCCGCGCGCATCTGCTGGTCGATCCGGTAGGCGCGGTCGCAACGCTGTTTGTCGTCTTCCTCGTGCTGACGCCGCTGCGGCTTGCGCTGGAGAACCGGGAGAAGCAGTTCGTCAAGAACGCCTTCGGCCGCTATCTCGCCCCGGCGCTGGTGGAGCGACTGGCCGAGGAGCCGCAGGCGCTGGAGCTCGGCGGCGAGACGCGGCGGGTCACCGTGCTCTTCTCCGACATCCGCGGCTTCACCACGCTTTCGGAGGGCATGGATCCGCAGGCGCTGACCGGCCTCATCAACGGCGTGCTGACGCCGCTGACCGATGTGCTGCTCACCCGCGAGGCGACCATCGACAAATATATCGGCGATGCGATCATGGCGTTCTGGAACGCGCCGCTCGATATTGCGAACCATGAGGAAAAAGCCTGCCGCGCCGCGCTCGACATGGCGCGTGCCGTCGAGCGGCTGAATACCGGCCGCGATACGCCGATCCGCATCGGCATCGGCCTCAACAGCGGCGATGCCTGCGTCGGCAATCTCGGCTCGGCCCAGCGCTTCAGCTATTCCGCGCTGGGTGACAGCGTCAATCTCGCCTCGCGCATCGAGAGCCTGACGAAATTCTACGGCGTGACCATCGCCGTCAGCGAGTTCACCCGACAGAAGGCGGAAGGGCTGGCCTTCCTTGAGGCGGATTTCGTGCGAGTGAAGGGGCGGGCTGCGCCCGTCCGGCTCCATATACTGCTCGGCGACGAGGCGATGGCGCAAAGCGCGGGCTTCGTGGCGCTCTCGGAGCGACACGGGGCGTTCCTCGAGCTTTACCGCGCTGGCCACTTCGCCGCCGCGCGCGACGCGCTTCCCGTGCTCCTGGCGATGGACATCGCCGACCTCACGGGACTTTACGACCTTTACGCCGAACGGCTCGCCGCCCTCATCGCCGACCCGCCGGGCGATGCATGGGACGGCGTCTTCGTCGCGCGCGAGAAATAGGAAGTCCGATGAGCGAACAGAAACCCAGCCTCTACCGTCAGGAAGCACTCGATCGGTTGTCCTCGCCCGAACAGCTCGACGAGGCCATCGTGATCACGGGGTCCGGCTATTGGGCCGCGCTCGCCGGCCTCATGATCCTGATCGCCACCGCGCTCGTCTGGGCCTTCACCGCCCGCGTGCCGACGCGCATCGAGGGGCAGGGCATCCTCTTTTCCGGTGGCGGGCAGATGGTGGATGCGATCTCGACGGCCTCCGGGACGCTGATTTCCGTGGGGCCTTCCGTTGGCGCCACGGTCCGCAAGGGCGACGTACTGGCCGAGATCGATCAGCCGGACGCCGCCGCGCGGCTGGAAATCGCCCGGACGCAGGCCGATGCGGCGCGTGGCGCGCTGGAGGCGCTGCGCCGTGAGCTGGCGGCGGTCGCCGATGCCCGGCGGGCGAATGCCGAGGCGCGCAAGGGTTCGCTGGAGGCGCAGATGCGCGCGGCCGAGCAGCGCCGTACCACCTACGAACAGCTCGTCGGCAATCAGGAGAAGCTCGCGGCCGGCGGAGCGATGACCGCGCTTGCCGTGCAGCAGACCCGCGAGCAGCTCGCCAGCGCCACGCTCGACATCGCGACCGCGCGCACCGGCCTGCTGGCGATCTCGGCGGAGGCGTTCGCCGCCCAGTCGGAGGACCAGCGCCGCCTGTTCGAGCAGAACCAGAAGGTTCTCCTGGCCGAGGCCGAGGTGAAGCAACTCGACCTCCAGCTTTCGCTCTTCGGCAAGGTTACGAGCCCGGCGGATGGTACGCTGGTGGAATGGAAGGCCCCGTTCGGCGCCTATGCTCCCGCCGGCTCACGCATTGCCAGCGTGGCTTCGGGTGAGGGCAGCCTGCAATTCGTCCTCTATGTGCCGCCAGCCGAAGGCAAGCGCATCACCGCGGGCATGCCCGTCAATGTCGAACTCGGCGGTCTCGAAAAGGAGCAGTGGGGCACGCTCGTCGGCCGGGTACTCTCCGTTTCCGAATTCCCTGCGACGCGCGAGGGGATGCAGGCCACCTTGCAGAACGACGTGCTGGTCACGCGCTTTTCCAAGGAGGGCGCGCCATTCTCCGTGATCGTCGATCTTGAGCGCGACGTCGCGACGGCGAGCGGCTACCGCTGGTCGGGCGGCGTCGGCGCGGCAGCCGCGCTCAGCGCCGGCACGACGGGCAAGGCACGGATCACAATCGACAGCCGCACGCCCGCCTCCTTCCTGCTGCCGCTCCTGCACAAGGCGCTCGGCGTATGAGCGGCCTTGCCCGCCGCTTTCTTTCCGCGTGGACCCGTTCGAGCGCGACGCCGCAGATCCTTCAGATCGAGGCGGTGGAATGCGGCGCGGCGAGCCTTGCCATCGTGCTCGCCCATCACGGCCGCTGGGTGACGCTGGAGGACATGCGCATCGCCTGTGGCGTTTCGCGCGACGGAACCAAGGCGAGCAACCTTCTTAAGGCCGGGCGGCATTTCGGCCTCGTCGCCAAGGGGTTCCGCAAGGAGGTGGACGGGCTTGCCGACATTCCCTTCCCGGCGATCCTGCATTGGAACTTCAATCATTTCGTCGTGCTGGAGGGCGTGCGCGGCGGGGATGCCTTCATCAACGACCCCGCCTCGGGCCGGCGCAAGATCACCCGGCGGGAGCTTGCCGAGGCCTTTACCGGCGTCGTCCTCGCCTTCGAGCCTGCCCCGACATTCGAGCGCACCGGTGCGCCGCCGCTCGCTATGCCGATGCTGCTGGAGCGGCTGAAGGGCTCGCGCCAGGGCCTGGTCTTCGTGCTCGTCGCTTCGCTCGCGCTGGTGGTGCCCGGCATTGCCGTGCCCGTCTTCACGCGCGTCTTCGTCGACAATATCCTGATCGGCCGCCAGCACGACTGGCTGCTCGCCTTCGCAGTCGCAATGCTGGCCGTGCTTTGCCTGCGCGGTATCGCGACCGCGCTGCAACAGGCGGGACTGCGCCGCCTAGAGATGAAACAGGTGATCGTGCCCGCCGGCAAGTTGCTCTGGCACCTCTTGCGCCTGCCCGCCGAATTCTACGCCCAGCGCCATCCCGGCGAGATGGCGAGCCGCCTCAACGCCAACGAGCGCATCGCCGATCTCCTTTCCGGCAAGCTCGCTTCCACGGTCTTCAGCCTGACGAGCCTTCTCGCCTATGCCGTCATCCTTTGGCTGATCAGCCCGCTTTTGGCATCCTGGGTCCTCGCAACGCAGCTTCTCTACGGCTTCGTCCTCCATCAGGGCAGCAAGGCGCAGCGTCGGCAGAGCGTGAAGCTCTCCTTCGACCTCGGCAACCTGCTGGCCGCTACGCTCGGTCCCATCCGCGCCATCGAGACGCTGAAAGCGTCTAACATGGAAGGACAGGCCTATCGCCAATGGGCGGGGCATCACAGCCGCGTCTTGCGCACGCGCGCCGAGCTGACGCTGACCCAGACGTTGGTGAACGCCATCCCGGCAGGGATTCAGGCGCTTACGTCGGTTCTCGTCCTCGTCCTTGGTGCAGTCGGCGTCATGCGGGGTGAGCTTTCCATCGGGGCGCTCGTCGCCTTTCAGGGACTGGCCCGGAGCTTCAATGCGCCTGTGCTCGATCTCATCGGCCTTGCCGGCCAGATACAGGCTATCCGCGCGGACCTCGTGAAGATCGCCGATGTCTCGCGCGCAAAGACCATCTCGCCGGGCGATGTCGCGGCGCTGCCGGCCACCAGCCGCGTCGAGCTCGAACGTGTGTGTTTCGGCTATTCGCCGCTCGATCCTCCGCTCATCGAGGATTTCACCCTGTCCCTCAAGCCCGGTGCGCGGGTCGCGCTCGTCGGCGGCTCGGGTAGCGGCAAGACGACCATCGGGCGGCTGATCGCCGGATTGCAGACACCCTGGTCCGGCGAGATACGCATCGGCGGGGTCGATGCGCGGACGCTGACGCAGGCGCGGCGCTCCGGCGTCATCGGTTACGTCGATCAGGAGATATTTCTCTTCGAAGGCTCCGTGCGCGATAATCTGACGCTTTGGGACGATACCCTTCCCGAGGCGGCGCTGGTCGCCGCGCTTTCCGATGCCGCCATCCTCGATGACGTGCTGATGCGGGCCGGCCAGCTCGACGCGCATGTCGCCGAGGGCGGGCTCAATTTCTCCGGCGGGCAGCGGCAGAGGCTGGAGCTGGCACGGGTGCTCGCCGCCAACCCCGCGCTCGTGGTGCTCGACGAGGCAACAGCGGCGCTCGACCCGGTCACCGAAAAGCGGATCGACGACAACCTGCGCCGCCGTGGCTGTGGCTGTCTGATCATTGCACACCGGCTGAGCACCGTCCGCGACTGCGAGGAGATCATCGTGCTCGACCGGGGACGCATCGTCGAGCGCGGTGACCATGATGCATTGATGGCGCTGGGTGGCGAATACGCCGCGCTCGTGCGGGGCAGCCTCTGATGCAGCAGGCTCTTTCCCAAGATGCATTGATAGAGGGGGGCGGCAACCGCCCGCTGGCGCTGGATACCGGTCTTGCCGGCTACCGGATCGTCGAGGGCTATGCCGACATCTTCGTCATCGACCGGCAGGGTGAGGCCCGCCGCCACCTGTTCCGGGCGGAGGCAGGGGCGGTCGTCATCTCCACGCCGCCGACAGATGCGGGCGCGCTGGTCGCCATCGGCGGGCTCGGCTCGCGTTTCCGGCCCCTCGGCATCGAGGAGGCTTGCACGGCGTCCCGCGAATGGATCCGGGGCCTGAGCGCCGCTTTGGCGGAGGCGAAGGCCTGGCCGGACCATGTGATCGAGCGAGGGATCTTGAATCTTGCCGACGGCGAAACCTGCTCGTCGGCCGCGGGAGAAGTCCGTCATATCCTGATCGAGACCGAAGGCCTCGCCTGGGGCGGTATCGATCTTCCTCAGGGAGCGATTTTTCCACTCGCGGCGCCAGCTTATCTGCATGCGGGAGGCCCCGCCACACTTCGTTCTCTGCTCGAGCCCGAGGCTGGCCAGATCGCGGAAGGGTTGGAGCGCCTTGTCCATGCTGTCATCCGTTCCGCCGCGCGCACTTTTGCGGTGGAGCGGCAGGTGGCCGGGCAGCGCGAGGAGGGCCGGGAGAAGCTGTCCGCCCGGCGCTTTTCCGATGCGTTGGGGGCTCTGTCGGCAACGCGCGCCGGCCGGCGGGTTTCGCAGAACCCCTGGCTGCATGCCGCGGAAAGCGTGATGGAGGCCTTCGGTCATCTGCCGGAGGGTATGCCGGAGGCGGCGCGCCGCCGGGCGTCCGGGGCGAAGGCCTTCGAGCCGATCCTGGCCGATATGATGCTCGATCATCGCGCTATCGTGCTTGCCGACGGCTGGTGGAAGCGGGATGGGATGCCAATGCTGGCGCAGACGGCGGGTGGCGAGCCGCTGGCGCTGCTACCGACCGGCAAGGGCGGCTTTCGCGCCGTTGGCCAGTCGGCCGACCGCAAGGTCGATGCCTCCTTCGCCGCTACGATCAGGCCCAGTGCTTTGCAGGTCTATCCGATGCTGGAGGACCGCAGTCTCGGTCTTCGCGACCTCCTGCGCTTTGCCGGCCGGGGTCTTGGCCGGGATGCACGGCTGATCGCACTGACGGCGCTTCTCGCGGCGGCGGCAATGGCGGCCGTTCCGGTCGCGACGGGCCTCCTGTTCGATACGGTCGTGCCGATGAACGACCGCGCCGGGCTGACACAGGTCGCGCTGCTGCTGGCGGCGGCGGCGGTTGGCCGGTCCCTCTTCGAGCTGACCCGCGCCATGAGCGTCGCGCGCATGGAGGCCGTGCTGGACGCGAAATTGCAGGCGGCGATCATGCTGCGCCTTCTGCGCCTGCCCGTCCGCTTCTTCCAAAGCTTTTCCGTCGGCGATCTGGGCCAGCGTGCGCTCGGGTTGCAGGAGGTGCGGCAAATCCTGACGGCTTCCACCCTCGGGGGCCTCTTCGGCGCCGTCGGCGCGCTGACGGGCATGGCGACCATGCTGTTCATCAACTGGCGGCTGGCGCTGGTCGCCCTTATTCCTTTCGCTTTGATGGTACTCGTCTGCGGCTGGATCGCGCGCCGGCAACTTCGCCACGAGCGCGAGCGCGTGCATCTCAATGGCCGGGTGGAAGGCTTCCTCCTCCAGTTGCTTGTCGGCCTGCCGAAGCTGCGCGCGGCGGCGGCAGAAATGCGCGCCTTCGCCGAGTGGGTATGGCGCTCGATGCCGGAGCGCCACGCGTTCGAGAGAGCCCGCTTCTACAGCGGCTTGCAGACGGTCGCTGTCGCAGTCCTGCCGCCCCTGTCGCTGCTCTTCCTCTTCGCCTGCCTGCTCCTCGTCTTCAGATACCAGACGACGCAGGCCGCGCTCGCGGCGCTGGTGGAGGGGACCGGCGCGCCGGACGGGGCGGGCACCCTGTCGGCCGGCATGTTCGTCGCCTTCGCCGCCGCCTTTGGCCAGGCTTCCTCGGCCCTGGTGGCGGCGGTGGTAGCCATGTCCGAGCTGCTCGCCATCGGCCCGCTGGTCGCGCGCACCCTGCCGCTTCTGCAAGCACAGCCGGAGGCCGCCAGCCGGCGTGAGGCGCCGGGACGGCTTTCCGGCGAGATCGTCTTCAACCGCGTGCATTTCCGCTACGGCAAGGACGGCCCGCTCGTGCTGCGCGATGTGAGCTTCGCCATCCGGCCGGGCGAATATGTCGCCGTCGTCGGCGAATCCGGCAGCGGCAAGTCCACCCTCATGCGTCTGCTACTCGGCTTCGACGTGCCGGAGGAGGGCGCGGTCTTTTTCGACGGCAAGCCCGCCGACCGGCTCGATCCGGCGGCGCTGCGCGCGGAGATTGGCGTCGTGCTCCAGAACGGGCGCATCAGCCCCGGCTCCGTCTATCACAATATCGCCGGCGCTTCCGGCCACGGGCTGGAGGCGGCTTGGGCGGCCGCGCGTCTCGTCGCACTCGCCGCCGATATCGAGGCGATGCCGATGGGCATGCACACGGTGCTGAACGACGGCGGCAACGCGCTTTCCGGCGGGCAGCGCCAGCGGATCCTGCTGGCGCGCGCGCTGGTGGGCGAACCGAACATCCTTCTGCTTGACGAGGCAACGAGTGCGCTCGACAACCGCACCCAGCGCACCGTGACGGACACGCTGGCGCGACTTTCCGTGACGCGCATCGTCGTCGCCCACCGGCTCAGCACCATCATGAATGTCGACCGCATCTTCGTCATGGAGAAGGGCCGGCTGGTGGAGAGCGGCACCTATAAGGACCTTATGGAGGCACGCGGAGCATTCCATGCGCTCGCCCGCCGCCAGTTGCTTGAGAAGGAAGATTGATGCGCAAGGTACTCTACATTCTCGGCCAGCTCGACGACGAGGATATCGAGTGGCTGGCGCGAAAGGGCCGGCGCTTTCAGCCGCAGGCCAGCGCCGTACTCATTCGCGAGGGTGTGCCGGCCGGCGAGTTGTTCTTCGTGCTCTCCGGGGAAGTCTCTGTCGTCGTTTCCGGCGTCGGAGAGGTCGCCCGGCTTGGGCGCGGCGAGGTGGTTGGGGAAATGTCGCTGGTCGATTCCGCCCCACCTTCGGCGACTGTCGAGGCGGCGGCCGGCGCACTGATCCTTGCTGTCGACAAGCGCGACCTGCAGGCGCGCCTTGACGACAACCCGGGCTTTAGCGGCCGCTTCTACAAGGCGCTCGCCATCTTTCTTGCCGACCGCCTGCGCAGTACGACGCAGCGCATGAACACCCGTGGCGGCCTTGCGGCCGGCGCGGTCATGGAGGACGAGCTGGACGAGAGCATCCTGGATACGCTCTCGCTTGCCGGCGCACGCTTCGAGCACCTTCTGGCACGGCTTTCCGGCGGCCAGGAGGGTATGGCATGACGGAGGCGTTCTTCACCGTGCTGGCGCTTCTGGTTTTCGGTCATGCGCTGGGCGACTATCCGCTGCAGAACGATTTCATGGCGCGCGGCAAGAACTGGAACACGCCGGTCCCCGGCGTCTCTTGGTATCACCTGCTCGGCGCGCATTCTATCATCCATGGTGGCCTGGCGGGATTGGCCACTGGCTCCCTCTTCATCGGAGTGCTTGAAACCATTTTGCATTTTGCGATTGACACCGTAAAAAACCGCGGCATCACTTCCATCCATGCGGATCAGGCGCTGCACATCGCCTGCAAGGTCGTCTGGGCGTGGATGATTGTCGCGACTGCCGCATGAGGCAGCGCCAATTGCCCTTGACCCGCGAAATCTTGCCCTTCCGGGATACTGAAAATTGAACCTGTTTGGATATCGGTCGTCGGCGCGTTGAGGGGGGGCGCGACTTGGCTATGGAGACCATCGAACATCAGCGTATCGTCTCGTCCCAGCTCACCCGCGAGGAGAACTACGAGTATTGGCGCACGGGTGTCGCCAGCCTGTTCGACGCGGTGCCGCCAAAGGCGGACCTCACAGATTTCCGAGCGGATCTGACGAGCTATAATCTCGGCCACTTCCTCATCGGCGCGTCTTCCGCCAGCGCCCAAAGCTTCGCCCGCTCGCGCGAGCGCGTGGCGGCGACGGGCGTCGATCACCTGCTGATCCAGCTCTATGTGAAAGGCGAATGCGCCTATAATGCCGATGGCGGCGTCGCCAAAGGCGTAGCGGGCGATATCGTGTGCTTCGATCTCAGTCGCCCCATGAAGAGCCAGGCGACCGACATGGACATTGTGAGCCTCATCTTGCCGCGCTCCATGATCCGCCTCACGCCCCGCGTGATCGACGACCTGCACGGCGCCCGGGTGGACGGTGCTTCGACACTCGGCGTGCTGCTCGGTGAGCATATGCGAACCATGGCGCGGATCGCGCCGCAGCTTGCCGGCCCTGACCGGAAACTTGCGGCCGAAGTCGCCTCCGCCATCGTCTCCAGCGGGTTTTCGGCCGCCGTCGCGGCCGAGCGCGAGGCGTTGATGGACCTCAACGTCCAAACCATACAAATCTTCATCGAGCGCCACCTCACCAATCCGTCGCTGTCCGCCGACATGATCATGCGCCATTTCGCGCTGTCGCGCTCGGCCCTCTACCGGCTCTTCGAACCGATTGGCGGCATTGCGGAGTATATCCGCGAGCGTCGGCTGAAACTCGCCTATCTCAAGCTCACCTCTGTCGGGACCTCGCGCGGCTCGGTCGCCAAGCTCGCCTACGCGACGGGCTTCGCCAGCGAGAACGCCTTCTCTCGCGCCTTCCAGCAGCGCTTCGGCCTGCGGCCCAGCGAAGCGATCCGCAATGCCGATGCAGGCATCCGCCTCAAGAGCGACCTCGGCGCGGGTGACGACAACTGGATGCAGGATTGGCTCGACAGGCTGCGCGCCACGGCGTGATGGGCCAGCCGCGCGCTTCAGGTTGTGTTATATCCCAATCTTCGCCCATATCGTCCCAACTCCTCGCTCGTGCCTTTCCTTCGCTACGGGTAAGCGGCAAACACGGCTTCGTGCCGGTTGCGGCAGCGGTCCTCTGACGGATCGCCTGAAGGGATATGGGAGCGTGAAGAACGTGCTTGAAGCAGCATCGTGCGGGAGCGGAGGGGTGAACAGGCTTGACCGCGCGCCCGCCTGCCGCATATCCCTGCTCGCCGGGAACGCCCGACTGTTTTCCGGTTTCACCTTCAATCGCTACTTTCGCCTGCTCGTCTCGCTGGAGCCTTCGGTGATCGCGGTCGGTGCCGTCGCTCGCGGCCGGCCGGTAGGGCTTGCACTCGGGATCTGTAACAGCGGGCAGGAGGCGGAGCTTCTGTCGATCGCGGTTGCGCCGGCCGAGCGCCGGCGCGGCATCGGCCTTGCGCTTGCAGAGGCATGGCGGGAGGAAGCCGCCCGCCGCGGCATGGCCGGCATCGTTGCCCGTTACGGCGAAGCCAATGCGGGCCGAGCCGGCTTTGAGGCACTCTCGGCTTCCGCAGGCTGGGATGCGCCGGCGGAAGACGGTCTGATGGTCACCGGGCGGGCCGGTGCCATGGCGGAGGTGGTGGGCACATGGCGCGCCATCGTCAGCCGTCTCGCACATCCCGACCTTTACGAATACGCGCCGATGAACCTGTCAAAGGCCGACCGGACGACCGTGTCCGCCTGTCTTTCACGGCCGGAGGCTGCTGGCATGCTCGGCCCCGTCGTCCTCGCGCACCGCATGGCGCCGGACTTCAGCGCGCTCATCCGGCGGCAGGGTATAGTGGTGGGCTGGGTGCTGGCCTCGCAGGCGGCGGAGCGCTCCATCCACTATGACGAAGCCTTTCTCGATCCCGTCTACTGGCACAGCGGCATGATGATCGGCGCCTATCATCATTGCTATGCGCGTCAGGCCGCCCTTTTGGGGAGGGACTCCGTGGCGACTTACTACACGGATCCGACGCGGCCGCGCATGGTCGCCCTGACCCGCCGGCGCTTTGCGCCGATCGCCGACCGGATCGAAACCATTTTGGCGGTCCGCAGCGCGGTCGCCCGACCCTCATCCACGTCGTTCAACAGGAAAGGAAGCATCCATGAGCATCGAAGCGCTTGAACAATTCTATGACAGAATCCGTTCGGACTCGGCCCTCGAAAGCGAGGCCGGCGCGGCCCTCGGCGAGGGCGCGGCCGCCGTGGTGGCCCTCGGCGCGCGCGAAGGTTTCGACTTTTCGGAAGACGAACTGACGATCGCGCTTGCACAGCATGCCATGGCCTCGGGCGAACTCTCTGATTCGGACCTCGACCTCGTCGCCGGCGGGGTCATCGTCCCTTCGCGGATGAAAGAACCTGTGAAAGGTTCCCGGATCGGCTGATCCTCTTCGGAATGTCCAGCCTCTACCTCATCAATCCGGCTGAAAGCGTTCCGGGTTATTTCGGGCTCGAAGTACTTGAGGCTTGGGCCGGCATACGGACTGTGGGCATGGCGGATCTCGCCATGCCCACGGTCGCCGCCTTTGCACCGGCAGACTGGACCGTCCGCCTTTGCGAGGAGCGACTGGGGCCCGTCGATTTCGACACGCCTGCCGAATTCATTGGATTGACAGGCAAGATCACTCAGCGCGAACGCCTCCGGGAGCTCGCCACCGAGTTCCGCAAGCGTGGCCGCAAGATTATCATCGGCGGCTCCTATGCCTCCCTTTCGCCGCAGGACGTCCGGGCCTATGCCGACATCCTCGTCATCGGCGAGATAGAGGATATCGCGGCCTCCCTCTTCGCCGACCTCTCTTCGGGGTGCTACAAGCCAGAATACCACGGGACGAAACCCGATATCGGCTCCGGGCCGTTGCCGCGCTGGGATCTCTATCCGCCGGGCCACGCCATGACCGCGCAGGTCCAAACCTCTCGTGGCTGTCCGTTCGAATGCGATTTCTGCGATGTCATTCAGTATCTCGGCCGCAGGCAGCGCTGGAAGGAGCCGGAACGCGTCGTCGCCGAGCTCGATCTTTTGCATGGTCGCGGTTACCGTTCGGTGTTCTTCGCGGACGACAACCTCACCGTCATGCGCCGGCGCACGCGCGCCCTTCTCGAAGCGCTCGCCGCCTGGAACGACAGGCCGCCGGGTGAGCGAATGGCCTTTTCCACGCAGGTATCGATCGATATCGCGCGCGATGCCGACATCCTCAACCTGCTGCGCGAAAGCGGTTTTGCGATGACCTTCGTCGGCATCGAGACGCCGAACGAGGAGAGCCTTTCCCGGGCGGGCAAGCGGCAGAACCTGAATGCGGACATGATCGGCCGGATCAGGACTATCGCCGAGCATGGCATCCTCGCCTTCGGGGGTATCGTCGTCGGCTTCGATCAGGATGGGCCGGATATTTTCGAGCGGCAGGCTGCCTTCATCCAGGCCATGCCGCTGCCGCTTGTCAGTCCCGGCCTGCTTGTGGCGCCGGATGCCACGCCGCTCCATGCGCGCATGGCGGCAGCCGGCCGACTGATCGAGGGGCGCCAGTCCGCCGCCTCGGTCGTCGACACGAATATTCGCCCCCTTCTCATGAGCGGCGAAACACTGCGAAACGGTATGATCTGGCTGCTAAACAGAGTATTTGCCGCGGAGCTGTTCGCGGAACGGGTGGCCGCTTTCGTAGACGTGTGTGGAGCTCACCGGCCGCAGGAGCGCCAGCCGTTCTTTTCCGGCGTTAAGGCGGCGCTGGCCCGTCGCCTTGCCTCCCACGGTAACGCGGAATACGCGCTGATCCGCATGCTCGACAAAGCAGCCCATGCTCGGCCGGATCTGACACATATTCTAGCGACCATTTTTACCTATTATTGTCAGGCCCGTTTCATGCTTGAGCGTGAGGGTATCTGGAGTAACGCAATTGGCCGGCGCGAAATACCATTTCCAAGCTCATTTGAGGGTTAAATCGGTTTAGCCGGCGCCCGTCCGCTCTCGGTTGATCGTATGTCGTCTTGCCGAACTACGTCCGGTGGCATGGATGAGTTATTTCCATTTCCGATTCGGCGAACTATGACTTTGCCATGGAAGATTCGGTGGAGATTCGGTTTTCACGTCGCGGCGAACCGCTCCTTGGCAAAGCTGCGCTGCTGGCGGCAGTGGTCACGGCGATGGCCGCGGCCGGGTGTGTAGCGCGCCCCGGCGTGGGCATTGCCACAATGTCGGCGATCGTTCCGGCCTCGAGCGCACTCATCCTACCCGCACCGGGCACCTATTCCATCGTCAGCGTCATCCAGCGGCAATATACCAATGCCGTTGAGCAGCAGGTCGCCCTGTCGACATCCGCGGCGACCTCCGGGCAGAATTTCCTGAGCATCCAGGCCTTCGGGCCGGCTCAGACGGTCGCGATGCCCGCTGGCACGCTCGCCTTCAAGCCCGTCCGGCATTCGGCGATCCGGGAAGAGATCCGCACCTATTTTCCCGGCCGCAGCCTGCCGATCTCCAGCAACTTCGTGCGCAACGGCTACGGGCCGTTCGGCTATGCCTACGGCCGCGGCGCGGGCGACGACGGGTGCCTCTACGGCTGGCAGCAGATCCGTTCGGACGTTGCCGACCGCGACAGGATGCGCGACCTCGGCATGATCCAGATTCGCCTGCGCGTCTGCCAGGCGGGGGCTTCGGAAAAGGATCTGGTTGAGATGATGTATGGCTACACCATCGTCGGCGGCTTTTCCGGCGCGACATGGAATCCCTACGGCACGCCCGCCTCCGTCGATAGTCAGGTCGGCGGCGGGGAGCCGCTGCGTGTTCCCTTCGAGGAGCGCAAGGTGCCTGTCGCGGCCCGCACGCAGCAGCGCGTGCCGGCGACCCATCGGGCTGAGGAGCGCGCCCCCGTTCGCAAGGTTGAGGCGACCGATACCAATAATGGCGTGATCGTTCCTTCTCCGAC